>Ga0160467_100065_pt1 | contig 157258 bp, 150 predicted proteins | sample HID1972I_E11MG_FD_108221 | JGI IMG/M metagenome (GOLD analysis project Ga0160467, IMG submission 108221) | Enriched pill bug-associated microbial communities from UW Madison campus, WI, USA - HID1972I_E11 MG | ecosystem: Host-associated > Arthropoda: Insects > Digestive system > Unclassified ... | reverse complement strand
CTGGAACGCCAATCTTCGATCATAGCCAACATAGCACTGCGTTTTTCTGTTAAATTATTCATGCAGGCAAAGCTAATCCCAACAAATTATCTAGTCAAGATGTACTTAGTAGGACGGATACAATTGTAGACAGCTTTAGTTGTCAATTTTTTCATGGCTTTGTTGGTCTGTTTAGTTGCGCAACAGCCACGTGTCGCGTGTGCAAATAGTAAAATAATAAACTGATAAAACAGCCAATGAGCTGGAAGTATAAATTTATATTATGGAGTCCGGAAGTGGTAGAGCAGAAAGCAGAATACCTGCATTTAAAAATAGATATAAAGCACACGCGGCACGCGTGCGCCAGCAATGGGAGTTTTCAACTCAAATAACTATGTATAGCGAGTTTAACGCTCTTATTCATTAGGGCAAGAATAAACCTGTAAGTATAACTAGTTGTTTATACATTGAAAGGAGGCGAAATTAATGGTACTTATATAGTTAAATCTTAAATAAATCCAGATGGCTAAATAAAATTAATAAATTATCTACAAAACAATAAGTCTGATTTGTTTTTAGATGTTTATGCCTCTATGGCAGGATTATATAGGGGCTATTCATTCCATAAAAAAGGCTCTCATCTTATAAAAAATGAAAGCCTTTTGTTTTTGTATATCAACAAGATTACTTTTTCTTTCTTGCAATAACCTTTTGAACAGCAGCAATAATATGTTCGCTATCCAATCCGTATTTTTTCATTAAGTCTGCAGGTTTTCCACTTTCTCCGAAAGAATCATTAACCGCTACATATTCCTGAGGCAATGGATTGTTTTTAACCAGCACCTGAGCAATGCTATCGCCTAAACCACCTAAGCGGTTATGTTCTTCGCAGGTTACCACGCATCCTGTTTTAGCAACAGATTTTAAAATTGCAGCTTCATCTAAAGGTTTAATGGTGTGGATATTGATAATTTCAGCATCAATGCCCATTTCTGCTAATTTTTCTCCGGCAAGAATTGCTTCCCATACCAGGTGTCCGGTAGCAAAAATACTTACATCAGCACCTTCATTTACCATCCAGGCTTTTCCGATTTCAAATTTTTGATCCGGATCAGTAAAAATAGGAACCACAGGACGACCAAAGCGCAGGTAAACCGGCCCTTCATGGTCTGTTATAGCTATTGTTGCAGCTTTCGTCTGGTTGTAATCGCAGGGATTAATAACGGTCATACCCGGAAGCATTTTCATTAAACCAATGTCTTCCAGAATCTGGTGAGTTGCACCGTCTTCTCCTAAAGTTAAACCTGCATGTGAAGCACAGATTTTAACATTCTTATCGGAATAAGCAATCGACTGGCGAATCTGATCGTATACACGGCCAGTAGAAAAGTTGGCAAATGTTCCGGTAAATGGAATTTTACCGCCAATAGTCATACCGGCAGCAATACACATCATGTTTGCTTCGGCAATACCTATTTGAAAGAAACGCTCGGGAAACTCCTTAATAAAAGCTTCCATTTTTAATGAACCCACTAAGTCGGCACAAAGGGCAACTACATTTTCATTTTTCTTTCCGGCTTCAAGCAAACCTGCTCCAAAACCAGAACGAGTGTCTTTCTTTTCTGTAAAAGAGTATTTCTTCATTTATATTTTACATAAATCCTCTTTGTTTAAAAGAGGCCTTGTTTGTATTTATATACTAATATGGACTACTAATAATCCGCTAAGTCAGATTCCAGCTGCTCCAGGGCTTCTTGTAATTGCTCATCGTTCGGAGCAACACCATGCCATTTATGAGAACCCATCATGAAATCAACCCCATGCCCCATATTGGTCTGCATTAATATCATAATTGGTTTGCCTTTAAATGCTTTTGATTTTGCCAGTTCCAATCCGCGGATGACATCTTCCATGTCGTTTCCGTTCATTTCCATTACATCCCAGCCAAATGCTTCCCATTTAGCTTTTAGATTTCCAAGAGAAAGAACCCTCTCTGTAGGGCCGTCAATTTGTTGTCCGTTATAATCTATAGTTGAGATTAAGTTATCAACTTTATTATGCGGAGCAAACATAGCGGCTTCCCAAATCTGGCCTTCCTGAAGTTCACCATCGCCATGTAAGCTGAAAACTAAAGAATTGTCATTGTTTAACTTTTTGGTAAGTGCAGCACCGATTGCTACAGATAAACCCTGTCCTAAAGAACCAGAAGCTATACGGATTCCAGGCAGTCCTTCATGAGTTGTGGGATGCCCCTGTAATCTGGAATCAAGCTTCCGGAAAGTAGCAAGTTCACTTACGTCGAAATACCCTGAACGTGCAAGTACACTGTAAAATACTGGAGAAATGTGCCCGTTAGACAGGAAGAATAAATCTTCATCCTTACCATCCATATTAAAATCAGTTTTATGATTCATAATATAGAAGTATAGCGCTACCATATAATCGGTACATCCTAATGAGCCACCCGGATGCCCTGATTGGCATTGGTGAACCATTCTTACAATATCACGACGTACTTGTTTCGCAATGTTATTTAGTTTATTAATATCGGCTTTCATATCATTTATAATCCGGCAAAAGTAACTATTAATGTTTAATGCTAATAGTGTTGAAATATAATTTATTAACATTTAATGTTAATAACTGCAACCTTATTTTCTTATCGGCCGTAGAAGTGTGTGTTTGTATGAGATTCAATACAAAAGATATTATTGACGCATCTTTTTAAATAAACAATATGGGACAATCTCTACCCCTTCACCCGATTAAACTCTTTACCCGAAAATTATTTAGATTTTCTTTAGGTCTGGCTTTTTCTTTGGGTATCGCTGTAACAGCAAGTGCCCAAAATGGCTCAGTAGGTATTGGAACAAATACTCCGAGTGATAAAGCGATTTTAGAAATCAAATCGGATTCTAAAGGATTATTAATACCAAAGTTAACTCAGCAGAAACGCGATGAATTATTGAGGCCCGGTACTGTTGATGATTCTTTTAACGGAATGCTTATCTATAATTCAGATGCTAAAGCATTTAATGTTTGGAAAACAGATAACTGGGTAGAAATTGGTGGAATTGCGGGCGCTGATGGCAGGGACGGAGTTAACGGACAAACGGCATTTGAATTATGGCAATCGCTACCGGGTAACGCTGGTAAAGATGAATCCGAGTTTTTCAGATCCTTGGAGGGGAAATCTGCATACGTTCTTTGGCTTGAAGCAGGTAATAACGGAACTGAGGCTGATTTCCTTCTCACTCTAAAAGGCGATAAGGGCGTAGGATACGCTAATGCACATATTGATAATGATGGTAATTTAATTCTTCCTTACAATGATGGCTCTGGTAACGAATTGGTTTCCGGTGGTCCGGTAAGAGGGGCACAATGGTATAATGGTAACGATGATCCGGCGGTAACTTTAGTAGGAGTAGATGTAAAACGAGGTGATTTATATCTTAATAATTCCTCTGGCGACGTTTTCAAAAAAGAAGATGATGTTACCGGATGGGTATTATTTGCTAATCTGACGACAGGTGTTACAGGTCCGGTAGGACCTGAAGGGCCAACCGGACCAGCGGGAGCAACAGGCCCGGCCGGCGAGCAGGGAATTGCCGGTCCGCAGGGCCCGGCTGGGGAACAAGGAGCAACTGGTCCTACGGGAGCTCAGGGACCTGCCGGACCAATGGGGCCAGTAGGTCCTACTGGTGCAACAGGCCCGGCAGGTTCTGTTGGTGCTACAGGTGCTCAGGGGCCAACTGGCCCACGGGGATTAACAGGTTTAACCGGAGCTACTGGTCTACAAGGTGTTCAGGGTGAAAAAGGGGAAAAAGGCGAGAAAGGCGACAAAGGTGATATAGGACTAGCAGGTCCCAAAGGAGATAAAGGGGAGAATGGTGTTGATGGTGCTGCTGGTTTAAAAGGTGACACGGGTGATAAAGGCGACAAGGGTGAAAAAGGAGATGCCGGACCTCAAGGTATTCCGGGTGAGGATGGGGCTCAAGGGCCTCAGGGCCCAATTGGTTTAACTGGGGAAAACGGACTTGGTGCCAAATGGCATATTGGTAGTAGTACCCCATCCGCAATAATAGGAGAGGTAAACGATTTATATCTTGATAATATATCGGGAAATGTATATGAGAAAACTGCAAGTGGCTGGGGGGCACCAAAAGCAAATCTTAAACCAGCATCAGCTACAGCTAGTTGGGCGCTGGGCGGAAACTCTGGATCTAGTCCGGCAGTTGCAGGAACAAACGGCTCTTTTATAGGAACCACAGATGCAAAAGACTTTGTGTTTGCTACTGATAATTTTGAAAGAGTACGAATAAAAGCTGACGGAAAAGTAGGCATAGCAACTACAGATGCCAAAGCCACATTGGATGTGAATGGTAATTTTAGTCTTGGTCAGGGAGGTGCGATTTTAAATGTTGTACTTCATGATGCAAAAATCGCTGATTTGCCTTCAATAGCTAGTGGAGCAAGTCATAAACAAATGTTTACTGTTACAGGAGCGGTTACAATTAAAAGTACAGTGGTTGTTTCTCCTGTTACAGAACTTCCCGATGGGTTATTAATATCATACGCCAGAGTCTCCGCGTCAAATACGGTGGAAGTAAAGTTTTATAATGCTTCAGGTGCGGCAATTGATGTAGCTTCCGGTACTTTCAATATTACTGTTGTTCAATAAGCTGGTTATGAAAAAGTCAGCATTATATCTATTGGCTTTTTGCGGAACGCTCTCCTCAACTGGCATAGCTCAGGTTGTAAACTCCGGGCAGTCTATTGTATTAACAGAAAATAGCTTATTATTTGTTTCAGGCGATTTTGTCAATACAAAGGGAACTGTTTTAAACAACGGTAAACTGGAGGTAAAAGGCAACTTCAGGAATAATGACTTAAACTCGCTGGTGTTTAACAGCGATTCCAGGGGGCTTGTAGCCCTTTCCGGAGATGTGCAGGAAATAGGTGGACTAAGAACTGTTTTTCCGAGCCTCGCGCTTTCGGGTACTGGTGATAAAATTCTTAAAACAGATATCGATGTAACCGGGATTTTATCTCTGGGTAACAAGCAGCTATATGCTGATGAATTTTCACTTCATATCATTAATCCCAATCCGGATGCCATCATAAGAGGAGAGAATGCAGGCACTGCCGGAACTGGCTTTATTAGTACAGAAACCCGCGGAGCGCTTATTCGTAATACAAATTCAGATTTGCCTTATCTTTTTCCTCTGGGAAGTTCCAGATTGAATTCTAATTTATTAGGTGTAAATCCATTATACCGCCCTTTACAGTTTAAGCCTCAAAACTCGTTTGAGAATACATTTTCTGCCTCTTTACAGAATGAAGATGCCACCAATGCGGGCTACGACAAGGCCAGGAAAAGACATGACGTTAAGAATGTATCCGACAAGTATTTTTATTTATTGAGTCAGAAAGCCGGTACATCAAATGTGGATGTAACTTTTTATCAAAATTCTGCAATAGACAATAGTTATAGTCAGCTGGTTAATTGGACCAACTTTTTAATATGGGAGAAAGCGGCACCTTCTAATGTGTCAACCGGCTCTTACGGCGATGACCTGAATACCAGTATTCGTTTTAGTTCTACCCAGCCGTTTAATAATGTGCCATTTACATTCAGTTCAGAACTTGGCGGAGTAAATCCATTAACCTTTTATAATGCTTTTTCTCCCGATGGAGATAATAAGAATGATGTATGGATAATAAATAACATCAATTTATACCCTGATAACAAGCTTATAATTTACAATCGCTGGGGCGATGAAGTTTTCAGTTCTAAAGGTTATACAAACGAAAAGGCCTGGGATGGCGGAGACTTACAATCAGGAACTTACTATTACGTATTAACGGTTACTATCGAAAATCAATCCCGGGTATTTAAAGGATTTATTACGATGATTAAAAAGAATTAATATGAAAACCCTTCTAACGCTACTCTTTCTATTAATACTAATAAAACCAGGCTTCTCACAACAGGATCCTCAATATAGTCAGTATATGTTTAATACATTGGTTATTAATCCAGCATATGCCGGTTATAGAGAAACACAAAACATCAGCTTGCTTCACCGGGATCAGTGGACTGGTTTTGATGGCGCTCCTAAAACACAATCTTTAATAGTAGACGGAGCTTTTGGTGATAATAAGAAAGTTGGCCTGGGCCTTTCTATTATAAACGATAAAGCAGGATTACAAAGACAAACGTCTGCACATGCAAATTATGCATACCGTATTCCGGTGGGAGAAGATGCAAGACTAGCTTTTGGCATTTCAGTTGGCCTGGGACAGTTTACTTTAAACTCGTCAAGTGCTAATTTACAAGATGAAACCGATCCTAATTTTGCAGATAAGCAAACGTTTTTTGTTCCTGAGGCACGTTTTGGGATTCATTACAGTAATGCTAAATTTTATGCCGGACTTTCGGCTACCAATTTAATTTCCAATTCTATTAATTACGAGCAGGTTGGTAAAAATACTATTGCAAGGCGTGGAAGAAATTATTTTTTAACCGCCGGGTACCTTGTTGATTTAAATTCCAATTTTAAATTTAAGCCCTCATTTTTGATAAGAGAAGACATTAAAGGCCCTACTAATCTGGATGTTAACTCGTATGTTCTAATTAAGGAAGCGCTTTGGATAGGAGCTACTTACCGAACAGGTGTTAACTTGTGGAAAAAAAACGATTGGAATAATGGTACATTTAATCAAAATTCGTTGGTAGGAGTTGTAGAAGCATTTGTTCTTAAAAATCTCAGAGTAGGATATTCATACGATTATTCTCTGTCCAGCTTAGGTGATTATTCGAATGGGACACATGAAATATCTCTGGGATTGATATTAAAGACAACTAAAAAAAGTGCTTTGCTTACTCCACGCTACTTTTAATTGATTCATTTCAAAATGAAATACAAAAAGATTGTTCTTGCATCGTTACTTTGTTCGCTGGTGTATTTCTCTCCGGGAAATATTTTCTCCGATAATATTAAACAGGCTAACAAATATTACGAAGCTTACGATTATAAGCTTGCATTAAGCATTTACGAGAAAGTAATGCAAAAAAATCCAAGCCTGGAAATAGCACAGAAACTTGCAAATTGTTATCGTTTTATAAATGATGCCAAAGGCGCAGAAAAAGCGTACGCCACAGTGCTTACTTTTCCGGCAGCAGAAGCTATTAATTATAAATTCTATGCAGATGCTTTAAAGCAAAACGGAAAATTTGACGAAGCAAAAAAGAATTATATTTTATTTGGAGAAAAAATTCCTGCGAAAGTGGAAGAGGCTACTCGTTTAGCTAATTCAACTGAAGTTGGCAGAATGTGGGCTGAAAACCCGGATGAAAATGTTCATATTGAGAATATTAAAACGCTAAATAGCGAAAATTCGGAGTTTTCTCCTGTTAAGTACAAGAATGATGTAGTATTTACTTCTGATAGGTGGTTTGTAAAAACTGAAGGAAAAAAGAAAAAAGAAGTTGTATATGGTTGGACAGGTAATCCATATCTTAAGCTTTATACCGCAACAAAACAGGGCACTGATTTTACTGTTTCGCTGATGCCTGACGTAAATCAGGAATATCATACAGGTCCCGCTGCTTTTACAGCTTCCGGCGATACTGTATTCTTTACCTTAACAGAATCTCCAAAAGGTAAAAAGAAAAAGACCCCTTTTCTTACCAAAAAGATATATACTGCGTATAAAAAGGGAACTAGCTGGTCAGCCCCAACTCCAATATCTTTAAATAATGCTAATTATTCAATACAGCATCCGGCATTATCTCCAAATGGAAATATACTTTACTTTGCTTCAGATATGCCAGGCGGGCAGGGCGGCATGGATATTTATGCTTCGGAAAGGCAGGCTGATGGGTCGTGGGGTATACCTGTAAATTGCGGATCTAATATTAATAGTTCTGATGATGATGTTTTTCCGGCAGTTCGCGCAGATGGGAAACTATATTTTTCTTCTAAAGGACATGTTGGAATGGGAGGATTAGATATTTTTACAGCCGAGGGCGCATATAACAAATTTACCCTGGCGGAGAATTTAAAAGCTCCGATAAACTCAACTAACGACGATTTTGGGATACTTTTTTTAGATGACTTAAATGGTTATTTATCATCCAACAGGTCTGGTGGAATGGGGCTTGATGATATTTATAGCTTTTTGATTATTCCTAAAAAGGCGGCTCCGGTCTTTGCAATTGATGGTGAGGTTATCGATCAGTTAACCGGAAAAGTATTAAGTAATATCGACGTAATCCTTCTCAATAAAACAACTAATGAGCAGTTAAGGACTGTTTCTGATAATCAGGGCAGGTTTCATTTTGATTTGTCTCCTGAAACGGATTACGTAATCACTGGAAATGAGTCTCAATATTACTCAAAAAAAGAAGGTAATATTTCAACAAAAGGCTTAAAAGAGTCTACTGTTTTTAATGTAACATTTGACCTGGAGCGCGCGAAGGACGATACGTATATGGTAAAGCTTAAAAACATTTACTATAATTTTGACAAATGGAATATCAGAAGTGATGCTGCAGTTGAGCTAAATAAGGTTGCTTCATTTATTACTAATATGCCTAACGTGAATGTAGAATTACGTTCGCATACAGATTCCAGGGGTAAGGCGGTGTATAATAAATGGCTGTCTCAAAAACGTGCAGAATCTGCTGTAAATTATCTTGTAAAACAAGGAGTTGCTAGCTCAAGGCTTACTGCCGTTGGTTTAGGCGAAACTGAATTACTTAATCAGTGCAGCGATGGAGTGAAGTGTTCATTTAGTGCTCATCAAATGAACAGGCGAACTGAATTTAAAGTAGTAAAGATTAATATGTGAAGGGAATAAACTACTTATAATAAAAAAGCAATTGCCGCAAACAATTGCTTTTTTATTTAGCTTAATAACTCTAAAACCTGTTTTGAAGATTCTTTGGTGTCAACCTTATCAATGATCTTTTTGATAATCCCGTTTTTATCGATAATAAAGGTTTTTCTGGCGGTGCCCATATACTTTTTACCATACATGTTCTTCTCCACCCAAACACCATACGCCTCTACAATATTTTTATCCGTATCAGAGATTAATGTAAATGGTAAATCATATTTGCTTATGAACTTTTGATGTGATGCTTCATCATCAGTACTCACTCCAATTACAGTGAATCCCTGATCTAGCAATGATTGATAATTGTCCCGAAAGCTACAGGCCTCAGCCGTACATCCGGGGGTGTCATCTTTGGGATAAAAATATAATATCACATCTTGTCCTGCGAAATCGCTTAAAGAGATGGTTTTTCCATTGTGATCTTTTGCTGTAAACTTAGGGGCCAAATCGCCTTCTTTTAATTCTGCCATAGTTTTATTTATAAAAAGTTGCATTATATGTATTGGTATTCAGTTTCATATCTGTAGCAATAAACTGAAAGATATGTTTTCCGGGACTCAGATTATCTTCAAATGTATGCCATAAAGTGGCTGTTTTAAAATCATATTCAAAAAGTACCCATTGACCGTCAATAGTTCCTCTATAAGTTCGTATTCCTGATAAATTATCCGACAGCTTTAATGTGATTTTATCTATTCCGGCCATTTGTTTTTCATTTGCAATATTTACCGGCGTGATAACTGGCGCTATTGAATCTATCGCAATGTAAAAGCTTCCAAAGACACGCGGGCTTGCTTTTATAAACCCGTTATCAAATGTACCTCCCTGATAAATACCTCTGGTATCTACAATAACCGCTTTGTCTTTCAAATTATCTGGTAATGCAATATCAGGCTTTATCCATAAGTTATAATTGCTGTGTACCGGGATTAAACGGGTATGGATGTTGTGTACCACAGAAAAGCCGTTGGCCGGGCGTTTAGCGGTAGAATAATTGAAATTTATATCGCTGTATAAAACGCCTTTTGGAATGGCAACTTTTACTCTGTCGTTACTGTAATTATTGGAATCTGCATACTTAAAGACTTTTACTCCCGGAAGCGGTGTAAATGGTATTGCTGATTGCGTGGTTTTTTTAACCCGGAAGTTTAACCTGCTGGTATTGCCTTTTACATCTTTTACAATGTATTGCATTTCATGAATCTCATTGTCGGTTAAATTCACGATTCCGTTATCCGTGGCTCCTTTATAAACTTTAAGCGGATTTCCCGGTTCAATAAAGCTTTTTTGAACAGTTCTGCCAAAGGAGAGTAAGGCAGGATAATCGATATGCGAGTTTACGCCCCTGCTGTTATCAAAAGAAAAGCGTTCCAATACCGAGGTATAAACTGATTTACCGTCCATCAGAAGTTCAATGGAATAAACGCCATTTTTATTACCTGTTGCCGATTGCTGATCATATGTTACAATTCCGAAGCCTACCTGGTTGTTAAAATTAATTACAGGAGATTGGTTTAGAGTATAGTTTCCATTAGAGCCTGAAACCTGGAAATATTGGCTTGGGGTGTTATTGGCAAATGGGTAACCATTGAGCCGATACATATATAGCCAGGAGATTACGGGTTTAACATTGTCAGCAATTTTAATTCCAAATAATTGAGGGTTGATGGTTTCTTCAGTTTTAGTATCACGAAGTTCAAAATGCAGATGCGGCCCTCCGGAACTGCCGCTATTTCCTGACCACGCAATAACATCTCCCTTTTTTACAGGTATCTCAATTGCAATCAGAGGAAAATCGACTTCAAAAGACTCCCTTCTGTATTGTAAATCCTTAACTGTTTGGGCTATGCGAGTGTTGAACCGTTGCAAATGCGCATAAACAGAAGTGTATCCATTTGGATGATTTATATAAACTGCATTACCAAATCCTCCGACTTGTACTCTTAATCTGGAGATGTATCCATCGGCTACTGCATACACTGGATATCCCTGACGTTGATTGGTTCTGTAGTCGAGGCCGGAATGAAAGTGATTGCTTCTTATTTCACCGAAAGAGCCGGATAAAGATGGTGCGATGTCTAATGGCTGTCTGAAATCCTGTGGATATTCTTTGCTTTTTAATGTATCCTGCGAATAAAGATTAATTGGCAAAAGGAAGTTTAAGACAAAAAAAAGGGTGTGTGTGCTATTTAATTTCAACATCTAATACGTTTTCGTTTTCTATATAGCCTGTTAGTTTATCGCCAATTGAGACTTTTCCTACTCCGGCAGGGGTTCCGGTAAAAATCAGATCACCTTTTTTTAAAGTAATATATTGAGATATAAAGGCTATTAAATCTTCAAACGAATAAATCATGTCTTTTGTGTTACCTCTTTGTACTGTTTCGCCATTAATATCCAATTTGAAATTTATAGCATATAAGTTTTCAAAAGTACTTTTATGAATAAACCGGCCAATAGGAGCTGAATTATCAAACCCTTTAGCCAGTTCCCAGGGTAATCCTTTTTCCTTGTGTCTTTTCTGGATATCTCTGGCGGTAAAATCAATCCCCAGGCCAATTTCCTCAAAATAGTTTCCTGCAAATTTTTTCTGGATATGTTTCCCTTCTTTGGAAATTTTAAGAATGATTTCTATCTCGTGATGAATGTCTTCAGAAAAGTCGGGATAGTAAAATGGCTTATTATCCTTTAAAACCGCGGTATCGGGTTTCATGAAAATAACAGGAGATTCAGGAATTGCGTTGTTTAATTCTTTGGCGTGTTCGGCATAATTACGCCCTACAGCAATAATTTTCATCAGGATATAATTATTAATGCGTTTTAATTTTTGCAGGTATTAATGAGCCCGTAAGCTCGGTATGCTTTTTAATGGTAATGAAGCTATCATGAGTTTTATTTTTTCACTATTGACTATTGGTTTCAGCGGTGTTCAAGAGAACGCTTCGCTAAGTTCAATGCGTTTTGTGAGTGTAAACTCATGATGGTTTCATAATGCGAAGGTATTATTAAAATTTTGTGGAAAATCAGAGAATGGAGATTCTTTTAATAACAGTTTCGTTGCCTACAATTAATCTGATAAAATAATATCCACTATTAAAGGATGAGGCAATTGAAAATGAATTTACCTGTTCTCCGGCAGGTAAGCGCTGCGAAAGGAGTGTAGCCAGTTCATTACCCAACACATCCATAATTTTTATGGTAACGTTCGTTTCTTTATTTACGAAATAGGAAAGATTAATATGATCTGCAACCGGGTTAGGGTAGACCTTAACATTGCTTAAAACTTTTAAATCGGCAGGCTGCTGGCTGCTGGCTTTAGTAGTGGTTTGCGAACCTGAGCCGGAAGTTGACACTGCTTTAACCGATGGCTTATAAGGAGTGATATTTATCTTTACTGATTTAATTGCCGAAGGGTTTCCCGGACGGGTGTCTGTAATTTTGGATAGTGACTTTGGCTGGGCTTTTTTAATGGTGTCATTTACTCCTTCCGCTTTCTTATATAGCGTATTCCTATTAACAAAAGCCGCATGAGCGCTCATTAATAAGAAGCTAAATAAAATGACCAGAGAGTAAAGTTTTTTCATTCAATAATATATTATACAAATCTAAAGATAAAATCTATAGAAAGGTTGATAACAGGATAGAATTTATTTCTTTTAACACTTTTTAACACTCAAACAGCATACCATGTTTTAGATTAAATGTACTGAATATCAGTTTTGTTTATTGTGAGTCATAATGTACATTTGTGGCCAATCTAGAAATCGATAAGTGGCAAATCACAAAGACCTTCATAAACTATCGGCGGCAGGTTTGCTGGTTAGTTTGGGGATAATTTACGGAGACATTGGTACTTCTCCATTATATGTGTTCAAGGCTATTATTGGCGAAAGAATCATCACATCTGATTTAATTCTGGGAGCACTTTCATGTGTGTTCTGGACATTAACCCTCCAAACTACCATTAAATACGTAATGATAACTTTACGTGCTGATAATAAAGGAGAAGGCGGCATCTTTTCTTTATTATCTCTGGTAAAGCGAAGAGCCAAATGGTTAATAATTCCCGCTATGATTGGTGGCGCTTCTTTATTAGCCGATGGTATGATAACGCCTCCGATTACTGTTTCGGCAGCTATAGAAGGTTTAAGGATTTACAACAGCCAGCTGCAAACTATTCCCATCGTTATAGCAATTATTTCGGGTTTATTTATTGTGCAACAGTTTGGTACATCCTTTATAGGGAGAGCTTTTGGCCCTATTATGTTTATTTGGTTTACCATGATGGCCATTCTTGGAATTTCGTATGTAATTGATTTTCCCCAAATCTTTAAAGCTGTAAATCCATACTACGCTTATAATATTATTGTAAGTACCATAGATATCAGTAAAAATGAATTCGGCGCTCTTTATATTATTGCCGCAGTATTTTTATGTACTACCGGAGCAGAAGCGCTATACTCCGATCTGGGCCACTGTGGCCGCGCAAATATCAGGATAAGCTGGATTTACGTTAAATCCTGTTTGATTTTTAATTATTTCGGACAAGGGGTATGGTTATGGCAGCATCAAGGCGAAGGTTTGGGACAAGGGGTTAATCCCTTTTATCAGTTAATGCCCGAGTGGTTTTTGATTTTTGGAATAGCTATCGCTACCTGTGCCGCAGTAATTGCTTCACAAGCCATGATTTCCGGCTCATTTACGCTGATTTCAGAAGCGGTACGTTTAAATTTATGGCCTAAGGTTAAGATTAATTACCCATCCAACCAAAAGGGACAGTTATATGTACCTTCTATCAACTGGCTGCTTTGGCTGGGATGTATTATTGTTATCGCCATCTTTAGAGAATCTACAAATATGGAGGGTGCTTATGGTTTAGCAATAACCATAACCTTTATGATGACCACCATATTAATGTCTATTTTTCTTCAGCGCAAGCGCTTTCCCACTTATTTAATAGTGATTTTTGCCGCTGTATACGGCTCATTAGAGCTTTTATTCCTAGTTTCTAACCTTTCTAAATTTATGCACGGCGGTTGGTTTACTCTCCTGCTTTCTGTGATGTTCTTCTCGGTAATGTATGGTTGGGCTGCTGCAAGAAAGATTAAAAACAGATATGTTAAATTTGTTGAGATTGAAGATTATTTTCCAATACTAAAAGAATTAAGTGAAGACTCGACTGTTCCTAAATATGCTTCTCAATTGGTTTATTTAACCAGCGCTAATTTTAGCTCCGAAATAGAATCTAAGATCATTTATTCTATTTTACAAAAGCAGCCTAAACGCGCAGATGTATACTGGCTTGTACATGTTGATGTAACCGACGAGCCGCACACACTGGAATATAAAGTTGATTTTCTTGTGCCGGGTAAGCTTATAAGAATAGATTTCAGACTGGGCTTTAGAATAGAGCAACGAATTAATATTTTATTCAGGCTGGTAGTGGAAGAACTGGTGAAAAAAGGCGAAGTGGATATAACCAGTAAATATAATTCTCTAAACAAGCGTCAGATTGTGGGTGATTTTAGATTTGTTGTGCTCGAAAAAGTAATGTCAAAAGCCAACAGATTAAGTTTTAAGGAGCGTCTGATTATGGATTACTATATTATTCTGAAACAATTTAGTTTATCGGAAGAACGGGGCTTTGGATTGGATTTAAGTTTTGTTACTGTAGAAAAAGTTCCTCTGGTGGTTTCTTATCATGAAAATATTCATTTGGAGCGAATTAATTGAGTACAGAGTATGTATACCGGGTACTAAGTACTTTATACTATGTACTTCTTCATGTTTTACTTGCTTTTATTCAATCGGCTGTTTTTATATCCATAAGAAAAATAAATAATCAACCCAAGAGCCAGCCAGATTAGAAATCTTTCCCAGCTTTTATATCCCAATTCAGTCATTAAATAAAAGCAGCTTAATAGTCCCAGTACAGGAATAAGCGAAAGGTTTTTTCTAAAGCATAATATTGCAATTATAATTGCAAGTATTATAAATAAAAAATAGGGCAGGCTGTCTTTATAATCATGCCAGTCGCCTTTTAACTGAAATAAATCCATAAGAGGTTCTCTAAAAATAAATAGTGCTGCTAGAAGCAACCCGGGGATAATGTATTTTGAATTAACGTAAGGAATACGAAACCGACCGGGTGGCCTGGTGTCATCTTTTTCCAGAACCAATACGCCTCCGCATACCAGTACAAATGCAAACAAGGTTCCGATGCTGGTTAAATCTGTAACTTCTGTTAAATTCATAAATAAAGCAGGAACTGCCACTATAATGCCGGTTACAATAGTAGAAAAGCCGGGAGTTTTATATTGGGGATGTATTCTGGAAAATGCTTTTGGTAAAAGCCCATCGCGACTCATGCTCATCCAGATACGGGGTTGTCCCATCTGGAAAATCAACAATACGCTTGCAGTAGCAATTACGGCACTTATGGAAATTACATAACTCACCTCATCTAATCCTAAACGTTTAAATACAAAGGCCAGAGGATCCGCTACTTGTAGTTCACGGTAATTAACCATTCCTGTAAGTACCAGAGCAATCAGAATATATAAAACTGTACATATTATCAGTGAATAGATCATTGCTTTAGGCAAATCGCGCTGCGGGTTTTTACATTCTTCTGCTGTGGTAGAAATAGCATCGAAGCCAATATAAGCAAAGAATACACCCGAAACGCCTTTCATTACGCCAGTAAATCCATTAGGCAGAAAGGGACTCCAGTTAGCTGGTGTAATGTAAAAAAAGCCGGCAATAATAACTCCCAGTACAATGGCTATTTTTAATATGACCATAGCACTGGTGGCTCTTTTGGTTTCTCTTATTCCTATGTAAACCAAATATGTAATAAGTACGATAATAGCCAGTGCTGGCAGGTCGGCTATTAACTTAAAATTGCCAAATCCGGGTGCATTATTCCACGCTTGGGCTTGCAGGCTTAGTGTCTCTGTTACTTCAGTAAGGTTTCCGGTTGCAGTTAATTGCTGAAGTTTTTCATGCCCGCGTGATGCGGATAAATAATCCATGGTAAGATTTGGAGGCATAAAAATATTAAAGCCTTCCAATAGGTTTGTAAAATATTCGCTCCAGGAAATTGCAACAGCAATATTTCCAATTGCATATTCCATTAATAAGTCCCAGCCAATTATCCAGGCTATTAATTCTCCAAAAGAGGCATACGCATAGGTATAGGCGCTACCGGAAATGGGAATCCTTGAAGCGAATTCTGCATAACACAATGCGGAAAAGCCGCATGTTGTGGCTGTAATAATAAACAGAATGGTAACGCCCGGACCTCCTTCGAAAGCAGCTTGCCCGATAGTTGAAAAAATTCCGGCACCGATAACTGCCGCTATACCCATAAAAGTCAGGTCTTTTAAACCTAAATCTCTTTTTAATTGAGTAGAACCCGATGCTTTGTTTTCATTTTCTGTAAAACCATTTTGTATATCAGTAAGGATAGTTGATATTGGTTTTTTACGAAAGTATTTATTAGCCATTTACAGGAATCTATCTCTCATCAAACATAGAAATAATTTAGTGTTTATCGCCGGCGTTTTTTATTCCGGTATACAAGTATTCCTATAACAATTAATAAGATGAAAACTCCTGCACCGATATACAGCTTTGTATTACTCGGCGGCGGTACTCCTGTGGTGTTTTCCGGGGATGTAAATTGGCTTTTTTTACCTATCGTTGGAGGTATAGTAATCGAATTAAAAAAAGCTTTGCTTTCCGGAGCAGCGTATTCCTGGTGAATATCCTGATGGAGATACTGGAATGTATAAGTTGCATTGTTTTCATGGAGGATTCTGAAATTACGAAGTTGTTTTCCGCTGCCGCTATCTACTGCTAATGTAAAGTCTTTTACTCGTAATTTTCCTATAATAGTGTCCTTCTCATTGGTAATAATACCGCCTTTAGCTGATAACTTTATTTTGTTTATAAATTCATCATAATACCTGTTGAGGTGTTTTACTTTCTCAATGTCGGGTGTTGTAAGTGGGTTATCGGGCTGTTTGATTATTTGTATATATCCAAAACCGGTTTTAGCAGTGATATAAGTTTGGCCAAGTGTATCAGTCTGTGTAAAGTCTGGCGGTAAGGAAACCTGTACAGAATCATCAATTTTATATGGTTTCCAATCCTGGGCATATAATGCCACGGAAAGGATGCAAAACAGATAGGTAAAAATGTATTTTTTCATTCAAACATAACTGCATTGCATGCTAAAAAGTTTTATAGGCGAAGGAACAGTAGGTTTATTTTTCCAGCTTGCTTAGTTCCTCATTTATAAACTTTGCGAGCGCGTGTACATATTCGGTACTGAAATTAAATTCAATTCCTGCAGATTTATAAATCTCTTTAATGGTTTTGGTATAACCCAGTTTAAGTGCCGCTAAGTAATTTTCTAAAGCCAGTTCCGGGTTTTCTTTATAGTTTTTCCAGACAGCTATGGCTCCTAACTGAGCAATTCCGTACTCAATATAATAAAACGGAACTTCAAATATGTGAAGCTGTTTTTGCCATAAGTTACCTAAAGCTTCCTCATAACCGGTCCAATCTGTAAAGTTATTGCCAAAAGGTTCGAAAATTTCTTTCCAGGCAGTTCTGCGCTGTTCTGTGGTATGATCCGGGTTGGTGTATATCCAGTGCTGAAACTGGTCCACAACCGCTACCCAGGGAAGTGTTTTTAATACATCGCGTAACTGGTCTTTCTTTGCGCGGACTAAATCTTCTTTTTTCTCAAAAAACACATCCCATTTATCCATAGAAATTAATTCCATACTCATGGATGCAAGTTCTGCAACTTCTGATGGAAGATGCTTGAAGTCATTTAGTTCTAAGCCGGAACTGATAAAAGTATGAACCGCATGCCCGCCTTCATGTACCATGGTGGTTAAATCCCGAAAGCTATTAGCAGAGTTCATAAAGATGAATGGTGCGCCTGTTTCCGATAATGGATAATTATATCCTCCGGGAGCTTTTCCTTTACGACTTTCTACATCGAAAAGACCATTTTCTTTCATGATTTGCAAGCGTTCGCCGATGTATGGGTTGAGTGCGTTAAAGCATTCTATCGATTTATCGATAAGCTCTTGTCCGTTGTTAAATGGTTTTAAAGCTGGTTTTCCAGATATATCTACATCCATATCCCAAGGTTTTAGTTCATGTAATCCTAAAGCAATTCGTCTTATTTCTGCTTGCTTTTGTAGGATTGGAACCACTTCTTTTTCTATGGAAGCATGGAATCGATAACAGTCCTGGGGAGTGTAATCAAACCTTCCCAATGCCTGGAACATATAATCGCGGAAGTTTTCAAAGCCGGCATTCAAGGCAACCTGATGACGTAGTTTTAACAGTTCATTAAAAAGTTCGTCGAGTTTTTCCCTGTCTTGTAAACGGCGTGCAGTAATAGCTTCCCAGGCTTGTTGGCGTACGCTTCTTTGCGTGTCTTTTAAAAAGACTGAAGCTTGTTCCAGTGTATATTCTTTTCCATCAATAGTAACGCTCATAGCGCCGGTTATCGATTGATAAGTTTGTTGTTTAACCTGAATTTCTGTTAAAATGGGTATGTTTTCTTCTCTGAAAAGTTGCAGTGCTTTTTTTATTCCGCGGATAAAGACGAAATATTTTTCCTTATCAAGTTTTTCAGTAAAAGGATTATTAATTAGTTTTTTGTTAAGGTCGTTGGAAATTGGAGCAGTTTTAGGCTCAATTTCTGTCGCGAAATATTGAAAGTCCTGTAATAATTGTTCATTCGTAGTATCGCAGGTCATGCGGATATATCGCCATGCAAAGTCCTCTTCAAGTGCAGATTCCAGTTCGCTGCGATCTTTTAACCAGCGTTCTAAATCCTCAACCGAATCGATTTCTCTGTTTTTTAATTCAAGAAATAATGGCTCAAGTTTCTCCCATATAATTTCAAGGTTTTCCGGAACAAATATTCTTGGCTTTTTGCTTATCATGATCTTGGCTTTAATTCTGCTAAGTTAAAATCGTATTGTGTTGTTTTAAGAATTTTTATAAGAATAAATCTAAAGTTTGTTATTGTTGTAACAGCGTACAGCGCCTTCAGTAATAAATTCTACTTCAGTGCATGTGTTTCCAGATTCAATAAATGCTTTCTTTTCTTTAATGTTTTAGTTGATCGCTGAGAGGCTTATTTAACTTGTTTAAAAGTAAATTTTAAAATAGATATCCAGCAAAAAGAAAATTGCAAAAATTACAGAGGCAATACCGTTGGTAGTACCAAAAGCCAGGTTTACTTTGCTTAAATCATCCGGTTTTACCAGACGGTGCTGATAAATTAATAATCCAATAAAAAACAGGATTCCTAAAACGTAAAAATATCCCAGGTGCGCATAAAATAAAGGAATAATAACAAATATTACACTAAAAACATGCAGAATAGAAGACACCAGCAACGCATTCTTGCGACCTAAAGCTGTTGGAATAGAGTATAGATTTTCAGTTTTGTCGAATTCATCATCCTGTAAAGAATAAATAATATCGAAACCGCTAACCCAGCAAATAACAGCGAGAGAGAAAAAAATCGGTAATAAGGCAAATTCTCCTGTTACAACCAGATACGCGCCAATAGGAGCGAGGCCCAATCCTAGTCCTAAAATTAAATGGCAAAGCGGAGTAAATCGTTTTGTAAAGCTATATCCTAATACTACTGCGAGTGCTATTGGAGATAAATAAAAGCACAATGGATTGATGAAATAAGTGGTGAAGATGAACAGTACGCAATTGATTAATGTAAATATAAATGCGTTTTTTGCAGGGATCCGCCCCGCTGGGATATCTCTGACTGCGGTTCGCGGATTTTTTTTATCGAAATTTCTATCCAGATAACGGTTAAAAGCCATGGCAGCATTCCTTGCAAATGCCATGCAAAGAATCATAAACACCAGTTTCATCCAGCTAAATGGATGATCTGTAGTTGTTATTGCTAAAAAAAATCCTATAAAAGCAAAAGGCATTGCAAAAATAGTGTGAGCAAAAAGTACTAGGGAGAGATATTTTTTCATTTAAAGAAGATTTGAGAGATGAGATATTAGATCATACTAAATACAAAAGAGATAATGTTTTGAGCTTTATAAAATCGGTGTTTCAAATCGCTTGTTAATCTCGTCAATAAAAGCCAGAATTTCTTCGCGGCCTTCCTGTGTTTCAGAAGATGTAATAAATTGTTGCGGCACTTCTTCAAAAGAAACCAATAGCTCTTTTTTAAACGCTGCAATAGTTTGCATGGTTTTATGCTTCGATTGTTTATCGGCTTTGGTAAAAACCAACAGGAACGGAATGCCATGCTCGCCAAGCCAGAAACAAAATTCTAAATCAGCTTTTTGAGGTGGTACGCGGCTATCAATTAATACAAAAACGCATTGTAAGCTTTCGCGATTCTTAAGATAATATTTTATAAAACGTTCCCATTCGCCGCGGCTGCTTTTGGAGGCCCGGGCATATCCATAGCCTGGCAAATCAACTATATACCATTTGTCATTAATCTGAAAATGATTTATAAGCTGAGTTTTTCCAGGTGTTTGCGAGGTTTTTGCTAAGCCTTTTTTTTGAGTAAGCATGTTTATCAGAGAGGATTTTCCGACATTTGAACGGCCGATAAATGCATACTCGGGTAAAACCGGGGCTGGCAATTTATCGGTGCGCGTATTGCTGCATTTAAATTCTGCGGTATGTATAAGCATCAATACAAAGGTACAATTTTATAAAAGATATAAGTTGAGATAGGATGAATACATATACAGTGCCGGCCACAACCCGAATCGGGCATGTGCATCTTAAAGTTTCTGATCTGGATCGTTCTCTGGCTTTTTACCAGGAATTATTAGGCTTTGAAATTACACAGCGATATGGCGATGGTGCTGTTTTTTTATCCGCTGGAGGTTATCATCATCATATAGGATTAAATACATGGCAAAGTAAAGGAGCCGAAAAAGCACCTGCCAGAGGAATAGGATTGTATCATTTAGCTATTGTTTATGCCGAACGTATAGAGCTTGCCGAGGTAGTACAACGTTTATTGGATAATGAATACCCTTTAACCGGAGCTGCTGATCACGGTGTGTCTGAAGCGGTTTATCTGAACGATCCGGATGGAAACGGCGTTGAGTTGTACTGGGACAGGCCAAAAGAAGAATGGCCTTTTGATGATGAAGGAAATATGGTAATGGGAACGGAACCTTTAAATATTCATGGTTTATTGTCATTATTAGGATAAATTAACCTTCCGGATTATTCAACATAAAATAATTGTCATCTTTGTACGATATGCCTCAATCCGTAACTCCGTATAAAAGCGAAAGCGCTACCAAGAAAGAGCAGGTAGCCACCATGTTTAATAATATTTCTAAAACATACGATTTCCTGAACCATTTTATGTCGCTGGGAATTGACATAATCTGGCGGAAACAGGCTATTGGCGAACTAAAAAGAGAAAGCCCACAGTATATTCTTGATGTTGCTACCGGTACAGGTGATTTTGCTTTTGAATCGTTAAAGATTCTTAAGCCCGCTAAAATTATTGGTGTGGATATCTCTCAGGGAATGCTGGATATTGCGGCAGAAAAAATACAAAAGCGCAATCTTTCAGACAAATTTGAAGTTCGCTTAGGCGATTCGGAAAAACTTCTTTTTGAAGATAATGCTTTCGATGCGGTTACAGTAGCTTATGGCGTGCGTAATTTTGAAAATCTTGAGAAAGGGCTTTCAGATATGCTCAGAGTATTAAAACCCGGGGGTAAGGCCGTGATTTTAGAATTTTCTAAACCTAAAACCTTTCCAATTAAGCAGCTTTATAGCTTCTATTTTCATTATGTTACTCCCTCTATCGGAAAAATATTTTCGAAAGATAACAGTGCATATAAATACCTTCCGGAATCGGTGGAGGCCTTCCCGGACGGAAAAGATTTTATCTCGATGATGGAAAGAGTTGGATACCGGAATACCAAAAACCGTCCGTTGGCGTTCGGTATTTGTTCTATTTACACTGGTGTTAAATGAAGAAAAGGATATACCTAATATTAGTTTTTCTTTCAATACATGTTATTTCCTTTGCACAAGGCAATTGGGGCGGCGGCGTAGACGATAAGTTTTTTTCTCCGGGTTTTACCTTTCAATATCTTTCTTCAGAATATAAAATATATAAAAGAGCCGATTGGCAAAAGCCGTATTTCGATGAGGAAATCGGACAATATATCACCGACTCTCTAAAAAGCATTAGTTCTCCTTTAAGCCCTGGTTTTGGTTTAGGATTTATAGCCGGTTTTAAGCTTGGTAATAATACCGATTTACGGATTACACCAACTTTAGTGTTTCTGGACCGCCTTTTAAACTACGGCTATGCCGATCCGGAGAAATTCCGCCAGCAAAAAGTAGCTACCACAACAGTAGAATTTCCTGTCGGGTTGAAATTGAAGTCGGATAGAAGGCGTGATTTTCGGGCGTACATATTAGCAGGCGGAAAATATTCTATGGACATTATTTCTAAAAAGAAAACAGACGACTCTGGATTTGCATTGACAGAGAAATTTGTAAAAAATAACAAAGGATATCTTTCATACGAAGTGGCAATAGGCTTCGATTTTTATTTTGAGTTTTTTAAATTGTCGCCGGAATTGAAGCTTTCAAATTCCATTAATAATGTTCTTAAGCACGAGGATCATCCTTATTCTTCTCCCTTGGAGAAACTCTATACCCGTAATTTTCAATTCAGTTTATATTTCGAATAATTAAACCAGTCTGTTTATAAATGCTTAAAGCATTTATTCGTATTTTTGCTCCTTCGAAACGCTATGTCAAAAATCGCACTTATAACAGGAGCTACTGCAGGAATAGGTGAAGCCTGCGCCGTATTATTTGCAAAGCAAGGCTATGATTTAATTTTAACGGGTAGGCGAACCAGCAGGTTAGAGCAGATTAAAAAGGAACTCGAAGAACAATATATTATTAATATTCAGCTGCTTACTTTAGATGTGCGTAATAAAATTGAAGTGCAGAATGCGCTTAATACCTTGAATGGCGACTGGAAGCAAGTAGACGTTTTAATTAATAATGCCGGCCTTAGCTTAGGCTTAGAGCCAATTCATGAAGGCAATATCAGCGATTGGGATACCATGATTGATACCAACATTAAAGGGCTGTTGTATGTTACAAAAGTAGTTTCTCAATGGATGGTAACCCGTAAACAAGGACATATTATTAATCTTGGCTCTATTGCAGGCAAAGAAACATATGCAAATGGTAATGTATATTGTGCCACTAAACATGCCGTTGATTCGTTGAATAAAGCAATGCGTATCGATTTATTGCCTTACGGTATACGGGTAACAGGCATTCATCCCGGCGCTGTAGAAACAGAATTTTCTGAAGTCCGGTTTAAAGGAGATACCGATCGTGCACAAAAGGTTTACGAAGGATTTGAGCCATTAAGAGCCGAAGATATTACGGAAACAATTTGGTTTGCTGTATCGCGGCCTGCTCATGTTACCATCAACGATTTAGTAATTATGCCAACGGCGCAAGCCAGCACTACGCATTTAATAAAGAAGGGTAATTAAGAATGAATAACTCATTCCGGAAAATTCAACCCTGCTCTCAATATAAAAGAACATGCTTGAACAAGAAATCAATCAGGAAATAAAGGCGGCAATGCTCTCTAAAAATGCGGCTCGTTTACGCGGACTACGTGCTATCAAAGCCGCTCTGTTAGTGTCTAAAACAGAAAAAGGTGCATCAGAATCTATTACAGAAGATGCGGAACTTAAAGTATTGCAAAAACTTGCCAAGCAGCGCAAAGAATCTGCAGAGATTTATAAAACTCAAAATCGCGAAGATTTATATGCCATAGAAATGGAAGAATTAGAAGTAATTGAAGGATTTCTTCCAAAACAATTAAGCCAGCAAGAAGTTGAAGTGCAAATAGAAGCTATTATACAAAGTAGTGGTGCAAGCTCTATTAAAGATATGGGCAAAGTAATGGGTTTGGCAAATAAGCAGTTGGCTGGAAAGGCTGATGGAAAAATGATCTCGGAAATAGTAAAGCAATTACTTTCGTAACAAAATTTGCGATTGTTCTTTGTTATATTCGCAGAACCTTATTTTTATTACATATTAATTAACCAGTAAAAATTGACTAAACATTTGTTTAGATAGTATGGGTCTTGAAATAAAAGAAGAAAACGGATTTAAATATATTGAAGAAGGAGAAGGTGAGGTCCTTTTATTGCTGCATGGCCTGTTTGGTGCCTTAAGTAATTGGGAAGCTGTAACCGACGCCTTTAAATCGGAATATAAAGTGGTAATACCGTTGTTGCCAATTTATGATTTACCTCTTTTAACTACCGGAGTAACAAGTCTGGCAAAGTTTCTTCATAAGTTTGTGAAATTTAAAAAGCTTAAAAATATCTGTCTGCTTGGAAACTCTCTAGGCGGACATGTAGGCTTAATATTTACGCTTAGCCACCCCGAATTTGTAAAAGCGCTTATTTTAACAGGCAGTTCCGGCTTGTATGAAAACTCTTTCGGCGGGTCTTTTCCAAGAAGAGAAAGCTATGATTTTATAAAGGAAAAGGTTGCATTAACTTTTTATGATCCTGAATTTGCAACCAAAGAATTGGTTGATGAAGTATTTGAAACTGTAAACGACAGGGGAAGAGTAATACGAATTTTGGCAATGGCAAAATCTGCAATAAGGCATAATATGTCGAAGGATTTGCATAAGATTACCATTCCGGTTTGCTTAATATGGGGATTAAACGATACCGTAACTCCGCCAGATGTGGCAAAAGAATTTCATAACATTTTTCCAAATTCTGAGTTAAATTGGATAGACAAATGCGGGCATGCTCCAATGATGGAACAGCCCGAAGAGTTTAATATTTATCTGAAGAAATTTTTAGACAGGATTTTATTAAAATAATAAAATGGTTGCACAACAGCTCATATCCGATGTACCTCCTTTAAATCCTTCTGAACCCATTCAAAAGGCTCTTGACAGGATGATTGAGTTTCGTGTAAACCATTTGCCTATTGTTGAAAATGGCCAGTTTTCGGGTATTGTTGCTGATGATGATTTAATCGAAATTCAGGATTATAAATTGCCTCTAAGTAGTGTTAGTCTGTCTGTCAGTAATGCATGTGTTTTAAATGAGCAGCATATTTATGATGTTATCAGGCTTTTTTCTGAAAAAAGGTTAACGCTTGTTCCGGTTATAGACGAGCATAAAAATTATTTAGGTGCTATTTCAATTAATTCTATTGTGGAATATATCGCAAATCTTACTTCAGTAAAAGAACCAGGTGGTATTATAATAATTGAGATTAATAACCGCGATAATTCGCTCGCTCATATTGCACAGATTGTTGAGTCAAATAATGCGCAAATTTTAAGTTCATATATTACGTCTTTTGCCGATTCTACCCGTTTAGAAGTTACACTTAAATTAAATCGTACAGATATATCCGCAATTGTAGCATCGTTTTTAAGATATGATTATACTGTTGTAGCAACGTATAATGATTTGAAGTCAGATTCCGGCTCGGCCGATAGATTTGATCAGCTAATGAACTATCTTAGTTTCTAACAAAAAAGCATGAAGATTGCAATTTACGGCAGAAAGTTTAATAACACTGCTCTTCCATACATACAACAGGTATTTGATTGTCTGTTACAATTTGGAATTGAACCTTTTGTGTATGATAAGTTCAATGAGTTTATTTCGGGTAAAATAAACTTTCCTAAAAAACTCCGGATTTTTAAAAATCACACTGATATAAGGGGCCAGGTTGATGTTCTGATAAGTTTGGGTGGCGACGGAACGATTCTGGATACCGTAACATTGGTTAGAGATTCAGGTATTCCGGTTATCGGAATAAACCTGGGCCGGCTTGGTTTTCTTGCTAGTATAAATAAAAATGAAATCTTATCAGCAATAGAACGTCTTGTAAATAAGCAATTTACTCTTGATGCCCGTGATTTAGTAAGTGTAGAATCGGAGACGAATGTTTTCGGAGATGAGAATTTTGCCTTAAATGATGTTATCATTCATCGGAGAGACAATTCGGCAATGATGCTTATTCATGCCTATTTAAATGGGGAATTTTTAAATTCTTATTGGTCAGACGGATTAATTATTGCCACAGCAACGGGCTCAACCGCTTATTCGTTAAGTTGCGGTGGCCCTATAATTTTTCCGGGCTCAGAAAACTTTGTTATTACACCGGTTTCTCCGCATAATTTAAATGTACGTCCCGTAATTATTTCAGATTCAAATACGTTGTCTTTCGAGTTAGAAGGGCGAAGCGCTAAATATTTGCTTTCCTGCGATTCGAGAACAGAAGTGATTGGTTCATCGTTGAGATTTAATGTTAAAAAAGCTAATTTCAGGTTTAATCTGGTGCGGTTAAATAATGAAAGTTATCTATCTACGTTAAGGAACAAATTACTTTGGGGAATTGATACACGCAACTATTAGTGATTTATTGGATAAGGCAATTTAACTCTTAGCTTTCATATAAAAACGATAAAAATATAGTGAAATTTACTATCTCCCGTATCCTTCTGTTGTTTTTTCTACCGCTTTCAAATAACTTGTTGGCTCAAACCTGGGAACTTGGAGGCTTTGTTGGTACGGCGGGATATATGGGCGATTTAAATCCGGTAAAGCCTTATAAAGTGAACAACCTTGCTCTTGGCGGCCACATTAAACGCAATTTTGATGGCTATTGGTCCCTGAAGCTTAATGTCGCTCACGGTACAATTGAAGCTGAAGATTCCAAATCTGATAACGAGTATTATAAAACGAGAAATCTAAGCTTTTTCACTCCTATTACCGAAGTTAGCCTGCAAACAGAATTTAATTTCTTCAACTATATTCCTTCCTTCAGTAAAGAAAGATATACCCCTTATTTATTTACCGGACTGGGATTTATAAACTTTAATCCTAAAACGAATTATCAGGGACAGGTGTATGAATTGAACTATTATGGAACAGAAGGACAGGATATAACCGATTCATATAAAAAGATAGCTTTAACAATCCCGTTTGGAGCTGGTATAAAATATAATATTACCGGTAATTGGAATCTGGGTGCCGAACTTGGTTATCGTACAGCATTTACAGATTATTTAGATGATGTAAGCGGTAATTATGCTTCTGCTGCCCAGCTTGAAATCCCCGGAGATCCGGGACTTACAAGCTTGAGAATGGCGCTTGCAGATCGCTCGCCGGAAATAGGATATCCGGTCCATTCTGCGGGTACGCAACGCGGCGATTCCAGGAAACATGATACTTATTTATTTCTTGGAATAACTCTCTCGTATACTTTTTTTACTCAAAAGTGCCCTGTAGTCAACTGAGAGGCATTGTTCTGAAAAAAAATAGTTCCAATATCCGATTGTTTATCTCTTGAAACAAATAAGCATATTTTCTTACCTTTGAGCCCCAATACCAAGCTTTGGTCTCTGATAAAAAGATGAGTTTACTCCAGCAAATTGATAAAGACAATTTACCCCGTCACATAGCAGTGATTATGGATGGAAACGGCCGTTGGGCCAAAGAAAAAGGAAAGCTAAGGGTGTTTGGCCATCAGAATGGTGTAAAATCAGTTAGAGATACAGTGGAAGGAGCGGTTGAAGCGGGTATATCCTATCTTACGCTATATGCTTTTTCTGCCGAAAACTGGAACAGGCCCAAGTTTGAAGTTGTAGCGCTAATGGAACTTTTGGTTTCGACAATAAACAAAGAAACCAAAACACTAATGGATAATGATGTACGTTTAAATGCTATTGGTAATTTAAAGGCATTGCCGCCAAAGTGTTATACGCAGTTACAGGAAGCGATTAAAAAAACCTCGGGAAATAAAAAATGCACACTAACGCTGGCTTTAAGTTATAGTTCGCGCTGGGAAATAGTTGAAGCAGCGCGACAAATAGCAGAAGATGTAAAAAGCGGTTCATTAAATCCTGATGATATCAATGAAGAGCTTTTTGCTAATAAGCTTACAACTGCAGATATGCCAGATCCTGAACTTATGATTCGTACAAGCGGCGAACATAGAATAAGTAATTATTTATTATATCAGTTGGCTTATTCTGAATTGTATTTTACACCTAAGCTTTGGCCGGATTTCCGTAGAGAAGATTTATTTGAGGCTATTATTGATTATCAAAAAAGGGAACGCCGCTTCGGTATGACAGGGGAGCAAGTTAAAAATTTGCCTTTTAACAAAAATTAACAACTGATTAAGCTAATTTAGCATCGATATTAAAATCAATGAATAAGTTTTTTATAACATTATATTTTCTTGTTGTAGGTTCTGTTGCAATGGCCCAGATAGGCCGTCCGGCATCACCAAATCAACGCCGCTCCATAGCTTCCAATTCTGATGAAGTAAGTTATCTTAATCCTAAAGAATATATCATTGGCGGAACTACGGTTACCGGTACTGAATATTTGGATAAGGATATTTTGGTGACAATTTCTAAATTAACCAAAGGTGAAATGGTTGAAGTGCCCGGTGAAGCAACCGCCAATGCGGTTAAGTTTTTATGGGCTCAGGGCTTATTTGACGATGTAGAGCTTAGTATTACAAACATACAAGGTGATACCGTTTACTTTAATATTGCTGTTACCGAACGTCCCCGCCTGGCTCGGATTGAGTTGCGTGGAATGAAAAAGGGCGAAACAACCGATATCAAAGAAAAATTAGCAGACAGGAAAGGGAAAGTCGTAAACGAAGGCTTATTGAGTACAACTACTGCAATTATTAAGAAGTACTTTAATGAAAAAGGCTATTTGTATGCTGATGTCGAGTATAAGCAAACCCGCGATACGACATTAACAAATGATGTTGTGCTTCAAATCACCGTTGATAAAAAGGATAAGACTAAAGTTAATTCTATCACTTTTACCGGAAACTCTGAATTTAAAAGCAAGCAATTAAGGAAGTATCTTAAAAAAACTAAAGAGAAATCTATAAATATATTTCGCTCATCGAAGTTTCTTCAGGAAAAGTATGAAGAAGATAAGCGCACCATGATTTCCAAAATGCATGCAAAAGGATACAGAGACGCTGAAATTATCAGTGATACCTTAATTCTGAACCCAAATAATACCATAAATCTTGGTATTAAACTGTACGAAGGCCCTAAATATTATTTTGGTGATGTAACATTTGCAGGAAATGCAGTATATGGTACAGATGCATTACAAAGAATATTAGGTATTAATAAAGGAGACGTTTTCAGTGAGGAAAAACTTCAAAAGAAGATAAATGGAAGTGCTAACGGCGATGATGTTTCTTCCTTATACCTAAATAACGGTTATCTTACCTTTAATGCAGATCCGGTACAAACACGAGTGTATGGCGACACCATTGATTTGGAAGTACGTATATATGAAGGTCCGCTTTATACCATTAATAAAGTAACGCTAAAGGGTAACGATATTACCAATGATCGTGTGGTAATGCGAGAAATACGTACTAAACCAGGAGATAAGTTTAATAAAGATTTAGTGGTTCGTACTACCAGGGAAATAGCTGCCCTTGGAAATTTCGATGAGCAAAAAACTGATGTCAGGCCAATTCCTAATCCTGCTGATGGTACTGTAGATATTGAATATAGCGTGACAGAAAAGCCATCGGATCAGATAGAGTTATCTGGAGGTTTTGGCGGCGGACGTATTATTGGTACGCTCGGATTAACATTCAACAATTTTTCTGCCCGTAACTTATTCAACTTAAGTGCATGGAAACCTTTGCCTAAAGGCGATGGTCAAAAGTTGAGTATTCGTGGGCAAACTAACGGTAAGGCATATCAATCTTACAGTTTCTCTTTCTCAGAGCCATGGCTGGGGGGTAAAAAGCCGGTTTATTTCGGGATAAGTGCTTTTACATCTTTACAATCAAATCAATATTACAATAATATTGCTGATGACCAGATTCAACGGATTCGCTTAAACGGCGTTACTTTTACATTGGGTCAGCGTTTAAAATGGCCTGATGACTGGTTTAGAATTAACCATTCCATTAATCTTCAGCAATATAAATTGAAGAATTATCCCGGGTTTTTATTCAATACTGGTACATCGTATAACTTTAACTTAACACAGGAGATCAGTCGTAACTCCGTTGATGTACCTATTTACCCTACATCAGGAACTAATATCAGGTTAACTATTCAGGCTACTCCTCCATATTCATTATTAAACCATACTAATTACACAACTGCTGTTGATGAGGAACGGTATAAGTTTACAGAATACCACAAATGGAAATTTGAAGCGCAGTGGTACCAACGTTTATATGGCAAGCTGGTACTTAAAACACAAGCACAATTCGGTTTCCTGGGTATGTATAACTCTGCCGTTGGACAATCTGCTTTTGAACGCTTTAAATTAGGTGGCGATGGAATGCAGGGATTTGACTTTTTACAAGGTTCTGAGGTTATTGCAATGCGTGGATATGAAAATAACAGCGTAATTCCCGAAGGCTCTAATCCTAATATTGCCCGTAACTCCGGTAGCCCGATATTTAATAAATATATTGTAGAGTTTAGATATCCGGTTATGAACAGTCAGCAGGCTACGTTATTTTTATTAACTTTTGCCGAAGGTGGTAATACCTGGAACAATTTCAAGGATTTTAATCCGTTTATTGTACATCGTTCTGTTGGTGTTGGTGCCAGAATATTTTTACCAATATTTGGTCTGTTAGGAATTGATTATGGATATGGATTCGACCCTATTCCAGGAATCCAATCCAGTAAAGGACAGTTCCACTTTAGTATGGCACAACAGCTTAATGGCGGATTTTAATTAAAATCAACAATATTTAAAAATAAACCGATGAAAAGATTGCTTTTAATATTTTCTTTCCTATTTTTCGCAGGAATTTCAGCGCATGCACAACGTTTCGCATACGTGGATACAGAGTATATTTTAAAACACATACCAGAGTATACATCATCGCAAAAACAATTAGATGCCCTTTCTCAGCAATGGCAAAGAGAGGTAGACAATCGTTTTGCCGAAATTGAAAGGTTGTATAAAGCCTATCAGGCTGACCAGGTTTTATTAACCGAAGACATGCGCAAACGTCGTGAAAACGAAATTGTTGAAAGGGAAAAGGACGCTAAAGAGTACCAGCGCCTGAAATTTGGTTTTGAGGGAGAGCTTTATCAGCAACGCATTAAATTAATCAAACCAATACAAGACAGGGTTGCTGATGCTGTTAAAGCGGTAGCAGAATCTGCTCAGCTAGACATGATATTTGATAAAAACAGCGATCTTATACTGTTATATGCAAGTTTGCGTTTAGATAAAAGTAATGATGTAATAACCCGTTTAGGATATAAGCCCGGGACACTGGCAAAATAGAAAAGGATAATCACAATTAAATTAAAAAATGAAAACATTCGTTAAAGTAGCGGTAGTAGCAGCAGGATTATTTTTAAGCAGTAATGCGGTTAATGCGCAACAAAAACTTGCACATATTAACTCTGCAGAATTATTAGAAGTAATGCCGGAAGTTAAGCAGGCTGATTTGAAATTCCAGACATTTCAGAAACAAAAGCAAAGTGAAATTGAATTGATGCAAACTGAGTACCAAAAAAAGTTAACTGTTGCCCAGGAAAAAGAAAAAACATTAAGTGAGGCTAATAAACTTGTAGTTGGAAAAGAACTTGAAGCTATGGGTGCTGAACTTCAGGATTTGGGAAAAAGAATAAACGACACAGGTGAAAAAGCTAAGCAAGAAATGGCAGCTAAACAAGACGAGCTTTATCAGCCTATCTTTAAGAAAGCCGGAGACGCCGTAAATGCAGTTGCTAAAGAAAAAGGATATGCTTACGTTTTTGATATTTCTCAGCCAGGAGTAGTTTACTTTGATGGCGGAGATGATATTTTAGCTTTAGTTAAAACTAAGCTTGGAATAGCTTCAACAACAACTTCTGCGGTTCCAAAGAAATAAGGGAAAAGTATATTAAGAATTAAAAGCGAGGCAGGTTCTGTCCTCGCTTTTTTACGTTTAAGGCATAATTTCAATCTGTCTGTGTTTCCCCATCAAAATATGCGCGGTATTGCTTAAGTTTGCTGCAGCATTTAAAATATTGGATTTCTACGTCTCACATATCATAGTTGCAGTAGTATTATTTTCTTTCGTTGCAGTTTTTGCACTGTTTGCAGTGTATGCAGAAAGGAAAGTTTCTGCATTTATTCAAGACCGATTGGGACCCATGGAAACCGGAAAGTATGGAAGTTTGCAAACGCTTGCCGATATTCTCAAAATGCTTCAAAAAGAACTTATTATTCCTGAAGCGGCCGACAAACTTTTGTTTTCAGCAGCTCCTGTGATTATATTTCTTTCGGTTTACATGGGTTTTGCAACGTTACCCTGGGGACCAGATCTTGTACCAGCTGCCCTTAATCTTGGCGTTTTTTACGTGTTTGCCATTATATCTATTGAGTCTGTTGGCATATTGATGGCCGGTTGGGGCTCCAATAATAAATATTCATTACTTGGTGCTTTGCGCTCTGTTGCGCAAGTAGTTTCTTATGAAATTCCTGCCGGAATAGCAATTATATCTGTCATAATGATTGCCCAGTCGCTTGATTTACAGCAAATAGTGATTAAGCAAGGTGTTTTAACACAAGATACGATTAAGTTTTTCGGCATCTGGAACGTAAAAGAAATTGGAGGTTTTTTGGCATGGAACGTATTTCAGGCTCCTCATTTAATCATTGCGTATATAATTTATTTTATTGCTTCCCTTGCCGAATGTAACCGTGCTCCATTTGATATTCCTGAAGCTGAATCAGAATTAGTGTCTGGTTTTCATACCGAATATACCGGAATACGTTTTGCTTTTATTTTTTTAGGCGAGTATTCCATGATGTTTTTAACCGGCATGTTTGGTGTGTTACTGTTTTTGGGCGGTTGGAATACAGTTTTTCCAAATATCGGAAATCTGCGTTTAGCAGACTGGACTACCGGGCCGTTTTGGGGTATATTCTGGATTTTGGCTAAAGTGCTGCTGATAGTAGGAGTGCAGATGTGGCTTCGCTGGACTCTGCCCCGCTTAAGGGTGGATCAGCTTATGAATTTATGCTGGAAAGTGTTAACCCCTTTAGCCTTTTTGTGTATGCTGATTTCGGGCATCTGGCAATTGTTATTGATGTAACGATTTAATTGAATTTAAATTGATTTTTAAAGATACTATATCTGTAATAAAGACTACCTGGATAGGCCTGGCCCTAACCATCAGGCATCTTTTTGCCATTAATAAAAAAAGGAAATCTATAGATATTAAAACTGAAAACTATTTTGAGCAGCAGGAAGGGCAGGTTACTATACAGTATCCGCATGAAAAAATGCCGGTTCCGGAAGTGGGCCGATACCAGCTGCATGTAGAAATAGACGATTGTATTGTATGCGATTTATGCGCTAAGATTTGTCCGGTAGATTGCATTGATATTGAAAGTATTAAATCAACAGGTCCAATCGGGCAAACATCAGATGGTACAACCAAGCGCTTATATGCAGCCAAGTTTGATATCGACATGGCTAAATGTATGTACTGCGGCTTATGTACTATAGTTTGTCCTACAGAATGTATTACCATGACCAATGAATACGACAGGAGCTTCGGAAGCATTACTGAATTAATTTATCCATTTTCAGACATGTCGCCTGAGCTGGCTGCAGAAAAGCGTGTAGAACTGGCAAATCAGCAGGCAGAGCGTCAGGCTGCAAAAGATGCAGCGACTAAAGCCGCCGAAAAAAAGGAAGAATGAGTGTGGAACAGATCATATTCTATATTTTAAGTGCTGTAGTATTAACTTCTGCCATACTGGTGGTAAGTCTTAATAACTTTGTGCGCTCCATATTTCTCTTCTTTTTAACCTTGTTTTCTATGGCGGGTTTGTTTGTATATGCGTTAGCAGACTTTGTTGCCATAACACAATTGGTTATTTATGTAGGAGGAGTATTAGTTTTAATGATTTTTGCATTCCTGCTATCTAATAAACAGCTTCTCAATAATCCTGATTCAAAACCTGAAATACAGTTCAGGCATTTTCTGCCAGGTCTTTTGGTGTCGGTATTGCTTTTTGGAATTTTACTATTTGTGTTTTCAAGCCTTAATCCTGCGGAACTTAACTGGATAAAAGATGCCGGAGAGAATACTTTAAATCCTGCAGATAACACGATTCATTATTTAGGTATAAATATCATGACACGTTATTTACTACCTTTTGAGGTAGTTTCTGTTCTCTTATTAATGGCATTAATTGGCGCTGCTCATTTAGCAAGAAAGGAGCGAAATCCATGATTCCCTTATCTCATTTCATGATAGTAAGCGCCGCTTTATTTTGTATCGGCTTATATGCAGTTCTGGTAAAACGCAATGCTATTTTAATTTTAATTGGTATCGAATTTATGATTAATGCCGCCATTCTTAACTTTGTGGCATTTAGTAAATACGACAAGCTGGCGTCAAGTGGACAAGTTTTTGCCTTATTCGCTATTGTATTGGCTGCTGCAGCTGTTGCTGTTGCTTTGGCCATCATTTTAAATGTTTATAAATATTACAAAACTATTGATCCAACAAGCATTGATCAATTAAGAGATTAGATTGGACACATTAACTCAAGGGAATTTAAGTTTATTAGCTGTAGTTGTTGCACTCTTGCCGCTTCTGTCTTTCTTAGGCATCTTATTAATTCCGGGCAAAGTAACCAGAGGAACAGCTGTTTCGATTGGTACTATTTCGTTAAGCTTTTTAATTTCAATCTTCCTGTTTTCAAAAGTTTGGAACCAGGATACTATTCACCAACAAATATCCTGGTTTACTATCGGCCAGGCTGAGCTTCGCATCGGAATACTACTGAATAACTTATCGGTATTAATGATGGTTCTGGTATCTGGCGTTGCAGTGCTCGTGCACGTATATTCCACCCGGTATATGTATGGAGATAGTTACCTGTATCGCTATTGGGCATATTTGAGCTTGTTTTGTTTTTCCATGCTTGGCCTGGTAATCGTGGATAATCTGTTTCTTTTATATATGTTTTGGGAGCTGGTTGGATTCTCATCTTATCTGCTCATCGGGTTTTGGTTTACTAAACATTCTGCAATACAAGCCAATAAAAAAGCATTTATTCTAAACCGCTTAGGCGATTTAGGCTTCTTTTCAGGATTAATGATTGTTTATGCTCAATTTGGAACTTTCGATATCACGCTTCTTTTTCAGCAAGGTGGTTTGGTTATCAATTCGATAACAGAACATGGGTTATGGATAAATGGTGAAGATACAATGCCAGCTATTTGGTTAACTTTTGCCGGGCTGGCATTCTTTTTGGCCGCTACAGCAAAATCTGCACAATTTCCGTTACATATCTGGTTGCCAGATGCTATGGAAGGTCCAACATCAGTATCGTCCTTAATTCACGCTGCAACGATGGTGGCAGCAGGCGTATTTTTATTAGGCCGGATTTATCCCATCTTTGATTCTACAGCTTTACTTGTCATTGCATCTATCGGGGCTTTTACGGCATTTATGGCGGCAACTATTGCAATGGTTCAAACCGATATAAAGCGCATACTTGCATTTTCTACCATTTCCCAGTTAGGATTTATGATGATTGCTATGGGTGTAGGTGCTTATGCATCCGGAATTTTTCATTTATCGACACATGCATTTTTTAAGTGCCTGTTGTTTTTGGCTGCAGGTGCAGTGATTCACGAAATGGCGCATGTAAAGGAAAAGTACGGGTTAAGTTTTGATCATCAGAATATTCATAACATGGGTGGCTTAAGAAAGAAGATGCCGGTTACTTTTATTACTATGATGATGGCTTCCCTGGCATTAATCGGCTTCCCTTTTACATCCGGATTTTTATCTAAGGATGCTATTTTAATTCAATCTTTTGAATGGTCTGATGTGCAAAATATCTGGGCCAGGCTAATTCCTTATTCGGCCTTAGTCACTTCCTGGTTAACAGTGTTTTATATTGCCCGGTTAATATTTAAGGTGTTTTTTGGTAAATTTCGATTAGAGCGTTTACTGAATATTAAGCCGGAAATTCATGAAGCTCCAAATGCGATGAAATATGTGCTTGTTGTCTTAGCTTTGTTTTGTTTATTTCCCGTGTTTTCATTAAATCCATTCCATTACGATGCAGCTTGGATCATCAAAGGCTTTCCTGTAGTTGGCAGCATGCCTAAAGTAGAAAATTACCATACCATTATTCCTTTAGCTGTAAATGTAGGGGCGGTAGCGTTAATGTTTATAGCATATAATTGGTTCGCAAAGCGACAAAACGCGCCGGATTTTTCACGAAAATCTATTTTTACATTCGTAGAAAAACAATGGTTCTTTAACGACATATATCATCGTTTAATTATCCCTGGAACTATTTCGTTTTCAACATACATTTATGGCTTTGATAGCATCGTAATAGATGGTTTTGTTAATCTTTTCGGGAAAATTACTGTCTTCTTGTCCAAAGTTGCTGATTGGGCAGATCGATATATTATTGATGGATTGGTAAACTCCCTCGCTTCAATTTCTAAAACTATCGGTAATTTCACGAGACATTTTCAAACCGGCAGGTTACAGCATTATTTACTTTCTATGGTGTTGGTAGTACTTGCAGCTTTTATAATTAAATTATTTTTTCAGGCTATATGAGTTTGCTTTCACTCTTAATATTTGTACCAATTTTAGCGGGCATCCTTATTCTTGTGCTACCATCATCCTGGCAGCAGCGGTATAAATATGTAGCCTTGGGCATTGTTGTAATACAGCTAATAATAAGTGCCTTTATTTATTTCAATTTTGATGGTGCAATATTTTCCGGAATTGATAATCAAAATAAGTTTCAATTGGTAGAGCGGGTACCCTGGATAAATCTTAATCTGGGTTCTTTAGGGTATTTGCAGATAGAATATTTTCTAGGAATCGACGGAATTTCAATGCCTTTGCTGGTTCTCTCATCTGTTGTAATGCTCATTGCGGTATTATCATCATGGGAAATAAAAACCAATTTGAAAGGATATTTTGCATTGCTGATGTTATTAAATACAGCCATAATGGGTGTGTTTTGTGCGTTAGATTTCTTCCTCTTTTATGTGTTTTATGAATTAATGTTACTTCCGCTTTATTTCCTTATCGGGATGTGGGGCGGAATACGACGTGAATACGCAGCTATAAAGTTTTTCTTATATACGCTTTTCGGCTCTGTATTTATGCTGTTGGTAATTATCGGTTTGTATTTTTCAGTAACAGATCCTGTTACGGGTAACCATACCTTTAACATGCTGCATATGATGAACCCGGCCAATTATATCGATGGTTCAATTTTTTCTGTCATGGCAAATCAGGAAATCTTTGGTATTTCGGCACGATTAGTTGCATTTATAGTTCTTTTTATAGCTTTTGCAATAAAAGTTCCGATTGTTCCATTACATACATGGTTGCCAGATGCTCACGTAGAAGCACCAACCCCGGTTTCAATAATCCTGGCAGGTATTCTTTTAAAAATTGGCGGTTATGGGATTTTAAGAATTTGTGTTAGTATTTTCCCCGATGCAACTATTATTTCTGCATGGTGGCTTGGCTTAATAGGAGTAGTTTCTATAATATACGGAGCATTAAATGCGCTTGCACAAAAAGATTTAAAACGCATGATTGCCTATTCATCGGTCTCGCATATGGGGTTTGTAGTGCTAGGCATTGCATCTGTTACGGCTGAGGGAATTAGCGGTGCAATGCTGCAAATGATCAGTCATGGATTTTTATCAACTATGCTATTCTTTTTGGTTGGGGTGATTTATCACAGGGTTCATAGCCGCGGAATTTATGATTTTAAGGGCCTCGCTCTCCTAATGCCAAAATATACGGTTTTTATAATGATAGCTTTCTTTGCCTCTTTAGGCTTACCTGGATTTTCGGCTTTTATTGCAGAAGCTTTCACGCTTATAGGCGCGTTTACATCCGAAAGTGTAAACGGTTTAATACCACGTTGGATGGCTATTTGTGGTTCTGTTGGAATCTTGTTAAGCGCCGCGTATTTATTATGGACCTTGCAACGCATGTTTTTTGGAGAAACACGTTTGAAAGGTGGCGAAGATTGGAAATTAAAGCTTACTGATATAAACGGGAGGGAAGTGTTTGCATTAACCACATTAACTGTTTTTGCATTATTGATAGGAATATTGCCATCATTGGCTTTCGATAAAATGAACTCTTCGGTATTAGAACTTATTCGTTTGGTTAAACTGAAATAATGAACGAGTTTCTTCCATATATCTCTCAATTACTTAATTCAGCTATCTCAGGATTTTCTTTCCTGTTTCCTGAATTAGTTTTAGTAGTCACATTTATACTGGTTATTCTGTCTGATTTAATTATCCCGGGAAAGAAATCCTCAGTTGCGTTTTGGGTATGCATTATCGGAATTGCAGGCTCTGTAATAACCGGATATTTTCAGAATTCAGATATCTCCCGAATTTCTCTTTTTAATAACACTATAATTCTTGATACCTTAAGTATTTCCTTTAAAAATATATTTGCTGCGGTAACTATACTTTTTGCAGTTTTTATCCGCTATAACAAACCCTTACAAAATCATAACAAAGGCATAGGCGACATGTATATGCTGTTGCCTGCGGTTCTGATTGGTTTAAATTTAATGAGCATGTCTGCCAGCTTGCTTATGATTTATGTTTCAATAGAAATGGTTTCTATTGCATCTTATTTATTGGTAGGATATGCTTCGAGCGAAAAAAAGCAAACCGAAGCGGCAATGAAGTATGTGCTGTTTGGTTCTGTCTGCTCTGCAATAATGCTGTATGGGATGTCTCTTTTATATGCTTTTACAGGAAGTATTACTATCGGGGATGCGGTATTTTTAAATGGATTATATTCTGCATCAAATCCTTCTGTATTACTGGCCATACTTTTAGTTTTAGTGGGTATCGGATTTAAACTTTCATTTGTGCCTCTTCACTTCTGGAGTCCGGATGTTTATGAAGGAGCACCAACCCCTGTAACCGCCTTTCTTTCAACTGCACCAAAAATTGCCGGGTTTGCTGTTTTAATCCGTTTTATAGAACCATTCCATTCATCTGCGCAGGCAAATCCTTCTGGTATATTGTTCGATTTTACAATTGCCATATCTGCTATAGCGCTGTTAACGATGATTATTGGAAACTTTAGTGCTATATGGCAAAATAATGTTAAACGTATGCTGGCTTATTCCTCAATTGGTCATACCGGATTTGCGTTAATGGCTGTGGCAGCCTTTAATAGCAGTAGCTTCAACAGCCTTATATTTTATTTCGCGATTTATTCTATGATGAATATGACAGCTTTTATGCTGGTAGATAAAATAGAAGAACAGACAGGAAAAACCGATATCAGAGAATATAAAGGATTGGGAAGAGTGTTAAAACCCGAACTCGTTTGTTTTGTAATTGTACTTATTGCCTTAACCGGCTTACCTCCAACTGCTGGTTTTGTGGCAAAATTACTGGTGTTTTCATCAGCGTTCGAACATTATTCTCTAACAGGTTCCCTTTGGCTCTTAAGTTTATTAATTATAGGAGCGCTTACAACCGTTGTTTCTTTGTTTTATTATTTAAGGATTCCATTATATGCTTATTTAAAGGATTCTGAAGAGCCCGTTTCAATTGTGATAAAAAGAGACTTTTTAAGTTATCTTATCATGTTGCTTTCATTTTTATTGATTCTATTTGGACTGTTCCCAGATATTATTGGCTGAAAATTGCTGTAAAAGAGGCTGTTTGGTAGTAAATTAACCACAGAAAGTAAAATTGTAGGTCTCAGTGCCTTATAGTAAAGCCGGCAATAAAAAGGAGGTTGTGCGTCTTTGTGGTGATTTAATTTTACAGGTAGGGATTACTATCGACTTAAACTTAATTTACTTGAAAATAAAAAAAATAATCTACCTTAGATTATAATATTTTAATTATAAACCAATCAAATAGTTTACTTTTTATTTGGGCATTACTAAAAATTGCAAATATTGTTGTTAGTGCTTTTTCTTCTAATGGATTATTTTTAATATAAAAATGATCTTTAATTAATAAAGATCATTAAGAATCTCAGTATCAAAAGCCATGTTGGGGGGTGTAATTCTAGGGGAATAGATCAATTGTTAATAATAATATACTATTTTGAAGCGATATATGCCGGCGGCACTACTTGTTCAGCTGGGTACTTGTTTTATAGTTGTGTTAGTTAAAAATTCTATAACAATACCTCCGAAGGGGGGTATTGTTATAGATATAATGGTAAACTTTATGAAAAGAAACTTCAGATTTTTAAGTTATCTACTTTTTTTCTTATCAGCAGTCTCGGCTATGGCACAAAAATTACCTAATAAGCAGCAGATTGGGATACGTGCACCTGCAGATATTAATGTTGACGGCAAAACAGCCGAATGGCATGATAAATTCCAGGCATACAACATGAATAACCGTATCTTTTATACGATATCAAATGATGATAACAATCTTTATTTAACTATAAGAGCGGGTGACGGATTCAGTAGTGAGAAAGCGCTGTTTGGAATAGGTTTCAACATACAATTACCGGGGGATAAAAGAAACAAGCCTGAAGAAGTGAAAATAATATTCCCAAAATACAATTCCGTGAAAAAAACAGATGATCTCAGGCTCATGGTAGAGTCAGCAAGGAAACGAGAAAAAGATACAATTGCCGCTGCTAAAAGAAGTATAGATTCGTTAAGCTTATTGGCAAATAAAGCGATCGGTATCGAGTACAAAAAGGTAATAGTGAGTGGTATTGAGACTGCCTATCCAATTACTACCACAGATAACAAAGAAGGTATAAAGGTTGCGGCACAATTCGATGCTTCAATGCGATTTACATATGAGATGGCTCTACCCTTGAAATATTTGGGGGCTTCCATAAATAGCGGACAGAAATTCAAATACTACATTAAGATGTTGGGACAACCGGAGGTTTCACCGAATGGTATGCCTAGTCCTCAGATAGTTGGCAATGATATGGCTAGTTTTTTTAACTCCGACCGTGGCTTTGTGATGCTATCTACGGATCTTTCAGGATATTATACTCTGGTGAAGAAATGATTGTTAATTAGTCTTCATGTTATACATTAAGGAAAATTGCAAATGAGGGCGGCTTTTAACAAAAACAAAGTAGAATTACGCTTTCTTAAGTAGTGTTGGTACAGAATTTTATTAATGGAAGTAGTAGCAATAAGATTAAAAGTTTTGCTTATTGAAGTTCCCATTTTATAAATTGAACAATTAGTATAAAATATGAAACAAGAAAGAAAAAGATTAATTCTGTTTTTTTATAGCTTATTTGCCTCTGTTTTTATGCCCTTTTTTATTAATGCGCAAACTAAAGCAATTAAAACATCTCCCACATTGACTAGCTCACGTGCGACTGTGGAAGCGAATATCAATAACTGGAATGCTCACCTACGACTTTCGAACGCTGCTAAAGTTGATTCTATTGTCGATAAACAGTATGCTGTTTTGGTGCGGCATTATCCCAATGATTATGTTATACCATTTTCAATAGGAAAATGGTATATAGGTCATGAAGACCCTAAAGCAAAAAAATATCTTTTAAGAGCGATATCTCTTAAGCCGGATCTTGCAGAAGCATGGTATCTTCTGTGGGAGGATGGGTTACGTTGGGGAGATAGAATGGAATCGCAGCGGTATCTTGAAACAGCAGCACGTTTAGAACCTAATAATCCTGACTATGCATTTTATTACGCATATTCATTCAAGGGCATTGAGAATTCGAAATACGATTCGCTCTCGTTAGAACTTATTCCCCGTTTTCCCGATAGTGAACGAGGTGCTCAAGCACTTTTTGGGTTAGCGCATGAGTCCAGGAACCAAAATGAAAAAATAACCTATTATGAGCAATTATACGCACGATATACACGATATGCCGGAACAAAAACAAAATGGTTTGAGGCAGGGATGAACGATTACTTCGTACTACTACTTGATATAAACCCCGATAAAGCCCTGGAACTTGCCATCAAAATGCTTTTTGGGGGAAAGCAAAACTGGCGTTACTGGCATAGGAAAATTCAAGTGGCGAAAGGATTTAAAGATGCCAGTATAATGCTGGCGGAAAACGAGTCGGCTAAAGCAGCTGAAATATTGGATAAAATTAATTTTGGTAGCCGAAATGAAGAGAATTTTATTCGTGTGGAAGAAATATTACTTCTTTTTAAAGCCAGGGTCGCTGATGCAGCCGGTAAAACCAATGAGGCTTACGACAGCTTAATGGTAGCTTACAGTAAAGCGCCTATGGACGATCTGCGTAAACCTATGTTTAGTTATGCCATGAAACTGGGTAAAGATAGCAGTAGTGTTTATGAAGATATATGGAAGCAGCGAGATTCAACATCTATACCGGCAACTGAATTTACGCTTAAAGAATATATAAATGAAAGTGATATATCACTTTCGGATTATAAGGGCAAATTGCTGTTGTTAACTAATTGGTTTCCAGGTTGTGGGCCATGTAGGGCTGAATTTCCCCATCTTGAAAACGTTATAAAAAAAATAGAGCCAAAGGATCTAGGTTATGTGGGCATTAATATCATAAAGAACCAAGACGGTTATGTCATACCCTTTATGAAAGCCAGCGGTTACAGCTTTATACCTTTACATGATGATTCAAGTTGGAGAGCTAATAGTAGTTTTAACAAAAATGACGCTCCACGAAATTATCTTATTGATCAAAGAGGGCGTATTGTTTTTAAAGATTTTATTATAAATGAGTCAAATGAACGTATGCTGGAATTAATGATAACTGAATTATTAAATCGGGAGGATATAGGGGAATCAAAGATTGATTCTTTGTAGTAAAGCTTGTCGAATACAGGAGCTTATAAGGATAGAACCTTAAAATGTGATACTTGATTGCCGATAAAAGATGTTTGCCGAGAATGAGATTATTTCGTTAGGGTTAATAGGGCAAAGTATCTATTGATGTTTTTTATTTGAAATCATAATTACAAACATTCAGTATAAATCTTAAAATGTCAAAGCTGCTTTTTGTGTTGCTACTTCTACTTCAATTTTCTAATCTAAGAAACACACGAAACATCGCTTTTGCGATCCACAATTAATGTGATTATAGATGCAGAAAAAGTAGAATTATCAAACTGTAAATTATAAATAGAAACAAATCTCTATTCTAGAAGTTCCTTTTTTTTAACATCATTCCAATATAATTCACTACATACGATCGATACTTTTGTCCATGCTTTTTTCATTAAGGATTAAGGTTGGTTTATGATGCTTCAATATAAGGTAATTTGGCTAAGTTTAACTATTTCAGGGTTATTTTAATAAGTAATCATGAAAAATATATCAAAGCTCGACCCTGATTTTTTTTACGATAACTTAATAAACACCCAATTTTTCTTAAATCTTCTCTTAAGTTTTAACACTTTCTAATTTAAATACTCTAATTTTGCATCGTCGTTAACGATTATGAGTGAATCCATAAAACATGAGTGCGGTATAGCACTTATCCGTCTTTTAAAGCCCTTATCTTATTATCAGAAAAAATATGGCACCGCCCTGTATGGACTGAATAAACTGTATTTGCTGATGGAGAAACAGCATAACAGAGGCCAGGATGGTGCAGGCATTGCCACTATTAAATTAGATGTTACCCCTGGTAATCGCTATATAAGTCGCTACCGGGCTATGGGCTCAACCGCGGTATCAGAAATTTTTGAACATGTACAAAAGAAATTTGCCGATGTACAAAGCAATTCTCCCGAATTATTTGAGGATGCAGAATGGCTCAAAGAAAATATAAGCTTTACCGGAGAGGTTTTAATGGGTCACCTCAGGTATGGCACCCACGGCAAAAACAGTATAGAGAGTTGCCATCCTTTTCTTCGTCAGAATAACTGGATGAGCCGTAATCTGGTTATTGCCGGTAATTTTAACATGACGAATGTTGATGAGTTACTTGAGCAGCTTTATGAACTTGGTCAGCATCCAAAAGAAAGGGCCGACACTGTTACGGTATTAGAAAAAATCGGACATTTTCTGGATGCCGAAAATCAGGAATTGTTCGATTCTTATAAGCAGGAGGGCCTTACCAATGCAGAAATAAGTCATAGGATTGCTGACAATATTGATGTTGAAAAAATACTTCGCCGTTCGGCGAAAACCTGGGACGGTGGCTATACCATCGAAGGGATTTTTGGCCATGGCGATGCATTTGTAATGCGCGATCCTGCCGGAATTCGTCCTGCTTATTATTATATTGACGATGAAGTTGTGGTGGTTACCTCAGAGCGTCCTGCAATACAAACTGCATTTAATGTCAAAATAGGAGCCATAAAAGAGATAAAACCAGGCCATGCGCTTATTATAAAAAAGAATGGAGATATTTCTGAAGAGCAGTTCCGCGAGCCGGATGAACAGAAATCCTGCTCTTTTGAGCGTATTTATTTTTCAAGAGGCAGCGACGCTGATATTTACAAAGAGCGTAAACAACTAGGAAGGCTTTTATGTCCCCAAATCTTGAAAGCTGTAAATTACGATCTGAAAAATACGGTAGTGTCTTTCATTCCTAATACTGCAGAGGTAGCGTTTTATGGAATGGTCGATGGTTTATATAAATATGTTAATCAGCTTCAAAAAGAAACATTGCTGAACAGGAGCGATAAAATTTCTGACAAAGAACTGGAAGATATGCTTAACCTGGCTCCGCGGGTTGAGAAAATTGCCATAAAAGATGCGAAGTTAAGAACGTTTATAACCCAGGACGCCGACAGGCAGGACATGGTATCTCATATTTACGATACTACATACGGACTGATTAAAAGAGGCGAGGATTCTTTGGTTGTTATTGATGATTCTATTGTTCGCGGAACAACCTTAAAACAAAGTATTTTAAAAATACTGGATCGTTTAGGTCCTGTAAAAATAGTAGTCGTTTCTTCTGCACCGCAAATTCGTTATCCGGATTGTTATGGTATTGATATGTCGAGAATGGGCGAATTTGTCGCCTTTGAAGCTGCAATATCACTTTTAAAAGAAAGCGGGCGAGAGCATATTATTCATGAGACCTATGAAAAGTGTAAAGCCTCTGTAACGCTTGATAAAGAATTGGTTCAAAATTATGTAAAAGCAATTTACGCGCCATTTACAGATGAGGATATATCCAATAGAATTGCAAAAATTATATCTCCGCCTGATATCAACGCAGAGGTGCAGGTAATCTATCAGACTTTAGACAATTTACATCAGGCTTGTCCTAATCATTTAGGCGATTGGTATTTTTCAGGAAATTATCCCACACCAGGCGGAAATAAAGTAGTAAATCGCTCCTTTATGAATTGGGTAGAAGGAAAAAATCAACGGGCGTACGTATAAGAACCGTAATAATTGATTAATGAAAAGGACCTAACTTTTATGATTAGGTCTTTTTCATTTGAAGGAAATGATATAGAAACCTTTCTACATTATCGAATGCGTAAAAACCAGATTATATATAAGCTTGAGAGCAAAAATTATAATCAGTCCGCCCGCTACCCGGTTAAGCATTACCATGGTATTTTCTTTTATACGATAACGTAGCTTATTTGAGTAATACGCTTTTACGATGTCCATGCTAAATTGGGTGATCAGAATGGAGCCGAAAAAAGGAAAAATTTCCTGAGCCATTAATTTGCCATGTATCGAAATAAAGCCGCTGGTTACGCTAACCCAATATAAAAACATGGAAGGGTTGAAAATGCACATCAGAAAACCTTTAAAAAAATATCCTGTATTACGTTTTTTGCAATTAATGTTTTCGTGATTAAGTTTAACTTTTTTGAAGAAATAGTATAATCCAATCCCCAGCAGAATAACACTGCCAAACATTCCGATAGGAACCCTGTAGCTGTGCTCCACTTTTATAAATGAAGAGCCATAGACTGTAATCAGGATATAAATGATATCACTTAAAACGACTCCGGCTGCCAGCCACATGCCTGCATGAAAGCCCTTTTCGATACTTGTTTTTATTAATGCAAAGAATACGGGCCCCGTTACAAATGAGAGCACAATGCCTAAGCCGATTCCTGATATAATTAGTTCGAGCATAAATTTATTCTTTTCAGAATTATGCGAATGTGCAAATTAAAGGAAATTTTTGTTTCTTCATCAAACAGTTTGTCATCTTAATAAAAACACAGATTGGGTAATATAAGTATAAACGTGTGAAAAAAAACACCAAATAATTCGTTTATTGCAGATGTGAAGGCTTTCTTTTATATTGGAGCCTTATTAGATATTTCCCATTGTATGGATACTAAACCCGTAAGATCCTCTAAGCCAATACTTATAATTGGAGCATTATTTTTTATTTTTGGGTTTGTAACCTGGCTTAATGGAACACTTATTCCGTTTTTAAAACTCGCATGTAATCTCGAAACAGATGTACAGGCATTTTTTGTAACCTCAGCCTTTTATATGGCTTATTTTTTTCTGGCTATTCCTTCATCGTGGATACTTCGAAGGACCGGTATGAAAAATGGAATGGCTTTGGGACTGGTAGTAATGGCTATTGGTGCGATTATTTTTGTGCCAGCTGCAAATACCCGCAGCTTTGCTCTCTTTTTAACCGGACTATTTGTTCAGGGTGCCGGATTATCCATTTTGCAAACTGCTTCCAATCCCTATATCAGTATTCTTGGCCCGATAGAAAGCGCCGCCCAGCGAATCAGCATTATGGGTATTTGTAATAAATTCGCCGGTATATTAAGCCCGCTTATTTTGGGAGCAATTGTATTAAAAGATGCATCCAGTCTCGAGAGTAAAATAGAAGCTACCACAGATTTGTTAAGCAAGGATGTCTTACTAAATGAGCTTGCGAGCCGTGTAATTACTCCATATATTATTATCGCGATTGCTTTAGTGCTTCTGGCTTTATGGATCCGGAATTCTTCACTCCCCGATATTGATGCATCTAAAGCAAATGCACAGCCCGAGGGAAAATCGCTGGCTGCAGGGAAAACCAGTGCTTTACAATTTCCTCATTTATTGCTTGGTGTAATTTGTCTTTTTGTATATGTGGGAGTAGAGGTAATGGCTGGCGATGCTATTGGTATTTACGGCAAAAGTTTTGGAATACCATTAGATGAAACAAAGTATTTTACTTCATTTACTCTTATAGCTATGCTGGTAGGCTATATTGCAGGTATTATCGCTATTCCAAAATATATCAGTCAGGAAAATAGTTTAAAAATTTCTGCCATTCTGGGTATTCTTTTTACCGTTGGTGCACTGCTGACACATGGTTATATATCTGTTGGATTTGTAGCAGCCCTGGGCTTGGCAAATGCCATTATGTGGCCTGCAATTTTTCCGATGGCTATAAGAGGGCTTGGAAAGTTTACAGAAATCGGCTCGGCATTTTTAATTATGGGAATTGCTGGCGGAGCGATACTCCCCTTAATTTTTGGATATTTTAAAGAAACCCACGATTTTCAGTGGGTGTTTTTCAGTGTAATGGCACCCTGTTATTTATACATCTTATATTACTCTATCGCCGGACATAAGGTCGGTTTAACTTCTTCAAAATAATTTGCTCTCTGTAATGGTTGATAAACCAAGCTTCCAAAGTATTTTCATGAATCTTGCTTCCGATCTGGCTAAACGCTCGCATTGCGTAAAGGCACAGGTTGGAGCCGTTCTTACAAAAGATACCCGGATTATTTCAATAGGATACAACGGGCCGCCTCCCGGAACTCATAATTGTGATGAAGAATGGCCAGAAACCGGTTGTCCCAGAGATGCCCGTGGTAGCTGTTCTCTGGCGCTTCATGCAGAAGAAAATGCTATATTGTATGCCGTAAAAAATGGTGCTGATTTGGAAGGATCAACCTTATATATTACGCTTTCGCCCTGCCTTCCATGTGCACGTATTATCTTTTCATCGGGTATTAAAAAAGTATTTTATAAAGCTTCTTATGCAGAATATAAAGGTTTGCCAAATGATGAGGGTGTTGATTTCCTGAATAGGTTTGGAGTAGAAGCTTCAAAGATTGAATCTTATTAATTCAATTGTCTGGTTTTTAATACTCTGTCTATTTTTTTATTAAATACGTATGTTTTCCCAGACAAATGTTTAAACACCGGATTATTGCCTGTGTCATGTTAAAATAATCATTCTCATTTTTAGACTTAATGCAGCAGAAACGTCCTTATTAAAACTTTATGATTTGATTTACATCTTCTTCAGGAACGCTTATTGATATAATTATAAAAGTTGCCCTACTGCAGCAAGTATAAGTTTACCGTTATGAGAAGTTTTGATCCCACTTTAGAAAATTTAATGAAATTTACCCCGACTGATTCAAATAGAGTGGTGCCAGCTTCAATATACACTGCCCATAAGAATTGGTTTGAAGTAAATAAAATTGAAAATCGTTCGAAAAGAATAAATAAAGACAAAATAGCAAAAGCTTAATCGTATTATTTATTTAATTCTTCCAGTAAGAGAACGGCAATTGCATCAATAGTTTGAGCAATTATTTCATCCGGGCTACCCTCAAAAAATAATGATGTTTTCCATCCCTTATTTTTAATAATGGCATGTACAAACATTGTTCCTACGGGTTTTTCTTCTGTTTCACTTCCACCCGGCGATGCCAATCCGGTAACTGACAGAATTATATCAGCGGGTATTAATGTTTTAAGCCCTTCTGCTAATAATTGAGTTACCTCCGGCGATTCCGCTGTGTATTTATCGATGACATCGGCAGGAACTTTTAACAAGTCCTCTTTAACACTGCGATCATAACAAACAATACTTCCTTTAACAATCTGGCCACAATCGGGTACAGACGTAAAATCATAAATTAATCTTCCGGTACTGGCGCTTTCAACAAAAGCTATAGTGAGATTTTGTGATAATATGGTGTGGCAACATGCAATAACAGATTTTGCTGGCATAGATTCTTTTTGTTTTTAAACAAACAGAATTACTTAATAGTTTGAAGCTACGTGGCTTTTCCTTTTAATTCCCAATGATCTTTGAAAATATTTCCTTCTTTATCCCGTTTTAAGGTTCTGGCGTATCGTTCTCCTTTAATTGTTCCATCATCAGATTTTTTTCCAATGAAAAGTAAAACAGGATTTCCTTCCTCATCAGTTTTAAATATAATGTCTTTTCTTTTATATACGCTATTAATCAAAGTTGATTTTGTATAGCGCTTGCTTAATATTTTTACTAAATCTTCATTTAATTTCATAGCTTGTTTATCAATATAAAATCAATAAATAGAAAGGATGTTTTTTGATTTTTCTGATATATTTACTTTCATCAATTACATATATGATTAAAAATACTTTGTACCTTTTAGTTGCCTGCTTTCTAATTGGAAGTACCCAGGCTCAAACATCCAGGCCATCTGTTAAATTACCACCTAATATGTTTTTTAAAAAGCTGTCCAATGGGTTGGATGTGCTGGTTTTAGAAGATAATAGCGTGCCTTTAGCAACTATAGAAATTGCTGTAAAAAATGGATCTTATACAGAATCTCCTCAATACAACGGATTAAGTCATTTGTACGAACACATGTTTTTTAAAGCCAATCGGGATTATCCGAGCCAGGAAGACTTCTTAAACCGCGTTAGCGAATTAGGAATCAGCTTTAACGGAACAACATCCCAGGAATTGGTTAATTACTATTTTACTTTGCCAAAGTTTAATCTTCAGGAAGGCCTCGAGTTTATGAACTCCGCAATCAGATATCCGAAATTTGATGCAGAAGAAATGAGAAAAGAAAATGTGGTTGTAGACGGCGAATTTCAACGAAACGAATCCAATCCATATTTCGCCTTGTTCGATGAAATGAATAAAAAGTTATGGGGCGATTTGTACAGTAGAAAAAATGTTATTGGCAATCATGATATCATCCGTTCTGCTACGCCTGCAAAAATGGATACCATAAAGAATAAATATTACTGGCCAAATAATTCGTTAATAACCATTGGCGGTGATGTAAAGCACGAAGAAGTGTTTAAACAAATGGAAGCTATCTTTTCGAACTGGAAATCTTCCGGCTTTGATCCTGCAAAGAAATGGCCCGTTCCAGAATTCAAACCATTAACCAAAACTGAACACTTTATTGTAGAATCGGATCTTACGAGAGTTCCTTTTATAATGATGAACTGGCATGGCCCGGATACTCGTCACGATATAAAAGCTACCTATGCAGCAGATGTTTTTTCTTTTATAATCAATCAGAATTCATCGAAGTTTAGTAAGGCGCTGGTTGATGCAGGCCTGGCGCTGCAAGTCAATGTTGGTTATTTAACCCAGAAGCATACCGGTCCGATAAGTATATTTGTGGTTCCCAATCCAGCAAAGATTAAAGAATGTATTGCCGAAGTAAAACGCCAGATAGCACTTTGGGATACCGACAATTATCTTACCGACGAGCAAATTGAAACAGCAAAACGAATGCTTGAGATTAGTCAGGTAAAAGATGAAGAAATCACTTCCAACTTTGTACATACGATTTCATTCTGGTGGGCTTCTGCCTCTATCGATTATCTTACAACCTATATTGATAATTTAAGAAAAGTAAATCGTGCAGATTTACAGCAGTACGTAAGAAAATATATTAAAAATAAACCTTACGCAGCCGGGATGCTTATCAGCGCTCCGTTAAAAGCAGAATTAAAGCCAGAAGAATTCTTTAAATAATTAAGAAAGACAGATTTATGAAACGTATTGCATTCCATATATTTTTTTTATTCATAACACTTGGAGCCTTAGCCCAATCAAGAGCAACATCTTTTGATGTAGCCGGAATTAAGGTAATTATGAAACCCACGCAGAAAGAAATTATCAGCGTAAGTATGTATTATCGTGGCGGAGTAAGCAATTATCCGGCAAGCATGGCGGGTATTGAAAATCTGGCGCTGGCTGCTGCAACAGAATGCGGCACAAAGAAATTTAATAAAGATGCTTTTAAAGATAGAGAAGATGCTTTTGGCGTTGAGGTTAGTGGCTCTTCAGGGTATGATAATGGTGCGATCAGCATGAATTGCATATCAAGGTTTTTCGATCAGGGCTGGGACTTATTTACAGAAGCCGTAATGAATCCTGTATTTGATGAAAAAGAACTGGAGTTGTTAAAAGATAAAATGATTTCCGGCATTAGGCAGTCAGAATCTAATCCGGATGATAGGATCGACCAGTTAACCATGCAAAATGCTTTTCATGGTACGGCCTATGCAACAGAGCCAGCAGGAGAAGAAGAAACCTTAGCTAAACTTTCTGTTAATGATGTGAAGAATTATTACTACAATGAATTACTGAATAAAAACCGGATGTTTATTGTAGTAGTAGGAAAAATAACTAAAGAAGAAGTGATAAAGAGGATTGAAGCTTCCTTTTCGGGATTATTAGCGAAGCCGTATATGCCGGCAGTTTATTCATCTCCTGTAGCGGTAGCACCGAAAATATTAATGGAGGAACGGGCTTTAGCTACAAATTACATTACCGGAAGCTTCAATGCGCCCACTGTCTCCAGTAATGATTATTTGCCCTACAGGCTGGCTATTTCATCTTTAAGCAACAGATTGTTCAGGGAAATCAGGACAAAACGTAATTTATCTTATGCACCTTATGCTCATAGCGTAAATCGGTTAATGCCCTATGCAGTAATGTATGTTAGTACCACCGATCCTAAGGCTGCTGTAGAAGTTATGGTGAACCAGCTTGAAGATCTGCGCGAAAATGGGTTTACTGAAGAAGAACTGGAATCGGGTAAAAGTGGCTTTATTACTAATAATTATATGAAAGAGGAGAGTACCGGTGCCATAGCAGCAGCTTTAGGCGGTGCAGAAATTCTGGGCGATTGGCGTATTGCCGATGAAACGGCAGAGCGAATTACTAAGGTTACTTTACAAGAGCTGAATTCTGTGCTTAAAAAATATGTAAGTACAATTCGCTGGACTTATCTGGGGGATAAAAAGCTGGCAGATGAAGCGGCACCAGCATTTAAAAGCATATTATAAAATTGAAAGCCTTGCAGATGCAGGGCTTTTTTATGACTTAATCTAATTGAACATTTCCTTCATATTAATGTTAATTGGCTGATAGCTTTTAGGCTTATTTCTAATTATTAAAATCTCATCCTTTTATGAAGCATATTTTAACAATAACCCTTAATCCTACGGTAGATAAAAGCACGGTCATTGATCATCTTGTTCCGGAAAAAAAAATGAGGTGCGAACAGCCCAAATTTGAACCTGGAGGAGGCGGAATAAACGTTTCGCGAGCTTTAAAGCGCCTGGATTTAGATTCACTGGCTATATTCCCTTCGGGAGGAAGAACAGGTAAATTGCTTCAAGAACTGCTGGAAAAAGAAAAGGTTAATCAACAGGCGGTTGAAGTTTCTGCAGAAACACGCGAAAATTTTATTGTTGTAGCCAGTGCTTCTAATCAACAATATCGTTTTGGAATGCCAGGAATTGAAATCCCTTTTGCAGAGCAGGAAGAGTTTTTTATCAGGTTTGAGAAGCTAAATCCTTTTCCTGATATAATAGTTATCAGCGGAAGCTTACCTCCGGGAATGTTACCGGAATTTTTAATCCGCCTTGTAAAGAAGGGAAAAGAAAAAGGCTCAAAAGTTATTGTTGATACGTCTGAGGCCGCTTTAAAGCACGTTGTTAAAGAAGGTGTTTTTTTATTAAAACCTAATTTAGGTGAATTGGGCCGGCTGATTGGCAAAGATGCGTTAGATAATGACTCTGCAGATGAAGCTGCCCAGGAATTAATTAAAGCTGGAGGAGCAGAAGTTATTGTGGTTTCGTTAGGTGCACAAGGCGCTTATTTAATTACAAAAGATATTAAAGAGTATATAAATGCACCAACCGTAAAAAAATTAAGCACAGTAGGCGCGGGCGATAGTATGGTTGCCGGTATGGTTTCTATTTTAGCGCAAGGCGGAACCTATTCTGAAATGGTAAGAATGGGAGTAGCATGCGGCTCTGCGGCTACCATGAATTCCGGAACGCAGTTATTTAAAAAAGAAGATGCGGAAAAGTTGTATAAATGGTTAATGAGTAAAAGATCGTAATCTTTTACTCATTAGTGTTGTTATTTTCCAGGGATAAAACCACCAGCCTTAAGCCAGTTCTCCACTCTTTCGGTCCATTTATCTGGTGTGGTTTTATTATTAACTCCAAATCCGTGGCCGCCCTTAGGGTAGATATGCATTTCTGCCGGGACATCGCATTTAACAAGAGCCTCATAAAATCTTAAGCTGTTTGCCACTTTAACGGTTTTATCATCACCAGCATGTATAAGCATGGTTGGCGGCGTTCTGTCTGTAACTTGTGTTTCATTCGAATAAAGATGAGTTAATTCAGCAGATGGAGTTGCACCGATTAAATTGTCGCGGGAACCTTTATGCATTAAATCTTCTGTTAAACTAATTACCGGATACATCAGAATCATAAAATCGGGCCGTAAATTAATTTTCTCCTGGTTGTTTATTACGGCTTTGTTAAAATGTGTACCTGCGGTAGATGCCAGGTGTCCGCCAGCGGAAAATCCAATAATTCCTACTTTTGCAGTGTCAACGGCCCACTCTTTTGCCCGCATTCGTACGGTTTTAACAGCTTGCTGAGCATCTTGTAAGGGGCCAATGGTTTTATCGGCCATGGTTTTATCAGATGGTAGCCGGTATTTCAAAATAAAAGCGGCAATTCCCATTTTGTTGAAAGCAGCTGCAATATCAGTGCCTTCATTGGTGTAAGAAACGATACTGTAACCACCTCCGGGTATAATTATTATTGCTGCACCTGTAGCCCTGCTTTTTTCCGGAAGATAAACTTCTAAGGTTGGATTGATTACTTTTCCATACCTTATCTGGCCTGCTTGATTAACGTTTTTAACCTCTTCTTCTGTGTTTTTAATTGAATTAGGGACCTCTCCGGAGTAAAGAGGAATTACGGTTTGAGCATTTACGCCCATAGATATTGACAAAAGTAAGGCGATTAAACTTGATTTATACATAACTTATTCTTTTGCTGCAATATACAAAACCATTTATTTGTAATATCCGGATTTAAAACTTAAAACATAACTCTCAGCTTCTAATGCATCTCTCCATTGATGAATGAGGTGCTTATATGCTTCACCTACCGGCCTTATTTTCCGGTCAAGATCATACAAGCCCAGTGGATTAACATTTCCTGCATCATTTCGTAAAGCGGAGTCCCAATCTACCTGATCGGTTAAACTATACCAGGTAAAGCCATGTATGGGTATGCCATCGCGTTTTAACCGGCGAACATTGGCCCATTGTGTTTGCAGCCAACGCAAAGCGTTATTCTCAGAAATATTAGTTTCTGTATGCATTACCGGTAGTTTATACCTGCTGAAATATTGATGTGTAATAACATAATATCCGAATATTTCTCCTGCGGCAGAAGTGCTTCCATTTTCGTGTACCATGTGCTCATTGGTAATATAATAATCGTTGCCCATAATACAATTACCTTTTATAATATTATTCTCAAACCAATGATATTCTTGTTTAGTCATACCGTTTTCGCGCAGATACTCATACATTACTACACTTATTGGATAGCCATAACTCAAGTCCAGCGATAAAAAGCGTTTTTGGTTAAGAAATGAGGACAAGGCGTCGCAATCCGGTGTTTCGGGATGGAAATATTCTGAAGATTCGCTCTGAATAAAAGTGGCATTTGGTTGAACCTCCAGTATTGCATTCATTGCGAGTACATTTGCCCTGCATAAGTTTGTCAATGCCCTTACAAATGATTTATCATCAGTTTTACATTCATTCCACCAGCCGTATTGAGCAGAAAACATAGCTGCAACAAATATTTCATTAACGGGAGTGTAAAACTCTACATACGGAAACCGCCTGGCAAAGGCTTTGGCGTATTCAGCAAAGTGTGTAGGGAAGTCTTTGTTTTGAAAGTCGCCCAACCAGTCGGGTAAACCAAAATGGCACAAATCTACAATTGGAGTTATGTCATTTTCTTTCATATAGTTGAATGTTTCATCAACAAATGTCCAGTCGTACTTACCCGGACCAATATGTGTTTTATGCAATGGAGCGCCATATCTTAAAAATTCAATTCCCATTTCCTTAACGAGATTGAAGTCTTCTTTCCAATGTTTATAATGGCCACATTTCTCCATTTCATCAACTCTTTTTCTGGTACCGTCGGGAAGAGTAATCATGGGATAACTATTTTCTATCCCTGTTGCGAACATGAATTTGTTTTTTCTCATTTCATTAGATATAGATGTTACAACAAAGTTTTCCTCGGCTTTGTTGAGGTACATTTCCACAATGGAATAGATTAATACGTTCTGTATTTTGCTAATTGTTGATTTTTAGCGATTTATAGAATAAATCGCAGCCGGTTTTAATTGGTAAAATGCAGATAACGCCGGGGAAATGAGTATGCAGGTTGTGGAAATATTTACTCTGAATTGAGGTTTAATTTTTAAGATATGCTCTTTATAGCTTTAAAATCAAATACTTAAGTCATAATTTAAAATGGAATCAGATTTGACTATGGGAATATATGCTAAAGAAATATATCTTCCTGCTTGCTTTATCTTTCTTAACTGCTACAGGTAAGTCTCAAAACTTAAACTGGCACTTAACTGCGCAGGCAGGCATGGCAGATTACCGGATTGAAAATTTTCAGGGAGCTTTTTTAGCTGGATTTGAAACAATGGAAGGCCAACAACTTTCTATAGGCCCCGTGTTCAAGAATTTCTCAATGAATACTCATTCTGAAACGACTATTGGCGGCAGAATATATTCTCAAACAAAGGTTTATGATGCTTTGAGTTTATATATTCAATGTGATGTTTTTGCTGGCGTTGAATCCAATGTTGTGGTTTCTTCCAAATCGCCCATGCGTCTAGAAACCGGTGCAGGCTTAATCTATACTTACCATGATAAAATTGGTCTGAGTGCAGGCTATAATTTAGGCGAGTTAAACCCTATAAGCGGAGTACGTAAAGGAACTCCTTCAATTAAGCTGATTTATATAATGCCTTTGGGCAATAATGGCTGGTAATTATCCCTTAATTATCTAAAAGTTAAAAAAGCACAACCTTTATTTTAAAATAGAGTATACATCTGTTTAAAACTCAAAAGCTTCAAAAAATAATAAAAGTGTAGAAAGATTTCATAATTTTAGTTCGTATGTTCTATTATTTTGCGAATCTTGTCGGGATTTAAACTTATGCTTAAGTTAATTAGCCTTCCAGAACCTCTTTTCTATATTGTAATCTTTCTGATCGCAGTAATTTTGGTACTTATCGCCATCCCCTCTATTATCCATGTCGCAAATCACAGGTCTTTATATGATGATATCGATACAGAAAGAAAGAACCATGAGTCTGGTATTTCAAGGTTAGGTGGAGTAGCTATTTTTTGCAGTTTTATGATTGCAAGCTTATTTATCCCGAATGCGGGGCTTTCCAAAGAATTTCATTTATTGCTTGCATCCTGTCTTATATTATTTGCAGTAGGCTTAAAGGACGATTTATGGGGCGTTAACCCCAGTACAAAGTTTGGTATGCAGTTTATTGTTGCCTCTATAATGGTTTTATTGGCTGATGTAAGAATAAGTAGCTTATACGGAATATTTTCTATTTATGACCTTCCATACGCGCTCAGTGTTGCGCTAACTATTCTGTTAATTATGTTTGTGATAAACGCCTTTAATCTAATTGACGGAATTGATGGCTTGGCTGGAGTTACCGCAATGGTTGTAAATGTTACATTAGGCTTAATGTTTGCCGCAATGGGACAGGCCTTATTTGCCTCTATGGCGTTTATTATAGCGGGTGCCTGTCTCGGCTTTTTACGTTTTAATATAACTCCGGCACGCATTTTCATGGGAGATACCGGCTCGCTTCTTTTGGGTTTTATATCTATTGTATTATCTGTTAAATTTATCGAGTTAAATAAAGTTAGCGGAGATGCTATTGTTTTTTATAGCTCTGCACCATCTATCGCGGTAGCGATATTAATCGGACCTATTTTTGATGCAATAAGAGTATTTGTTTTACGGACTATTAAAACTGGTTCGCCCTTTGTCGCAGATAGAAATCATGTACACCATCGGATGTTGCACATGGGCTTTTCCCATTTGCAAACCACATTAATTCTAATGGGATTCCATATTATAATGATTTATGTAGCATTATCCCTGCGTTTCTTAGGGAATTTCACTTTAATAGGCGTTCTCTTTTTGATTTGCCTGGTTTTTAATGTTTTACTGACATTTATGATTCGCTCCAAAAGCAGAAAAAGTTACCGTATAGTAAACTTTTTGTGGTGATAATGCTTTAGTGTGTATGGAGCATCTTGGTACTAATGTTAATAATAATACTATTTCCTATTTTTCTAAATCATCAGGCCAGCCTTTTGTAACAGTAGTTTTCATTCACGGCTTTCCATTCGATAAAACAATCTGGACGAAGCAACTGGAAGGGCTTCCGGATGGAGTTAAGGGAATAGCTTACGATATCCGTGGATTTAGTGAAAGTTCTACAGGTCATCATTTCTTTAGCGTCGATTTGTTTGCCCGCGATCTGATTTCCTTTATAGATAATTTGGGAATCGAAACATGTGTGCTATGCGGAATTTCCATGGGTGGTTACATTGCCTTAAGAGCAATGGAAATTGCAAGTTTCAGGATAAAGGGATTGATTTTGTGCGATACCAATAGTGTTGCTGATAGTAACGAAGGTAAAATAAAACGGTTTAAGTCTATTGAACAGATTCTTAATGGTGAAAAAGAGGATTTTACAGAAAGCTTTATACAAAATGTTTTTCATTCTGATACAGTAAATGAAAAGAAAGAGGTCGTTCAGTTTCTGCGTGAAATAATTATGCGCGTTTCGAATAATACTATCTGTGCGGCACAATTGGCTCTTGCCTCCAGGACCGATACCAGCAAATCGCTGGAAAATATAGATATTCCGGTTTTAATATTGCGGGGCGAAGACGATAAAATTATTTCGGCTGAACAAACAACCCAATTAGCAAGCGGTATTTCAAATTCCAGTATCGTCACCATTTCGAAATCCGGACATCTTCCTAATCTGGAAAATGTAACAGATTTTAATAGTTCCATAAATTCTTTCTTAAGCAAACATTTCCTTTCCTGATTGTTTTTAGTAGGATGAGTGAAACAGAACTCCTACTCGAAGAAAACAACCTTATTTATGTTACAGACGCATCTCCCGGCATTACGCGGGAGCTTGTTAAAGGAGGATTTATATATCTCAATTCAAAATCTGAAAGGGTTAGTGATGAAAAGACTTTAGAGCGGATTAAAAAATTAGCGCTGCCACCGGCGTGGACAGGTGTGTGGATAGCTTTGAAAAAAAATGCTCATTTACAAGCTACCGGAATTGATCAGGCGGGCAGAAAACAATATCGTTATCATGCCGATTGGGCAAGATCGAGAAACGAAAACAAATTTTACAGGCTTTTGGAGTTTGGGAAAAAATTGCCGGAGTTTCGCAGAAACTTACAAAAAGATTTAAGAAGACGCGAGTTGGATGAACGTAAGGTATTGGCCATATCTGTAAGTCTGATGGAGAAAACACTCATAAGAATTGGCAACGAATCGTATAAACAGCTATATGGATCGTATGGATTAAGTACCTTACGCGATAAGCATATAAAAATTGACGGCAATAAGATGCGCCTGTCTTTTAAAGGAAAAAAAGGTGTTATGCATGATATTGACCTGAACGATCGAATTCTTGCCAGACTCGTAAAAAAGTGTCGTGATATTCCCGGCCAGGAGCTTTTTCAGTATTATACTCCTGGCGGCGATAAGAAATCTATCGATTCCGGAATGGTGAACCGGTATATTAAAGAAATAACTTGCTGCGATTTTACAGCAAAAGATTTTAGAACATGGTTTGGCAGCCTGGAAGCATTACGAATTTATGCTAAATATGAATTTACAGATTTAGAAAGTAAGCGTAAAAAAATAACAATAGAAATGCTGGATGGCGTTTGTTCCAAATTAGGAAATACCCGCACCGTTTGTAAGAAGTATTATGTTTTTCCTCCTCTTATAGAATCATTTGAGGATGGAACGCTGTATCCTTACTTAAAAAAAGTTAAAAATATTCTTCCTGCTTCTACAGATACATCTTTAAATACGGATGAAAAAGTGTTATTAAATTATTTAAAAAGCGAGCGAAAAAAGAAGAGTATGGAAACTACAAAATCATAAATATAGCAGCCACAATGGTCATTGTAATAATGAACCAGCGATAATATTCTTCAGGAATCTTTTTAATAATAGAAATTCCAATTAACGCACCCAGCAAAATAACCGGCAGGGTAACAATGGAAAGGAAAAAGGTGTTTAAAGTAATAGTATTCCAGCTGAATACATGGAAAGGAACCTTTGCCCAGTTAATTACCAGGAAAAACCAGGCTGTTGTACCAATATAAACGTTTTTAGGTAGTCTGGCAGCCAGCAGGTAAACGGCCATTACGCTTCCGGCTAAATTCCCAACCATAGAAGTAAAGCCTCCGGCAATTCCTGTAGATATAGAGAACCATCCGGTGGAAGGTACCTGATCCTTCTCACTTTTCTTTAGCCAGATCATTAGTGGAATACTGATAAAGATTGTAATTGCCATTATAATTTTAAATGCTTTATCATCAATATAATTACCTGTAAATGTTCCGGCAACGATACCTAAAGCTGCCCATGGAAATAATAGTTTGAGGTGTTTCCATGATGCATGGCGATGGTAATACCAGACTCCAAAAGCATCGCCGATAATTAACATCGGAAGAATTATTCCGCTGGAATTATGTCCGCCGAAGACTAAAGCAAGCAGGGGAGATGAAAGCATCCCGGCGCCGGTAATGCCTGTTTTAGACATCCCGGTAAGGAGTGCTACCATGATAATCAGCATACAATCTGACAGGCTAAGCGTATAAGAAAAAAGTTGTAACAAGATGCCGTAAAAATACAGATTGGAAAGTTTGTTTTTTTTTAATTATTTCTAACTATTAAATATTAAATAACGTAGAAATGAGTTATTAGAACAGAAGAGGGAGATTATTTTTTTATGCGTTTAAAACCATCAGCTAACCTCAATGAGTCAGAGGTTCGTTCTGGGTTGAAACTGGTTATTGCGGACGGGCTTGCCGCGGAATCTATGGTTGCATTTACCGGAGGAGCTTTCCTGGTAGCAATGGCATTACAGTTAGGGGCAACAAACCTACAGTTAGGAATTTTGGCTGCCTTGCCTACATTCAGCAGTGTTTTTCAATTAGTATCAATCTGGCTTGTCCGCAAGTATAACAATCGCAGGGCGATAACTGTAATAGGAAGTTTCTTTGCCCGGTTTCCGCTATTGCTTATCGGATTACTGCCGTTCTTATTTACAACCGGAACAAGCGTTTCTGTATTGATTTTTTTACTTTTTTTTCATTATTATTTCGGTGCTGTTGCAGGTGCAAGCTGGAACTCATGGATGAAGGATTTAGTACCCGAAAAGCAATTAGGCAGCTATTTTTCTCATAGAAACCGTTTAACACAAAGCTTAAACGTTATTTTAAGTTTAACTACTGCATTTTCTTTAGATTATCTTAAAGCTAATTATCCTCAGCATGAGATGATTGCTTATTCGATTATGTTTTTAATTGGCGGCGCTATCGGAATGTTTGGCATTGCAGCGCTTATGCGTACTCCCGAACCAGAATCTGTTTTGGAAGGAGATAATATGTTCAAGCTACTTGAGCGGCCATTGAGAGATACAAACTTCAGAAGTCTGCTTACTTTTAATTCCTGCTGGGCTTTTGCTTTAAATATAGCGACACCTTTTTTTTCAGTTTTTATGCTTAAGACACTTGGCTTACCCTTGTCGTATATCATCTGTTTAGGAATTATTGGTCAGTTAAGCGGTATCTTTTCGGTTAGAATGTGGGGCAGATATACGGATAGATACAGCAATAAAACAATTATAAATATTTGTGCGCCAATTTATATTTTATGTATACTGGCTTGGGCATTTGCGGAAATGCCAGGTTCTTCAATAGGTATATTGTCAGTGTTGGTTGTGATAAATATTTTTAGCGGTATTACATCTGCCGGAATTAATTTAGCCATTACCAATATTGGTATCAAGCTGGCTCCAAAAGATGAAGCCATGGTGTATCTTTCTGTTAAGAACATGGCCGTGGCGCTTTTTTCAGCTATAGCGCCAGTAATTGGCGGCTTAATGGCAGACTTTTTTGCCACGCATGAATTAGCATGGAGCATTCAGTGGAATGGTGCGGGCTCATCAACCGTTATCCATCTAATAAAGTTAAAAGGCTGGAGCTTCTTTTTTATAATCGGAGGTTTGCTTGCTCTTTTCGCATTGCGTTATTTAAGCAGTGTTAAAGAACATGGCGAAGTGCAAAAAGAACGAGTGGTAATTTATATGCGAACTAAATTAAGACGGAACGTTGCCAGAGAAGCAAAAGGAATTTATACAGGTGAATCATTTACACCGTTAAAAAAGTTTCCGCGATGGCTTCAATCGCAAATGGGTTCTACTACTATTCAATAGAAAAACAGTTCAGAGAGTTGAAACTCGCTTTTTATTAGTGAATCATAGACATTATTAAATTTTATTGCAAATTCTAAAACTGCTACACACTGTAACAGAATCTTTATGTCAATTTTTTAGTTTACGTGAAAGTTATTCAGTTTTTGTGTTTTTGTTTTTTATGTTTGGCTGGTTAACCGAATATCATGAAAACAAAAAGTTTATTGATAACTTCTTTTATCGCTTTGTGCAACTATTACGTTTGCACAAAACGACAAGTCATTCAAAATAATTACAGTAACTGCTGCTAAGGATACTGTTTTTGATAAAATTATTGACTATTTACAGACAAAGGAAATTTTCATCCAGTCGGTAGATAAGCAGGCCGGGTTCATACAGGCGAAAGTATTTATGGAAAACAAAAAGCTACTGTCAGCCAAAGCGGGAGAGAGGAGAACCATGAATTTTATCCTCCGGCCCACAGGCAATAAAACAACTGTGACGTTGAATATTTATAGTGAGGTATTCTATTTAAGTGCCTCAAGCCGCTATTATGAGGAAAAAGGGATAATGGATGATGCTGCCGTTTAACAAGAGATTTTAAGTAGCCTGCAAAAAAACATTGACCATGCTCGCCGGGATTTATAATCCCGATACCAATAATCCCGGAATTTCCACTCCGAAACCTGTAGCCTCACAGATCTACCATTTTGATTTTTAATTATCTTCAAGGCATTGAACTTTATCCCAAAACCCTGTAAGTTAAATTGTTCTTCAAATCCGTTTTTGACTCGAAACTTTATTGCTGAGAAATTTTGGGTAGGCTAATGGTACACAACAATGCTATTCAACCGCTTTTCCCCGCATAGCATGTCCAATCGCCTGGTTCATCAAGCGCTCGGCGAAAGGCCTTGTATATTCGTTAAGTTCGCTAACACACTTGTGTATTGAATCTTTGTCGCCAGTAGTTAAGATTTCTTTAAGCGTTAGAATATAGGCTTGTGTGTTTGCGATTTCTTCATTCGAAAGACCCTCTTTGTGCTTTTCGATAAATCGTTCTACGGTATAAACCATTTGTTCACCTTCGGTGCGTGCTTCAATAATCATGCGCTGTGTAACATCATCTTTTGCATGTGTAACAGAATCTAATAGCATTTTTTCAACTTCCTGATCTGTTAATCCGTAAGTGGGCTTTACATCAACTTCCTGTTTTACGCCAGAACGTAATTCTACTGCCTGAATTTTCAAAATTCCATCTGCATTCAAAAGAAAGTTGATGTCGACTTTGGGCAAACCAGCTGGCATTGCAGGAATACCTTTTAAGTCAAATTCTGCTAATTTCCGGTTTTCTTTAACAAGGTCGCGCTCACCCTGAAAAATCGAAATTTTCATATTTACCTGTCCGTCTATCGACGTAGTATATTGTCTTCCTGCTTTAGTTGGGACTTTAGAATTACGCGGAATGATTACATCCATTAAGCCACCCATTGTTTCAATTCCTAAGGAAAGCGGAGTGACATCTAAAAGTAAAATGTCTTTGCGGTTTCCGGCTAAAATATCAGCCTGAATGGCTGCGCCAAGAGCCACAACTTCATCGGGATTTATAGTGTCATGAACATTTCTTTCAAAAAAAGCCGAAATGGATTTTTTAACAAAGGGAGTTCGTGTTGAGCCGCCCACCATTACTACTTCATCAATATCATTGATAGTTAAGTGTGCATCTGCTAATGCACTTTTACACGCATTAATGGTTTCCTCTACCTGTGGATTTATAAGATCTTCGAAGGTGTGGCGCGTTATTGCACATGGAATATCGCCAACGGATCCTATGTAAATATTTTGTGTGCTTAATGCTTTTTTTGCTTCTTCAGCCTTTAATCTTAACCCCTGGGTAAGTTCAGAATCAGAAGTAGTTTCTTCTGTATTAAGCTTGTTTTGTTCTATCCAGTAATTAATTATGGCTCTGTCAAAATCATCGCCGCCTAAGAATGTATTTCCGTGGGTAGACAATACTTCAAAAATTCCGTTTTGAATTTTCAGGATAGAAACATCAAAAGTTCCGCCACCTAGATCATATACTGCAATTGTTTTTTCTTCTTCCGGATTTAAACCTAAGCCATAGGCTAAGCTTGCTGCGGTGGGTTCATTTACAATTCTTAAAACATCGAGACCCGCGAGTTTTCCCGCATCGCGGGTCGCCTGGCGCTGACTATCGTTAAAATATGCCGGAACGGTAATTACAGCGCGGTTTACAGATGTTTTAAGGGCATGTTCGGCTCTTTCTTTTAGCTCTTTCAAAATCAGAGACGAAAGCTCAATTGGAGTAAAGAATCTATCGCTAATCTTTATTTTTACCAGGCTTTCTGTATTGTCGTCTATTACTTTATAAGAGAAAATATCTTTATAGTTTTCAATGTCGTGATAGGAACGCCCCAATAAACGTTTAACAGAAAATATAGTATTTTTGGGATCGGTAAGTAGAAATTGCCTGGCTTCGTTTCCAACTAAAAGGTGTCCATCTGTATTGAAATGTATAATTGATGGTACAAGAACACCTTTTCCTGCGTCATTTATTACCTGTGGATTTCCTTCAGGATTGATAAATGCTACTAAGCTATTTGTTGTCCCTAAATCTATTCCAACAATAATATCCTCTTTTTGAATGGAACCTGTTGCGATGTTTATTGAAACTTTTGCCATGGATGATGCTAAAGCGTGCAATTTACTTAGTTTTAAAAGATTTTTATATTTATGGTGAGTAAGATCAGGCTTATGACACTTAATAAAGAAATCATTTTAGTAGGTCTGTTTTGATAAATCTTCAATCTAATCAGCTGGTATAATTCAAATATTATTTTTTTATTAAAATAATTCATTGTTTTTTATAAAATCCGTAAAAAAAATCTTTTTGTTTTAAAAGTTTGTAATGTATGGCTTTCGGGTTTAACTTTGTGTTTCCGATTTGTTAAAAAATCGCTCCAAACTGTAGGGTGGTGAAACTGGCAGACACACCTCCTTGTCTCGGTGGCGGAGAATCTGGGAAATCCGGTAACGGGCTAACCACTCCATGGAGGTTCGATTCCTTCCCCTACAGCTTTCATTGATTAAATTGATTTAACAGGGCTTATGTGCAAAACATAAGCCCTGTTTTTTTGTGCAGATTTTTTCTAAGTTGCGGATCGAATTCGATGTTGGCCACGATAGAGCATATATTGTTTAATATAAACTGACGATCCTGAATTTCGAAAATATTATATCGACATGAAGTCTATACTTTTAATTTCTTTTATATTGGTAATCAATGCTTGTTTTGCTCAGGAAAGCCGCTATGCACGCAAAATTGTCGATACACTTACAAGTTCTTATTTCTGGGGACGTGGCTACACCAATGACGGTGTATTAAAAACCGCGAAGTTTCTTGACAAGGAGTTTCAATTATATGGATTAAAGCCTATTGAGGGCGAAAGCTTTCTTCAGCAATTTTCGTTTCCAGTAAATACATTCCCAGGAAAAATGGAATTAAACATTAACGGTGTTCAGCTATCTCCAGGAATAGATTTTATCATTAGTCCCGAAAGTAAAGGGATTAAAGCGAAGGGAAAACTTGTTCCAAAAGACAGCATTCATTTTGTCGGCGCCGAAAACCAGATTTTGGTTACGCTTGAAAATAAACTTACCTGGTCGGTTTCGCAGCAGGTTGCAGATTATACCTCTGTAATTATAAATAAAAAGGCTTTAAAAAACCTTCCCGAAGCGGTTGAAATCAATATTGAGAATGAGCTAATCAGAAACTTCCAATCGTCTAATATTTGTGGAATGGTAAGGGGCACACTTAATCCGGATTCTCTCATTGTAATAACAGCGCATTACGACCATTTAGGTGGAATGGGAAGTGAAATCTATTTCCCTGGAGCAAATGATAATGCCAGCGGTGTAGCGCTATTATTGAATCTCGCTAAATATTACGCCGCAAACCCCGCGAAATACTCTATGGTTTTTCTATGTTTTTCTGGCGAAGAAGCTGGCTTACTGGGTTCTAAATATTTTTCAGAAAATCCGTTAATTGATTTAAAGAAAATAAGGTTTCTTATCAATACCGATTTAGCCGGAACAGGAGAGGATGGCATCACAGTAGTAAACGCAACAGAATTTAAGAAGGAATTTGAGTTGTTAAATAAAGTAAATGATAAGGGAAGATACCTTGTGAAAATATATTCACGCGGTAAAGCTGCCAACAGCGACCATTACTGGTTTACCGAAAAAGGTGTTCCATCTTTTTTTATCTACACTATGGGAGGAATTAAGGCCTATCATGATATTTACGATAAATCTGAAACCTTACCTCTAAACGAGCAAGAAGATTTGTTTCGGTTAATTATTGGGTTTAACGATGAGTTGATGAACTAGCATTTTAAGCGCAATAACGCAGACAGCGTTTTAAATAAAATTTGCATCTCAATAAAAACCCCTTACATTTACATCAACTTTAGGGGTGCCGAAAGGCTGAGACAATACCCTCAATACTTGAACCAGGTAATGCTGGCGTAAGGAAAAGCGAACCATCATCTTTTCGATGACACCTCCTGAAGTTTTAATTCTACAAGCATGGAGGTTTTTATCAACAATCAATCTGTTTCCGTAACTGCTTTAGCAACGCTAAGCGATGTTTTATCGCAAGAAAGTTTTCTTGAAAAAAAGGGAATTGCTGTTGCCGTAAATAATTCGGTGGTTCCAAAATCTGAATGGAATACGTATCAAATTGAATCTGCTGATAAAATAACCATCATCCGTGCTACTCAAGGCGGTTAATTAAAAGATGAATTTATGAAACAAGAAAGCAATCCTGCTGAAAAAACCATCAGCACCGGGCCATTTACCAACTCCGGTAAAATTTATGTTCCTGGTAAAATTCACGACATACAAGTGGCTATGCGTGAAATTTCTTTAAGCGATACCGTTGATAAGTTTAATGGTAAGACTGAGACGAACCCCTCTGTAGCTATTTACGATACCAGCGGTCCGTACACAGATTCAAATGTGCGAATTGACGTAAAGCAGGGACTGCGAAGAATTCGTGAAAAGTGGATTTTAGACAGGCAGGATGTTGAAGAGCTTCCCGGCATAAGTTCTGAATACGGAAAAATCAGAATGAATGATGAAAAGCTTGACGCGCTTCGCTTTCAACATATAAAAAATCCTTTACGGGCAAAAGCCGGACAAAATGTTACGCAATTGCATTACGCTAAAAAAGGGATTATTACTCCTGAAATGGAGTATATCGCTATCCGCGAAAATCAACTGCTGGAAGAAAGGTTTAATTCTTCGGATGCGATGTGGCACCAGCACGCAGGAAATAATTTCGGTGCGAAAACGCCCAAGTTTATTACACCGGAGTTTGTGCGTGATGAAATCGCGGCGGGGCGTGCGATTATTCCGGCTAATATCAATCACCCGGAAGCTGAACCGATGATTATCGGCCGCAATTTTCTGGTTAAGATTAACGCCAATATCGGAAATTCGGCTGTGAGTTCCAGTATTGAAGAAGAAGTAGAAAAAATGGTTTGGGCAACCCGTTGGGGCGCCGATACGGTGATGGATTTATCGACCGGGAAAAATATACACGAAACACGCGAATGGATTATTCGCAATTCGCCGGTACCAATCGGAACCGTTCCGATTTATCAGGCACTGGAAAAAGTAAACGGCAAAGCCGAAGATTTGACCTGGGAAATTTTCAGGGATACACTTATAGAACAGGCTGAGCAGGGCGTGGATTATTTCACCATTCACGCCGGCGTTTTGCTGCGTTATGTGCCGCTTACGGCTAAACGCTTAACGGGAATTGTTTCCCGTGGTGGTTCTATAATGGCGAAATGGTGTTTGGCTCATCACAAAGAAAATTTCCTTTATACCCATTTTGAAGATATCTGTGAGATTATGAAAGCGTATGATGTTTCATTTTCCTTGGGAGATGGATTACGTCCTGGTTCTATTGCGGACGCAAACGATGCGGCGCAGTTTGGAGAGCTGGAAACGCTCGGCGAATTAACCAAAGTTGCCTGGAAACATGATATCCAGGTTATGATTGAAGGCCCGGGTCATGTGCCCATGCATCTTATCAAAGAAAATATGGACAAGCAATTAAAGGAATGCCACGAAGCGCCTTTTTATACGCTTGGCCCCTTAACAACGGATATTGCTCCCGGTTACGACCATATCACTTCGGCTATTGGCGCCGCCATGATCGGCTGGTTTGGAACGGCCATGCTTTGTTACGTTACGCCGAAAGAACATTTGGGTTTACCGAATAGAAAGGATGTTAAAGACGGGGTAATTACCTACAAACTTGCTGCTCATGCCGCCGACCTGGCCAAAGGTCATCCAGGGGCGCAATACCGAGACAATGCATTGAGTAAAGCAAGATTTGAGTTTCGCTGGGAAGACCAGTTCAATTTATCGCTTGACCCAGATACCGCCAGAGAATATCACGATGAAACGCTTCCTGCGGAAGGCGCAAAGATTGCACACTTCTGCTCTATGTGCGGCCCGAACTTTTGCAGTATGAAAATAACCCAGGATATCCGCAAGTATGCGGATGAAAATGGGATTTCAGATGATGCTTTAGCTGTTGAAGCCGGAATGAAGGAGCGCTCGGAAGAGTTTAAGAAGCAAGGGGCTGAAATTTATCTGTAGCTAATTAAGTGTCAGACACCTTGAGGTGTCTGACACTTAATTAGCGCAAGTTTTATTAATCCAGCAAATAAATGTTTTATAAACTGATAGTAATAACAACTCCTGAGTTTTTCGTTGGGGAAGCAGCAATATTAAATCAACTTTTCAGGGCGGGACTCAAGCGTTTACATATAAGAAAACCACAAAGTAAAAGGGAAGATATTGTGCGGCTGATTAACAAGATTGAGATGCCATTTAGAAAGCGAATTGCGGTTCATTATCATAAGCAATTAGTTATCGAAATGGGATTGGGTGGAATGCATTTTGGTTATCCTGAAATTTCAACCCAACCGGATTTGGCTGATTTTAATTACATGGTTTCATGCTCTGTTCACCAATGGAGCGAGTTTGAAAGCTTGCGTAATAAGACAGACTATTGCTTTATAAGTCCGGTGTTTGATAGTATTTCTAAAAGCGATTATCAAGCCAATAAAACCCTTAAACAAGTTCCTGCTTCAGCTAAAAACGTATACGCTCTTGGCGGAATAACGGTTAATAATTTCGAAAAAGTATTGGAAAATGGTTATGCCGGTATCGCCGTTCTCGGACATCTATGGGAAGATAAAAATCTCACTTTGCAACGGTTTAACAATCTGCAGGAAAAAATGTACGCTTATGGAATTTGACAGAAAAATAGTGGTAACTATCGCCGGTTTCGACCCGACAGGAGGTGCCGGAATCCTGGCAGATATTAAAACATGTGAGCAACACAAGGTTTGTGGATTCGGCGTTCTCACAGCCAATACTTTTCAAACAGACACTGATGTTCAGCAAGTGAATTGGATACCCGTTTCAGAAATAAAACAACAGGTAAGTCTGTTAATGGATCGTTGGAATATCGAATGGTTCAAAATCGGCATTATCGAAAATAGTGATGTATTACAGCAAATAGTCTCTTTTATTATTCAAAAGAATCCAAAAGTAAAATTTGTATGGGACCCGGTTTTACGTTCCAGTTCAGGTTTTTCATTTTTCAAGTCAGAGCAGGATATAACAATGCTTTTAAAAGATATAACGGTTTTAACACCTAATCTTGCAGAATTTGAATTATTAATCGGTTCAGAAGAAAAAGCTTTAAAATTATCACAAAATACTATCATCTATTTAAAAGGCGGCCACCGCGAAGGATCCGCTTTGGGCCATGATTTGTTTTATTGGAAAGGCGATAAGTATACGCTTCAACCGAAACGTATTGGTACTGCAAAACATGGTTCCGGCTGTGTACTTTCTTCGGCTATTTGCTCCAATCTGGCTTTAGGACTTTCTGTTCCCCAAGCTTTTGAAAACGCTAAAAATTATATTGAAAAATTTCTTACCTCTAATCCGTCCTTATTAGGATGGCATTTAACCTCATGATAAGCAGATTACATTTTATATCGCAGGAAACGCCTGAGTTTACGCACCTGGAATGCATCAAAAAGGCATGTATTGCCGGAGTGGACTGGGTGCAATTGAGAGTGAAAGATAGACCCATGGAAGAAATCATCGCGATAGCTAAACAAGCTAAATTGATTTGCGATGATTTTGGCGCAAAACTTATTATAAATGACCATCCTTTAGTCGCCTGGAAAATTCAATCTTACGGTTTGCACCTCGGGAAAGAAGACATGCCGATAGCAGAAGCCAGAAAAATTGTTGGCGATAAAATGATTATCGGTGGTACGGCTAATACCATAGACGATATTCTTCAACATGTGGCTGATAGCGCTGATTACATTGGACTTGGCCCGTTCCGGTTTACAAAAACGAAGTTGAAGTTAAGTCCGGTTTTAGGTTTGGAAGGATATCAGCAAATCATGAAAGAAATCGAAAGACTCAATCTTACTATTCCGGTTATCGCTATTGGAGGAATTGAGGCGAATGATATTGCTTCAATTATGAAAGCCAGCGTTTACGGTATAGCAGCTTCGTCTTTAATCGCTTTCGCGGATGAACCGGAACAAACATTAACAGAGATTAATCAACTTTTGAGAGGAGAAAATGCATTATGTTAAAAATAGCAAATAAGGTTTTTACATCCAGGTTATATACCGGAACAGGCAAATTCAGCAATGCTGAGCTAATGGAAGCCGCTTTACTGGAAAGTGGTTCAGAGCTGGTAACGGTTGCATTGAAGCGTGTGGATATAAATGAAAAACAGGATGATATTTTAATTCATCTACGGCATCCCGGAATAACGCTCTTGCCAAACACTTCCGGTGTTCGAACGGCTAAAGAAGCGGTTTTCGCTGCTCAATTGGCTCGCGAAGCATTAGAAACAAACTGGCTGAAATTAGAAATTCATCCGGATCCAAAATACTTAATGCCCGACCCGATAGAAACTTTAAAAGCGGCGGAAGAGTTGGCTAAACTGGGTTTCATTGTGTTGCCTTACATCCATGCCGACCCGGTTCTATGCAAGCGCCTGGAAGAAGTCGGTGTTGCCGCAGTAATGCCATTAGGTTCGCCGATAGGAAGTAATAAAGGCCTAAAATCGATTGATTTTCTTGAAATAATCATTGAGCAAAGTAAAGTTCCGGTGGTTATTGATGCGGGTATTGGCTCACCATCCGACGCCGCAAAAGCTATGGAAATTGGAGCAGATGCTGTTCTGGTGAACACCGCCATAGCAGTTTCTGAAAACCCGGTTCAGATGGCAAAAGCATTTCGGATGGCGGTCGAAGCCGGCAGAATTGCATACGAAGCAAAACTGGCCGAACCAGTAAAATATGCCGAAGCCAGTAGTCCCTTAACCGCATTTTTAGACGAATTATGAGTTTTGAAAATCTTTTCAGACAATATAGTTGGGATGAGGTAAAAGCAAGTATTTATGCTAAAACACCTACGGATGTTGAACTTTCCCTCTCAAAACAGCAAAGAGATTTAGAAGATTTCAAGGCCTTGGTTTCCCCCGCTGCTGCGCCGTATCTGGAGCAAATGGCACAGCTAAGCCATCAACTTACTCTGCAACGCTTCGGCAAAGCTATACAAATGTACATCCCGATGTATCTCTCTAACGAATGTCAGAATATATGTACCTATTGCGGTTTCAGTGTAGATAATAAACTGCCGCGGAGAACCTTAAGTGCTATTGAAATTATGGCCGAAGTTGAGTATATCAAACAAATGGGTTACAACCATATTTTGCTGGTAAGCGGTGAAGCTGCAAAAACCGTGGGCGTTGACTATTTCAAAAAAGTACTGCAATTAATATCTCCTCATTTCTCTAATATCTCCATGGAAGTTCAGCCATTAGAGCAGAAAGAATATGAAGAATTAATGCCCTTTGGATTGCACACAGTACTGGTTTACCAGGAAACCTATCACGAAGAAGATTATAAAAAACATCATCCGAAAGGAAAGAAATCAAACTTTAGTTATCGCCTGGAAACTCCCGACAGGTTGGGCCGTGCCGGTATACATAAAATCGGTCTCGGGCCTTTATTAGGTTTGGAAGACTGGCGCACCGACTGTTTTTTTACCGCAATGCATCTTAAATATCTGGAGAAGCAGTACTGGAAGACAAAATATTCCATTTCCTTTCCAAGGCTGCGCCCATTTTCCGGAGGCTTGGAACCAAAGGTAGATATGAGTGACAGAGAGTTGGTTCAGCTTATTTGTGCTTACCGCATTTTTAACCAGGAAGTAGAGCTTTCTTTATCAACCCGCGAATCTGAAAAGTTCAGAAATCATGCTATTAAATTAGGGATTACGGCTATAAGTGCGGGTTCAAAAACGAATCCTGGCGGTTATGCCGTAGCCAAAGAATCATTGGAACAGTTTGAAATTAATGATGAACGTTCTCCTGCAGAAATAGCTTCTGTAATTAAACAGCAAGGTTATGAACCTGTATGGAAAGATTGGGATCGTATAATGATTTGCAATAGTGAAAAAAGTTTATCTGAAAAAGCAGTATAATTAACCACAAAATAAAACCTTACTTAAACGGGACACGTATAAATCGCAAAAAATGAAAGGCTTAAGACAATATCCTTAAGTTTTTTTACTGTAGGGCCTTTTCTTTTACTTAAAGAGGGCCTGTATTTCAGAATATAAAAGCTTTTTGTCAGATAGTATACGTTGAAAAAAATATTGTTTTTACTTCTTCTTTTTATAGGCATCGGGATAAATTCCCGTGCACAAATCGCAGGTACTCCAGGGCTCGATGGAGCGGCTGAGATTACTAAATCTATCAATACTTATTTCCCACCAGCAGGGCCTACTACCCTGAATTCAGGATCAACAACTATAAATCTGGGGGCTGTGCCTGCCACTAATCCATTAGTGGATTATGGGCAAAGTCCAATTAAGGCAGGTGATATGCTGTTGCTTATCCAAATGCAGGATGCCACTATTAATTCACAAAATGATGCCTCGTATGGCTCCGGTAATCCTGGTTACGGTCCGGGTGGTTTAGGAGGTACAGGTTATCTTAATTTAAATAGTACAGGACTGTTTGAATATGTTATTGCGACAAATAATGTAGCCCTTAGCGGAGGAACGTTAACATTCAAAGGTATGGGAGCGGGGCACGGAACGGTTAATTCGTATACAAGTGCCGAAGAAGTAATTAATTCATCAAATATAACAACCTTAGGAAAAAAAACATTTCAGGTTATCCGGGTACCTCAATATTCCAATCTTAAGTTATCTGCTGATATTTTAACGCCGCCATTTAACGGAACGGTTGGAGGAATTATCGTTTTTGATGTAGCGGGGATAATGGATTTCAATGGATTTACTATTGATGCTTCAGGGCGAGGTTTTAGAGGCGGGGTGGGCCCGCAAGTCCGATCCGATAACAACACTACAGAACTTTACGTTACCAATACGGGTCAAACCGAAGGAAACGGAAAAGGCGAAGGAATTGCAGGTACGCCAAGATACACCTGGGACGGAACTAAAATGGAAGATAATGGGATTGTAATGCCTAATACCTGGAAATCTGAAGGATTACCGGGAGGGTCTTATGGCAAAGGCGCACCCGGTAATGCCGGTGGCGGCGGTAATGATCATAACTCTGGTGGCGGCGGTGGCGGAAACGGTGGTTTTGGTGGAGTAGGGGGAGACGGAGCTCATGATGTTCTGGAAACATTAATAAAGGCTGGAGTTACTCCATTTCCCAATGGCGGTCGTCCAGGCTCGGTTACCTATAGCAGTCCCGTTCCAGATAATAAAAGGGTAACAATGGGTGGCGGCGGTGGCGGTGGCGATGGCAATCAGTATAAGGATTATTCCAGAGGTGGCTCAGGTGGCGGAATAATTTTAATCAATGCTGGCCGGATCATAGGTAATGGGTCTATTAAATCTAATGGTAAAGACGGTCTTGGCGGTACGTTTAATCCTGACAATACTGAACCAGATGGTTCTGCAGGAGGTGGAGCTGGTGGTACCATTTATATTAAAGTATCTAATCCGGATCCTACTGCTGTTCTAACTATAGAGGCAAAAGGTGGTAATGGTGGAAATACTGAAAATGATGATGCTGTAATTCATAATCAGGTTGAGCATGGCCCGGGTGGTGGTGGTGGTGGCGGACTTGTGTTTTATAATGTTCCTTCAGCGACTGTAAATATATCAAAAGGCCTTGCAGGTAAAACAATGGGCGGAACTGGTTCAAATCATAATGCCCAGGATGGAACAGATGGTAAGCAAATTACACTGGTAGATTCCTCACTCGATCCGTATCTGCAAGGGGGCAGTTCAATTTCATTACCCATCTTAACAACAAGTTTAAAAGAAAATAATCCTACAGGAATTAAATATCCCGGCAGTATTATAACATATACAGTTACAACCACCAACTCTGGTATAGGTAATGCCGCAGATGTGCGTATAGAAATTCTTTTACCCACTGGTATAACCTACAAAAGTGCTACGTCTTCCAGCACAGCGAGCGGATCATTAATTATTAGTAATTCAGGCTCTTTATCTAATGTGCTTTTAGGCGACATTACAGTTGCCGCTGGAGATAAAATCACCATAACGATACTTGCCGAAGTAGATTGTTTATCTCCTGCGGGTACCTATCAGGCTAAAGCGCAGGCAAGTTATCTGGATCCTTTGAGAACAAGTGCATTTCCAGCCAGAAGAATTACAGCCCTGACAAATGCTTTTGCAGGATCAAATACTTCTTATGAAAGCGGAGTAGTTGTTCCCGGAAGTAATTTTGACGGCAATTTATCTGGTGATGATGACGTAATTGTAGCTGCTTCTACGCCAATTACCAATAATTCTATTACCATAGCAGGAGGCACATCAGTCCTGAAACTTTGTGTTAATAGTATTACCGGTGCTGTTGCTCCGCCCTTAATTTCCGGTTCAACGCCGACTGCTGCTGTTGCCAGCTTTTCATTTCAGTGGGAAAGTTCCACAGATAACATCAATTTTTTTCCTATTCCATCTGCAACATCAAATGATTGCGCCCCTCCCCCTATAGCCCTTACTACGTATTACAGGAGAAAAGTTAGTTCAGCATGCAACACCGGTGCCGTGTACAGTAATACGATAGAGGTTGTAATAAGCGAATTGTCAGTTGCTAATTTTGACCTGCCAGTTTTTTGTGTTGATGATGTAACTGCTACATTTATCAATACTTCTTATACTGAGGATGGAAGTGCCTTGCTTTACCACTGGGATTTTGGCGACCCGGCATCCTTATCAAATACCTCAACTCAAAAAGACGGCGTACATGATTTTACTACGCCCGGAGACTATATTATTACATTGAGGGTTAGTTCTTTAAACGAATGCGTGGCTGAGAAAAAAGAAACCTTTACCGTTGCGGGTATTCCTAAAGCAGACTTTAGCGTTACAAACGATGCGAAATTATGCAGCAGCAATCCTGTAGAATTTGTTGATAACGCAACCATTGATTTGGGTGAAATTAATAAAGTGGAGTGGTATTATGATTTTGATAACAATCCAAGTGATGTTCTGGTAGATTTGAATCCGGGTTTAAGAGCCGATCACAAAGTATATTCTCATAAATATCCCATATTTACCAGCCCGGCAAGTCTGGATTTTAATGTAGTCATGAAAGTATATTCGGGCAATACTTGCGTAGATATAAAATCTACTATAATTACTGTACATGCGATGCCGGAAATAGAATTTAATCCTATTCCACCGGTCTGCTTAAGCGATCCGGAATTTCCAATTACACAGGCAACAGAAAAATCAGGATTGACTGGTACAGAGAGTTATCTGGGTACTGGCGTAAGTCCTACCGGCTTGTTTAATCCTGCAGTCGCTGGTCCGGGAACTCATACAATAATATACACGTTTAAATCGGATGCCTCGGATTGTACAGATTCCAAGGCACAGGATGTGGTTGTAAGCACGAATCCGATCGTAAACAACGAAGTGTTGGATATAATGGAAGGCGAAACCGTTACCTTACCGTCTATTGCAAATACATCTGGTTTGACCTATCAATGGAGCCCATCAGTAACTTTATCCAACCCGGCTATCTTAAATCCTGCGGCATCGCCTGTAGAAACCACTACCTACGAGTTGACTGTTAGCGATATTATTACGGGCTGTACATCGGTTGGTACTATTAAAGTAATTGTGAATAAAATGCCAGATATTTCGAATACTTTTACACCTAATGGCGATGGTATTAATGATTACTGGATAATTAAGAATTTAGATACCTATCAGGATTGTATAGTTAACGTATATAATCGTTATGGGGAAACGGTTTTTAATTCTGTAGGATATCAAACTCCGTGGGATGGCACATATAAAGGAAAAGATATGCCTTCGGCTACCTACTATTATATCATTAATCCTAAGAAGGGACGTAAACCAATGATAGGCTCGATTACTATTCTGAGATGATATGCTTGTGAGATTATTTAAAAATATTGCGGTAATTCTCCTGATTTTAGGTCTTTATACTTCTGCCCTGGCGCAGCAGCAACCGCAATACACACAATATATTTTTAATAATTTTATTATCAATCCTGCCATTTCGGGAATTGAGAACTATACGGATGTTAAAATTGGTTATAGAAATCAATGGCAGGGCATAGAAGGGGCACCGGTAACTTCGTATGTATCAATACATGCACCCTTAGGTAAAAACTTTTTAAGCGGCGATGCAAATTCATTTTCGGAAGGTGGTGGAAATAACCCAATGAACCGTAGTTATGTACAGACATACAAAGCATCAGAGCCACACCATGGAATCGGTTTCCATGCGGTGTCTGATAAGGCCGGACCATTATCCTCACTCTATATAAACGCCACTTATGCTTACCATCTCGGTATTAACGAAAATACAAATCTTTCGGTAGGAGTTGCAGCCGGAATTTCCAGAATGCACCTCGACCTATCTAAAATATATACAGACGTGCAGCTGGATCCTGCAATAAAAGGCGATCTTAACGATAAAATACAGCCAGATTTAGGACTTGGAGTTTGGTTATACGGCCCTACTTATTTTGCCGGAATTTCTGCCCAATCTTTACTGGGAAGTAAAATCAGTTTTACCAATGATCCTAATCCGGTATACGGGCAGGGAAAAGAAGTGCCACATGTTTTTTTAACTGCGGGATATAAATTTTATTTAAGCGAGAATATCGCAGCTATTCCTTCAACAATGGTGAAATATGTCTCTCCGGCTCCGGTATCTGTAGATATAAATATGAAGATAGCTTTCCAGGATAAATTCTGGATTGGCGGGAGTTACAGAAAAGACGATGCAATAGCAGCTATGCTGGGTTTTAATATTGGTTCACTGCTCAATATTAGTTACTCGTATGATTATACCACTTCACAGTTAAATAACGTAAGTAATGGTTCTCATGAAATTGTTTTGGGATTGCTGTTAAATAACCGGTATAAGGTTACCTGTCCGCAGAAAAACTGGTAAATTCCCCATCAGAAGAGTTTTCTGAATAGATTCAATAATGGTTTTAGTACTAGGCTATTAGGCGGTTCGTTTATTCCTATAATCGTCAGATTTTCAATATTGTTTATCCACCCATTTGGAAAGTTTATAATCAATCCTTAATTATGTAACCGAAATGAGTCTGTCTAAAGAAGAGCAAGAGCGTTATAGCCGCCATTTGTTGATGCAGGAATTTGGGTTGGAAGCACAGTCGAAATTAAAAGCGGCTAAGGTGCTGGTTGTTGGAGCTGGCGGATTAGGATGTCCCGGACTTCTTTATTTAACCGCTGCCGGAGTAGGTACAATAGGTATAGCAGATGATGATGTAGTGAACCTTTCTAATCTGCAACGGCAAATTCTTTTTAACACCCAGGATGTCGGATTGCTTAAAGCCGAAACTGCTAAATCTCATCTTCAGACAAAAAATCCATTTATTCAAATAGATACACATCCCAGGATTACTAACGAAAATGTATTCCATATCCTGGAAAAGTATGATTTGATAATTGATGGTTCTGATAATTTCAGTACACGATATTTACTGAATGATGCTTGCGTTATTGTAAATAAGCCATATATCTACGGTGCTTTGTTCAAGTTCGAAGGGCAGGTAAGTACATTTAATTATCAATCAGGGCCAACATATCGCTGCCTGTATCCCGAAGCTCCGCCTGCCGATGAAGTTCCGGGATGTGGAGAAGCCGGTGTCTTGGGCGTGTTGCCTGGTATTATAGGCACATGGCAGGCTACAGAAGCGATAAAAGTAATTACCGGTATCGGGGAGCCTTTAAGCGGAAAGCTTTTAACTATGAATCTGCTGGCCAATGATATTAATATCATCAGCTTTAAGGCTAATCCCTTGAACAGGGAAATTAAAGACTTAAGGCACTACGGCGAATTTTGTAAATCCATACCGGATGCGATAACGTACGAAGTGCTAAATGACTGGCTGGAAAAAGACGATATTCAGCTGATTGATGTTAGAGAGGAATATGAATTCGAGCGCTATAATATTGGCGGATTGAATATTCCTTTTTCGGAATTGGAGGAGAATATGGCTTTATTGCAATCCAATAAAAAAACGGTGGTGCTTTGCCAGACGGGTAGCCGCTCTTTAAAAGCTCTGGCAATTTTAAAAAGTCAGATGCCTTCATTGGAAATTTATAATTTAAAAGACGGATTACAAGCTACTTTTTAATGCAGGAAAAAACTACATTTCAACTATCAGAACAGTTTCTTGCCGGAAGTGCTGATACGCATAATCTTAAAAAGGAACTGCTTAGAAACATACAGGCAATTGAAGCTTTGTTGGTTGGATATCATTTCAGCAGCAGGGGCAGAGTGTTCAATGTTTTACTGGACGAGGATTCTCTAAGCGAAGAAAACTCTTTTCAGGGGCAATTCAAAGTGAATTATTTTATTGGACAGTTTAATGCCTGTGCGGATTTGGACTTTACTGAAAAGGCTTTTATGCAGATCAGCTTTAATGTTGACATCGCTAATAACATCGTTACATTAACAGGTGAATATATTCCAGAAAGAGAACCCGACGAATGTTAAGCTTTTTAGAATTAAATGGATCAATATTGTCCACAATATATCATGCTTCATTCATAAATAGATTTAATGAAAAGAATTATACTACTGATTACAATCCTTTGTTTCTCTGCTCTTAGCCAGGCGCAAAAGTTAACTTTCGAACAGTTAGAGCATATGCTTAATTCTTCTATTGATGAAGCGGAAGAAAACTTGTTTCTGGTTGGATACCCCTTTATTTCAAAAGCGGTGCTACCTGATAGTGCAGGAATAATTTATAATTTTTCGAACCGGAAGAATACAATTGGTACAGCAAAAAAAGTGTCTAAAGAAGTTTATTATAAGGAAGCCGGGAAATCCAATATTCAGTATATTACGTATGACAGGGCCGAATTTCAACGCTTCCGCAGATTAATGATTGAAGAACAATTTACCAGAAACGGGAAGGATAGCATCGGCGAAAATGCCAGTTATATTAAAAATGCGCTGAAGGTCCATTTTGAAGTTAAAACCGATCAATATGAGAATAAAATCTATATTATTACTCTTCAAGGTTCCAGGATTGCACAAATAAGTAAAATCCCAAAAAAGATAAATCTGAAAAGTATTTTTAAACAATAGCTTTGTGATGCAGGGTTATTATAATTCCATAATATCTTCGTTCCACAGCTCAGGTTTTTCCTGTATAAAATCTTCCATCATTTTTATACAATCTGCTAAGTTTAAATCTACAACCTCTACCCCATGTGATTCCATAAATTCTTTTGCACCAGCAAAGGTTTTAGATTCGCCTACAATTACTTTAGGGATTTTAAACTGTACAATTGTGCCGGCACACATGTAGCAGGGCATAAGAGTAGAATAAATTACAGTATCCCGGTAAGTCCCGATGCGGCCTGCAGTATTTAAGCAGTCCATTTCTCCATGTAAAATCGGATTGTTTTCCTGAACCCGCTTGTTATGCCCCTGTGCTACCAATTTTCCGTTCTTTACCAATACAGAGCCAATTGGTATTCCACCTTCAGCCAGGCTTTTTTTGGCTTCTGCAATCGCCAGTTTCATGAATTCATCCATAAAGCAAACATAATAAATGAACGGGTTACTTATTAATAGGGCTATTAAATATGCCTTAATTAATAGAAAACATATCAGCCATTATGCTTAATCATAAAGCATGTGCAAAATAGTGTTGAAATTAAGATTTCTCAGTTTCATACATTTTAGGATAGGCTATCTCCATAAAGCGGGATGGATTTTCAAGCTCTTTAAATCCTCCGTATTTTCTGTACAACTCATGGGCATCAAATGTGCCCAGCATCCAGCGCCTCAATCCCTGTAAAGATGGATAATTCATAATGTATTGTACCAGCTGTTTTGAAAAGCCTTTGCCCCGGTGTCCGGCTAAAATAAACACATCAGCCATGTAAGCAAAAGTAGAATAGTCTGTAGTAATTCTTGCAAAACCAATCTGGTTCCCGTGCTCATAAACACCAAAGCATAAGGAGTTTTCTATTGAACGTTTAACTATTTCAAGAGGAATGTTTTTTGCCCAATACGATTCTTCACTCAGATATTTATGAATTAGCGGAATATCTAATTTTGATTTATCGGTAGAAATAATAATGCTCATAAAACAATAGTAACACCGGATATAACATTACCCGGTGTATTAAACTAGTTTCTCATGTTAATATATTGTAGAGGTTGTCCAAAATCTTCGGTGCGACACAAAGAAATAACTGCCTGTAAATCGTCAATTTTCTTTCCCTGCACACGTAATTGGTCGTCCATAATAGATGCTTGCACTTTTAGCCCGCTATCTTTAATCTTCTTGATTATTTTCTTAGAAACTTCCTTGTCAATTCCTTCCTTAATTTTAATGTCTCTTCTTATCATATTCCCCGAAGCATAAACTTCTTTACCCATATCCAAACAACTGGGGTCAAGTTGCTGTTTCATCATACGGGTAATAATAGAATCCTGAATGGCTTTAAGACGCATGTCGTCTTCGGTAACAATAGTAATCTCATTGGTTTTTTTATCAAGCTCAATAGTGCTTTTAGAACCATTAAAGTCGTACCGGTTAAGAATCTCTTTTTTTGCGTTATTTATGGCGTTATCAAGAGTCTGACTGTCTATTTTACTTACGATATCAAAAGTTGGCATATAGTATATGTATTTATTTGAGAGTTTAAAAATATGTCGATATATTTAGAAATGAAACAATTTATTAAAGAATTGTTTATTCAATAAAAATAGTATGGAACCATCATGAGCATACGCTCACAAAACGTAATAAATATGCTCATGATAGCTTCATCTCCTTTAAAACCGCCGAAGGCAGCTTAAAAGTCATAATAAACAATAAATACTACTGAAAAAACAAATTATATTCTGATGAAAAAAAATAAGCCAAAATCAGGCAAGTCTTCTAAAGATACAAAAAAGGCTTCTTCTAATAAAAGAGCGGTAAAAAAAGAACTTGAAAGCGGAATGGCAGAAAAGTTTTTGGATGTTGTTTCTAATTTAGGCCATGATGCCGAGAGAATTGCTAAAGATATTAAAAAGATGAGTAAGGAGCTTGCCAAAAAGCTTTCTGAAAAGATTAAAAGTAAGAAAAGCACAAAGGCTGTTCCTAAAAAGAAAGCCAAGAGCGAAAATCAGGTGCTTAAGCGCGAAGTAAAAGCTTCTCAAAAAGGAGCTGCCAAAGAACCGGAAAGAGCAGAAGAAGTTGCTGTGCAGATAACTCCGGATCCTGCAGTTAAACCTGCAGCAAAAACTGTTTCTAAACCAAGTGCGAGGCCAAAGCCCGTTACCAGGGTTGCATCGCCAGTTACCGCAAGCAGCGTTGATATTGCACCGAAGCCCAAGACCAGGAGAGCGAAACCAGCTGCCACGAAGCCTGTAGCAGAAGCCGATAAAGCGCCTGTGAGAAGAAGGACAAGAAAGCCTGTTGCGCCCAAAAATGATACTGTTCAAACTTCAGTTGATAATGAGGCTGTTAAATCAGAAAGCCCGGATGGTACAGAGAATATAGAACCAAAATCTGAATAAGTTATAAACTTGGGTCAGAATTAACAATTACTTAACAAAAGAATATACAATTTGCAGTCCCGGCTAATTTGTCTGGGACTTTTTATTTTATAAGGATGTCTAAGCAAAAACTACTGCTTACAAACCGGGAAATCAGTTGGTTATATTTTAATGAACGGGTTCTTCAGGAAGCTGCCGATAAATCAGTACCGTTAATTGAGCGAATTCGCTTCCTGGCGATATTTTCATCCAATCTGGATGAGTTTTACCGGGTACGGGTACCAACGCTTAGTCGTTTAAGTAATGTAAATACTAAGGCCAAAGAACTTTTTGGATACAATCCCAAAAAGATAATAAAGCAAATAAAAAGCATTGTTGTAAAGCAGGAGCGTAGGTTTAACCATCTCTATGAGGATGAAATAATCAAGGAACTTAGTCAGGAAAAGATCTTTATTATTAATGAGTTTCAACTTAATGTTGCCAGAGGCGAATTCGTTAAAAGATATTTCAGAGACAAGCTGCTTTCTACCCTCGTACCTATTATGCTCGACGAGTCGAAGCCCTTTCCGGAATTAAAAGACAGGGCAATTTACTTTCTGGTAAGGTTTACGCAGACAAACCAAAAAGAAAAAGTACGGTATAGCTTAATGGAAATTCCTACTAAAAGCCTCAACCGCTTTATTGCACTTCCGGAAACAAATAACCTTAAATTTATTATCCTGCTGGATGATGTGATTCGCTACTGCCTTGATCATATTTATTTCATATTTGAGTATGAAACGATTGAGGCATATTCCATCCAGCTTACGCGGGATGCAGAGTTGGATCTGGACAGGAATGTTAGTGAAAAGTTTATTGATACTTTAACAAAAAGCCTTCAGAAACGTAAAAAGGGCCGTCCGATGCGGTTATTGTACGATAATAATATGCCAATGGATATGCTTACTTATCTGGTAGATAAACTGGATTTAGACGCTGATGCATTGATTCCTGGCAACCGTTATCATAATTTTAAAGATTTTATTGCTTTCCCAAATGTAGGGCGCCCCGAGCTTGAATATAAAAAGGATCATCCTCTTGAGATACAGCAATTGGATATGGGTAAGAGTATATTTAGTCAGATTACCAAACGGGATTACCTTATAAATCTTCCATATCAGTCCTTTGACTATATTATTCATTTTTTGCGCGAAGCTGCTATTGATCCAAAAGTAGTTGAAATTGATATCACCCTTTACCGTCTGGCAGAAAATTCCAGAATTATAAATGCGTTGATTAATGCTGCAAAAAACGGGAAACGCGTAAATTGCCTGGTAGAATTAAAGGCGCGCTTCGACGAACAAAATAATATAAACTGGACCAAAAGGCTGGAAGAAGATGGTGTACTGGTAAATTATGGGTTATTGGATTATAAGGTGCACTCAAAAGTTTGTTTAATAACCCGGAAAGAAAAAGGAAAAATTACCTATTATGCAAATCTGGCGACAGGTAATTTTAACGAAAAAACAGCTTCGTTATATTGCGACCATAGTTTGTTTACCACCAGAAAGGAAATTACTACAGAGCTAAAGCGCTTGTTTAAAGGTTTGGATAAGAAGGTATTTTACAAAGATTATAAATGCCTTATTGTATCGCCATTAGAAACCAGGGATAAGTTTAATGCCATGGTTGATAGCGAAATAAGAAATGCCAGGGAAGGAAAACCTGCATATATGGTTCTTAAAATGAATAGCCTGGCTGATGATGATATTGTGGAAAAACTGTATGAGGCAAGTTCGGCAGGTGTAAAAATTCAGCTTCTGATTCGGGGAATGTGTACTCTTGTTCCCGGAGTGCCGGGAGTTAGCGAGAATATAGAAATTACAAGTATTATCGATAAATATCTGGAACATGCCCGTGTTTGGATTTTTGCTAATGGGGGAGAAGAGAAAATATTTTTAACGTCGGCAGATTTAATGACCCGTAATCTTGATCATCGTGTAGAAGTAGGGTTTCCGATTCTGGATGAAGCTATTCGTAAAGAAATACGCGATATTATAAATATCCAATTAAAAGATAATACAAAAGCAAGAGAAATAAACAGCCTGAACAATAATCGCTACCGGGCTAAAGGAAAAGTGAGTTACAGGGCACAGACAGATATATATACTTACCTCAAATATAAAAGATAATTACATTGAGATACGCCGCCATAGATATAGGCTCGAACGCCGTACGTTTACTAATAGCAGATATAATCGAGAACGGAAAGGAAATTTCTTTCAAAAAAAACACATTAATACGGGTGCCGCTTCGTTTAGGTGACGATGCCTTTTTAGATAAACGGATCTCTCCCAAAAAGGCCGACGATTTATTTAAAACGATGCTTGCCTTTAAAAATCTTATAGATGTGTATAAGGTAGCAGATTACCGCGCTTGCGCTACATCGGCCATGCGGGAAGCTGAAAACGGATCGGAAGTAGTTAAGAGAATTAAGGAAGAAGCAGGGATTGATCTGGAGATTGTAGAGGGACAGAATGAAGCCAATATTATTTACTCCAGCCATATAGAACAAACACTCGAACGTAAAAAGAACTACTTATATATAGATGTAGGAGGTGGCAGTACCGAACTTTCCGTTTTCTCTGAAGGAAAAGTAAAAGCATCCAAATCTTTCCAGATTGGTACGGTACGAATGCTTGATAATGCCGATACGGACGAATCCTGGGATGATATTAAGGAATGGATTAAAGAATACTGTAAAAAATATCCTAATTTAGTTGGAATAGGAACTGGTGGAAATATTAACAAGCTGTTTAAGTTGTCGGGTGAAAAAGACGGTACGCCTTTGGCATTTAATAAGCTGAAAGATTTGTACACTCATCTTAACTCATTCTCTTTGAAAGAACGCATCGCAGTTCTCGGCTTAAATCATGATAGGGCCGATGTAATTATTCCTGCCTGTGAGATTTATCTGAGTGTGATGAAATGGGCGGGAATAAAGCAAATATTTGTGCCTCGTGTAGGTATGGTTGATGGGATTATACAGCTGTTAATTGAAAAAAATAAGGCTTAAAAGCGGTATCCTAAACCCATCCTTGATGCCATGCTGGTCATTTCAATATTAAGGTTGAAGCGTTTTATCTGTAAAAAATAATTCAGAGAAACATACTTGTTCTGATTTTCAATGTCTCCGCCAAAAGCATCATAATACGTTTCATTGGTAAATGTATCGCCAATAAACAGCCGGAAACTATGTTGGGTATGTATGGATTTTTTGGTGTGCCATATAATCTCTGTAGTTAAGCCTGCTGTAAAAATTTCTGTAGCGTGGTTTATAACAAAATCCGGATGCCCCAGATATTCTTTTCTAAATGATGAATATTTGCCAAATTCTTTGCTGTATCCGGCTTCGAAGCCAATTATTCTGAAATTAGCACGCTCCGTAACAATAAAATAATTGGCAGAGGCCCTGGCGCCCAATCCCGCAAATGCTTTTTTTCTAAAAACGTAATTTGAGTTTTCTGGCATAGCGTTGCTCAAGTAATTTCCGGCAAACCCGTATGCACCAACTGAAGTATTTAAGTTTTTAAAAACATAGGCTCTGGAAATATTTGCCTGTCCGAAAGATACTTCATCTGTAAAATCTGCTCCGGAGCCAGAGGATGCTGATAAATGGATATAATTTGAATGTTTTATACTATCTTGTGACATGGGCTTAGGCTGATAAGCAATATCAGAATTCAGAAGCGCGGGGCCGTAAATATTAGAGCAGGAAGTTAAAACGATACTTATAATAAAACAGGAATAAATAGTTTTTTTACACATTTTAAGTCATGAGTTCAGGTAGTTAAATATAGTATATCTAAACTTAATTGTTATATATGGTTTAATTTTGCGTCGTATGAAGAGTGGACCTATAGGTATTTTTGATTCAGGTTATGGTGGACTAACGGTTTTTAAAGAAATTGTAAAGGAATTACCGCAATACGATTATATATATTTAGGCGATAATGCTCGTGTTCCCTATGGAACACGTTCTTTTGAAACAGTGTATAAATACACCTGGGAATGTGTACAGGAACTTTTTAAATTGGGATGCAATCTTGTCGTTCTTGCCTGTAATACATCTTCTGCCAAAGCTCTGAGGAGTATCCAGCAAAACGATTTGCCGCTTACGGGCAATTTTCATAAAGTATTAGGAGTAATACGCCCAACTGCAGAAATTATTGGCAATTATACCAAAACTGGTAATGTGGGTATTCTTGCTACTCCGGGCACGGTTGCTTCCCAATCGTATGTAATTGAAATTGCTAAGTTTTTTCCGGATATTATTGTTTCTCAGGAAGCTTGTCCGATGTGGGTGCCTTTAATCGAAAATAATGAGATGGATGACCCTGCAGTAGATTATATTGTTAAAATGAACCTGGATAATCTGTTTCGTACTAATCCTGAAATTGACACACTGATTTTGGCATGCACACATTATCCATTGCTTCTAAATAAAATAAGACAATTTGTGCGGGATGATATCCAAATAATTTCTCAGGGCGATTTAGTGGCGAAATCGTTACATACGTATTTACAAAAGCATATAGAAATAGAAGTCTTGTGTTCAAAGAATGGTTCACAACAATTTTATACCACAGAATTACCGTCGGAGTTTAATAAAAATGCACGGTTATTTTTAGGTACTGAGTTAACTTCCAATCAACTGATTTTATAAATGTCAGATGCTTTGCCTGTCTTCTTTATACTTCAGAACCTTTTTTACGCGCTTCCCATAAATAATGCTCAGGTAAGTATATCCGACTGAACCAGCTAATAAAGAAGCTACCAGAATTGAAAATTTAGCTTCATCATGAAATTCCGGATTATTGAAGGAGAGCAATGCAATGAACACCGACATGGTAAATCCGATTCCGGCCAGCATTCCCAGGCCAATAATATGTTTCCATGAACTGCGGCCCGGCAAACTGCTAAATCCAAGCTTTACAGCGATAAAAGAAAACAGGCTGACTCCAATCGTTTTGCCGAGCAGAAGTCCGCAGATAATACCTAAACCTAAGGGTGACGTTAATCCATCCACCATGCTGCTATGAAAACGGATGTTGGTATTTGCCAATGCAAAAAGCGGCATGATGAAATAATTTACCGGTGACATGATGCTATGTTCCAGTTTCTCTAAAGGCGATTCGGTTTTTACCGGATTAGTTGGCACTGTAAACGCCAATAATACACCGGCAATAGTGGCGTGTATGCCTGAATGATGAATAAAATACCAAAGGAAGAGACCCGGGATAATATAAAATATCAGCTTTTTAACGCCCAAAGCATTCATTATTGCTAATAAGGCAAGTATTCCTCCTGCGTAAAGTAAATTGGTAAGGTGTAATTCCTGAGTATAAAAAATAGCAATAACTATAATAGCGCCTAAATCATCAACTATTGCCAGTGCAGCTAAAAAAACCTTTAGAGAAGTAGGTACTCGTTTGCTCAGCATTGATATTACAGCAAGTGCAAAGGCAATATCAGTAGCCATTGGAATACCCCAGCCATTTGCCGTTGGAGTGCCGGAATTAAAAAGATAAAAAATACCGGCAGGAACAAGCATTCCACCCAGAGCCGCAAAAATTGGAAGCATTGCTTTTTTGGGAGAGGATAATTCGCCTTCTAAAACTTCGCGTTTAATTTCCAATCCCACCAAAAGGAAGAACACAGCCATGAGGGCATCGTTTATCCATATCTCGGTAGTATACCTTAAATCGAGTGGAGCATAGCCGAAAGAAGAATTAAGTATGGCGTGGAACCAATCGTAGCCGCCCAGATTCGCAATTAATAAAGACGTAATTACGGAAACTATTAGGAGAGCTCCACCAACTTGTCCTGATTTTAGAAAATCTCTAAAAGGCTTAAGGTTAATTAATCCTGCCATACGGCGAATATAAAAAAATAGATTGTATCGTTTGGGGAATTTTAGCCGGTCAATTTAAATTACAGGAAGTCTTCTAGATTACCTTTCCCCTGCCTTAAGATCTCAAATTCGCCAGCTGTACAATCGACAACGGTAGAAGCCATATTGTCGCCATAGCCACCGTCAATCACAATATCAACGGTATCTTTAAACTTCTCATAAATAAGTTCGGGATCGGTAGAATATTCCAGTATTTCATCTTCATCGTGTATAGACGCGGAAACAATGGGATTGCCAAGTACACGAACAATCTCGCGTGCAATATTATTATCCGGAACGCGGATTCCGACAGTCTTCTTTTTTGAACTTAAAAGCTTGGGCACTTTATGACTTGCGTCAAAAATAAAAGTAAATGGTCCTGGAAGTGCTTTTTTTAATAATCTGAACAGTTTATTATCAATAGGTTTAATGTAATCTGATATGTGCCTTAAATCGTAACAAATAAAGGAGAGATTAGCCTTTTCAGGCTTCATGCCTCTTAACTGATAGATTTTTTCCAGCGCTTTATGATTAGTAATGTCGCAACCCAGTCCATAGATGGTATCTGTGGGATAGATGATTAACCCGCCTTTCTTCAACACATCAACAACCTGTTGTATTGCAGTTTCATTGGGATTGGTGTCGTATATCTTCAGTAGCATAATTAATAAAGATAATATTTCTTTTATTGTTCGGACTCAAATCAATTATACTCAGGTAATTTCTTTATATTTATACTTCGGTTTAATTATAAAGTTAACATACTCTCCGGATGAGCCGCCGGATAGAACAATGTTTTTATATTCTTCCCAGACTTCAGGCTCAACGTTAAAGTAATGGTATGCTTTCCCACCCATAAATTCTACTTCAAGTTGCTTCTTTGTTGCAGAATAATCAATATAAATTGTGCTCTTCGATTTTGGGGTATAAAGCTTGTTGCTGCTATAAAACCTTTTAGTTTTCATTATATAAACAAAAAGCTCCGTATGGAGCCTTTTGTTTAATCTTTTTATTCTTGTGATGATAAAAACTTAGAATTCTGCATTCTTGGGAGTTCTTGGAAAAGGAATTACATCTCTGATATTCGTCATGCCCGTAACAAATAATACCAGGCGCTCAAAGCCTAAGCCAAAGCCAGAATGCGGTGCAGAGCCAAAACGTCGGGTGTCCAGGTACCAGTCCATTTCTTCCGCCGGAATATGCATTTCTTCCATGCGCGCCAATAAAACATCCAGGCGTTCTTCACGCTGCGAGCCACCCACAATTTCTCCTATGCCGGGGAACAGAATATCCATAGCTCTAACGGTTTCTCTGCCTTCAGTATCGCCTTCATTTCTACGCATATAGAATGATTTAATAGCGGCTGGGTAATCGGTTAAAATAACAGGCTTTTTAAAATGTTTTTCAACCAGGAAGCGCTCATGCTCCGATTGTAAATCTGCACCCCAATCGTTAATTAAGTATTTAAATTGTTTTTTCTGATTAGGTTTGGAGCTTTTTAAAATATTAATTGCCTCGGTATAAGTAATGCGTTCAAAATCATTATCCAAACAGAAATTAAGTTTGGCAATTAAATCGAACTCAGAACGATCATTTTGCGGTTTTTGCTTCTCTTCTTCCAGTAAACGATTTTTCAGGAACTCTAATTCATCCGAACAGTTATCCAGCGCATAGCGAATAACATATTTTAGTAAAGCCTCTGCCAAGTCCATATTGTCGTGGATATCATAAAAAGCCATTTCAGGCTCAATCATCCAAAACTCTGCGAGGTGGCGGGTAGTGTTAGAGTTTTCGGCCCTGAATGTTGGCCCGAAGGTATATACATCGCCAAAAGCCATAGCGGCAAGTTCGCCTTCCAGCTGCCCGGAAACGGTGAGATTAGTCGATTTGCCAAAAAAGTCTTCTTTGTAATTAACCTTGCCATCTTCTGTACGGGGTACGTTATCAAAATCTATTGTAGTAACCCTGAACATTTCTCCTGCACCTTCGGCATCAGATCCGGTAATGATAGGAGTGTGCATGTATACAAAGCCGCGTTCATTAAAAAACTTATGGATGGCAAACGATAAAGTATGCCTGATTTTAAAAACTGCGTTAAAGGTACTGGTGCGAAAGCGCAGGTGCGCAATTTCACGCAAAAACTCCAGGCTATGTTTTTTAGGCTGAAGCGGATATTTCTCAGCATCACTGTCGCCAAGTATTTCGAGTTCGGCAACCTTAATTTCCACCCGCTGGCCCTTACCCATAGATTCTATCAACTCCCCTGTTACAGCCACAGCGGCACCGGTAGTCAGGCGCTTAAGTAAGGCATCGTCAGTTGATGCGAAATCTACAACCGCTTGTATATTATTAAGCGTAGAGCCATCATTAATAGCAATAAACTGATTGTTACGAAATGTTCTTACCCATCCTTTAACAGTAACCTGCACTCCAAATTCGGTAGCGTTCAGTAAATCTCTAATTTTAGTTCTGGCCATTAGTATATAATTTATATAGAAGCTGCAAAAATACAAATCAGAATGGGATTTGAAACTTTCGGACAGTCATTTAATAATTGATAGAAATAGTAAAAAAAGTCTTAATTGAGTGTCTTAAAAATTAAGTGGCTTAAGAAGCTGGATGCTTTTATATCAATTAATGCTGTTTTAAGTATAGGTTTTTTGAAGAATGTTGTTTTTTTAACAATTAAAGGTTTGATTGTCAGTTGTCTGATTTAATATTTTTTATTTGTGATAAGATATTTTAATAATTGCTTCAAATAGTTAAATTTGCAGCGCAAACCAAATTAAGCGCGCCCATAGCTCAGTTGGTTAGAGTAGAAGACTCATAATCTTTTGGTCCCTGGTTCGAGCCCAGGTGGGCGCACAAGGTAAAAGCCGTTTCTTTATATAAAAAAAACGGCTTTTTTTGTTTCTAAAGGCAGATTAGGACCATCTGCTGCACTGACCCGGACATCCGTCTACCGTCAGGATTTACATAATATTTTGTTGAACTTAATGTAAAACTGTAACAAATATGTAACGAGGTTTTACGTGTTGAATAAGTAATTATGGCAACAGTTAGTGCGAAAGTATATGACCATCACAAAAAAGCCGATGGCACATACAATGTAAAAATTTGTGTTTATCACAAGAACGAACGAAAATTCTTTGATACCTCGCATTATGTATCAAAGAAACAACTGGATTCAAAATTAAGAATCAAAGACAAATTTATTCTTGACCTACTAGATGAGCCGCTAAGAAGTTATCGAGCTACAATCAGCCAACTAGGAAATAAGTTAGAACTTTTCTCTGCAGAAGAGCTGAGAAATTTTTTAAGAGATAAGGACTCAGATATTGACTTCCTTAAGTTTTGCAATAATCATATTGAAAGATTGATGCAAGTGGGCCGCACTGGCACCGCAAGGAATCATAATGCTATTGTGAATAGCTTGTCCGATTATTTCGGTCGAAAAGCCGTTTCAATTGATGAAATCAATTCAAGTATGTTGCTGGATTATAAGCGCTACCTTAAGACTGAGCGAACAATGGTGCGTGTCAATCAACTCGGTAAAGCCGTAAAAACCACCGAAAACGGTTTAAGCGAAAGCGGACTGTACAATCATATGAGAGACCTGCGTACCTTATTCAACGCAGCTCGTAATTGGTTTAATAATGAGGATTTAGGTATCATCAGGATAAAGCATTATCCTTTTAAAAAGTATAAAATAGGCTCGGCTCCATTAACCAAGAAAAGAAATATAACGGTGAATGATCTGATAAAGATACGCGACTGTCAAGTAGCGGAAGGAGGAAGAGCAGAGTTGGCAAGAGATTTATTTTTGCTCAGCTTCTATCTGTGTGGAATAAATGCTGTTGATATTTACAATCTGCCGACCTTTGATATCGCTTCCAAACGGCTTGACTATAATCGGGCAAAGACTTCAGGCGTTAGGAAAGACGATGCTTTCATCAGTATCAAAGTAGTGAAAGAAGCCATTCCCCACCTGGTTAAGTATGCAGGGAAGTTGAATTCGAGATATAGTACTTACAATGGTTTAGACTCTGCGCTCAGCAAGGGAATGCATGAACTTAGAAAAATAACAGAGATTGATTCTATTACCTTTTACTGGGCACGACATACATTTGCAAATCTGGCGAGAAACAAGTGCAGGCTCAGTAAAGACGATGTTGCATTGGCGTTAAACCATGTGGACGAAGGCCATCGCACAACGGATATTTATATTGAGAAAGATTGGGATATAGTAGACGATGTGCAGGCAAAAGTAATAGCTTTAATAAAGAAAGAGGCAAGAGCAACCACGAATAATTCACCGAGGTTTGTGCCCTTAATGAGAATTGTTTGAGTCTGCCCGATTGTGGGATTGTAAACTTTCGTTGATTCCCACTGGTAATTCGGAGGTGTTTCAATGCTGTCTTGAAGTTCCTTTCTTTCCGCTTTTTTCCGCTCTGTTATGTGAATATTCTGTTCCCACTTCTGTAGCGGAGTCATACCAATGTTTCGGCGCCTTCTTTTGTTATCGTACCAGTTCCGATGTGCTGCCAGGGCATGTTTAGCGTGGTAACAGCTGTCGAATTCATATCGGTCAATCACTTGCCGCTGAACAATGCTGTGGAAAGCTTCAATGTAAGAGTTTTCCTCTGGTGTAGCAATGTGGGTAAACTCCTGATTGGCTTCTGCTGCCCTGAGATACTGCTTAACATTATTAGCAATGAACTGTGAGCCGTTATCATTACGAATGGTTACTCCTTTAATTCCATACTGCTGATTAATTCTTCTGAAAGCGTTAATTACATCAATTTGCCTGATGCTTTTCTGGAAGATTTGGTCGACCGTTTTACGCGAGAACATATCCAGAATAGTTAACAGATAATAGTTGCGCTTATCTGCATGAACGTATACATACTTTATGTCCAGACAAAGATATTCCATTGGATAGGAGGCCTGAATCTTGCGATGCTGGACGAACTTCCGCTTGCCGCTTGTCCGGATAACTTTCCCCAGTAACAGGTTCTGCTCATTCATTAACCGGTAGACCTTTTTCTCGTTGATATAATATTCCTGATTCCGCAAATCCCCGGTTACGTTTTCATATCCGTAACAGCAGAATTCCTGTGATAGAATGTCTTTTATTTCTTCTATCACCACCTGATTTTCTACCATGGAGCCATCCAGCTTAAAGGTATGGGTACTGGGTTTTGCACCCCGCCTTCCATTCCTGCTCTTATAATAATACACACTTGGGGGCATATCCATCCAGGATAAAAGCGTACTGCAAGGAATCAAATGCTTAAACTGAGAGACGATCATCTTCTTGTCCTGGTTTGAATGGGAGTTTTTTTTAAAAGCTCAGATTTTACTTCAATCTCCAGGGCTTGTCTGGCAATGATACGTTTCAACCGCTCATTCTCCTCTTCCAAAGCTCTTACCTCAGGATCTATACGGTGATAGGCTGGTTTCAACCCTTATGCCTTTGGCCAGATACTTCTTCTTCCAACTGGCATACAATGAGGGTGCTAGATTAACTTCCGGCAGGTAGCAGTGGAGCCTTCTCGTTCTCCTTCCTGAAGGATAGCAAGCCTGTCCTCCGGGGTGAAAGCTCTTTTTTTTAATGATTCCCTAATTTAATGGTTCTAAATTGTTTTATAAAATTAGTCCAGTCTTTTAGGGGGCTAGTGCACAAGCGTTCCAAAACGATCTAGTAATCAAATATAAATTCATGCTTAATATAAACACAAATTTAGCCCGTATTAAGCACACCGGATTGCTTCGTCAATGTAGTATTTGAAAAATGGTATCCCTAAAAAGGGAGTCTCCGCATTTTTAAAAAATGGTCAGACTAACTTGGCTATGGGAAATTAACCGATATTTTGGGGAATAATTTTCAGATCCTCTACTTTGTTCACTATTTAGTAGCTGTACAAGAGGAACCAATCATTTAAACTTTAGCAAAGTCACTTAAGTTTTTTCTTATAGTGCCTTCAATTTTAATCGATCACTTCCTCTGAGTAACACTAAAAATTAGTTTGCTAACTTAATGATCGTAACAAAACAAAACAGCTTTATTCATCTAAATCTTCAAGTTTCTTAAGTTCCAGATTAATCTTAAAGAACTCTTTATTTAACGAACTCCATTTATAAATACATGCTATAACATATACTAATACAGTTATAAGGGCTGGTATACTAAATGAGATCTGAGATAGCTTTATGGGTATTATCAGCATCAATGCAAATACTGAAAGAGGGGTTAACAGAAATCCGTATTTTATAGTTGATAATTTATGCTTTTTAATATGGATTATTTGTTCTTTGAGAACCAAAGCAGAACTGGAAAAGCTAAGCGTTTTTAGCATAAGATAGTATTGAATAGTTCTTAAATAGGAGCCCAATACAATAACTGAAAGAAGAATGATTCCTGAATATAATTCAATTCCAGAATCACGAAGCTTAACTTTAGATATAAAAAGAATTATTACAAGTACCGTTGCAGTAAGTTGAAAGAATGTTTTAATCCGTAACCAGTTAATTGTCTTAACAGGTTTTTTTATAAGTATTTCTCTAAGTATCCTTTTATTGATTTTCGTAGTCTCTGCAAGCTTTGAGTCGTATGCGTTCCAGAGGTCCTGTAAGTTAGATATATTCATTGCGTTACTTTTTAACTGCTGATTTTTTTAACTGCTCCTTAATCCGGCCCATTCTTGTTCCTACATTTGTTATAGAAATGCCTGTTATTGCTGAAATTTCCTCATGCGAATTTCCATCCAGATATAGAATGATAATAGCTTTATTAAGTGAGGTGAGCTCATTTATACATTCATATAAGATATTATATTGATCTAATTCTGCAAAGCTTGTTTCAATTAAATTAGCAACATTCAGTTTTGTTAAGTCTTCAAAGAAAACCAAGCTTTCCTTTTGTTTTTTTAAATGATAATTCATACATGTATTTAATGCCACCCGGTATATCCATGTCGATATCTTAGATTCTCCTTTGAATGATCTAAATGACTTCCACATCTGAAAAATAATGTCATTTGTCAGATCCTCTCTGTCATGATAATTAATTGCATAAGCAGATGAGATTTTAACTAAAATACCGGTATTCTTTTCTAATACTTCAATGAAATGGTCACTTGGTTCATTCATTTTACTTGTCATTGCTAATTATTTGCATGTTTAAGATTAGTACTGCATATTAGCAAAAAATCACATACTACTAAATATTTATTTTTCAACTGGTTGAGTAGCTTTACTGACTATGAACAGGCTCTTTAATTTAATAGGCGAAAGTACTGTCTTCGAAATTAGCAAGCTTCTTTGATTTTTAAATATTAAACATGTTTTTGAGAAGAACTCTACATATATTCTTACTGATTTCTTCTATACTATCCTTGCCGATGTATGTATGCTCATCGTTAAAAAACGCTATAATATTTTTTCGACTACATATGTTTAATAATTGTTTATAATGTACAAATCAACTGCTATAGATAAACATTTTTAATTAGCTTAGGCAAGCGTTATACTGAAGCTCTCTTGCACTAATTACAATAACATGAGAATTATATCAATGTTTAAATATGAGAGAATTGTTTTGCTCATAAGTTTACTATTAACATCAGTTGTTTTTTCAGACAATTTGATGGATGGTATTATTACAGCCAAAGAAATTTGGCTTTCTTTGGCTGTAATAATTATTTTAGGTTGGTTACTAATAAAACTGCTATCATTAAACTCAATAAAAGTTTATTTTAATAAAATTGATATACTAGTTATTTTAATATGTATTTATATTATTTTAAATTCATTTTTTAATAATACCTTATATATAGACAATACCCTACACAGAATATTCTTAATAGGAATATACTTTGCAGTAAGAAATTTAAATTTTTTTAAAAACAAAAGTACAGTAAAGCAATTTTATTATTCAGTTTTTTTTATTGCAATATGTCAAATTATAATAGCACTTCTTCAAGTATTTAATGTTGTTCCAACATATTATCCATTTGTTCCCACCGGATTATTTATTAATCCTTCCGGATTTTCAATATTTGTAGGTAGTATGGGAACTTTATGTTTCTCATTATTTATTTTTCAAAGGGATACCTTCATTAGAATTATTAGTTTAGCTATCTTCTTATTTGCAATTTTGATCTTGGCTTTTTGCTCTTCTAGAGCATCATGGGTCGCAATGTTTATTACAATGATTTTATCATTGATATATAAGTATAATTTAAAAATAATAATATTAGGGTTACGTACAAAGCTATTACTACTTATACCATTATTTATAACGTTGTCAATTTTAGCTTTTTATTTATACCAATATAAAGTTAATTCTGCTTTAGGGAGGCTATTAATATGGCGAGTATGTGTAAATATGGTAGTGGATAGCCCCGTTTTTGGTTGTGGTCCTGATTCATTTCCTGCAAAATATATGTTTTTCCAGGCGGATTACTTTATAAATCACCCAAGCGAGCTCGGTATTTCAGGTAGATTAGCAGGAAATGTTAGAAATGCTTTTAACGATACCCTACAATTTGTTTGTGAAAATGGTTTTTCAGGATTGGTTATTTTGATAGCGATAATAGTCCTAGTTATAAGAACGAAAAAGGTTTATATAGAAAGCTCTTACAAAAGAAGTTTATATATAAGTAGTGGGTTTTCACTTGTTTCAATTATTATCTCGTCTTTTTTTTCTTATCCGTTTTCGATACCAGTAATCCAAATTTGGTGTATGATATTGTTAGCAATATTAGCTACACCCTCCTCATCTATAAAGACTATTTTGATTACTAAATATTATATTAGAGGTACACTACTCTGTATAAATATTTCAATAATTTTAATACTGCTTTTTTACACTAAACTTAAATATGAGAGCTTTAAAGAATGGCGTAACTTAGAAACGAGCTCACCTACAACGGATAAACGTCACCTCAATAATCTATTGGAAATAGCGAAAAAAAACTCCGGGCTATATCATTATTCAGGATTCTTAATTACCCTAGCTAACTATTATATTAAAAATAAGGAATTTGAAAAGGCAATTTCAGTTCTTGAAAAAGCAAAACAATTATCAACTAATACAGCTATTTACTATCAATTAGGATTTTCTTATGAGCAGTTAAAGTTATATGCAAAAGCAGAGGATAATTATAAATTAGTGTATTATGCTGTGCCAAATTTATTGAAACCTAAATATTTGTTGGCCTTACTTTATATGAATTCTTCACAGTGGGAGCAATGGGAGTTGTTAAGTAGAGAAGTTCTTAACTTTACTCCGAAAATTGAATCTATAGAGACGCAAACAATGAAGTCAAATATTTCTATTTTAATTAATACGGTAAATGACACTTACCAATAAAAATAGAAATTGTCACGACGCCCAAGGTGCCTGAATAGACATATTTGCAGCGCAGGGTGATGCATTTTAAATGCTTATAAGTCGGTGATGTAACCATTTCCTACCAACACCGACTTTACTATATTTTCTTTACTAATACGGATTTTTAAACAATCTGGAAGTAAAGATACTGTTTTTGATGGCGGAAATAAGATAGTTAGATTTAAATAAGGAAGTTAATAGCTTGCAGGAATCTGACTCTAAAGAACAGATCATTACCCACAGATCGCTATTACTATTAATTCAGACAAGTGGATTCAATATGCTTGTAACGACTCTATTGGGTAATTAATGGGAATGTCGCATTCTAGGTAAAAGATAAATGCCACGATAATGCAGTGACAGAAAATTTTAAAAACTACTGAAAACTGAGATAGAACTAATCATGCTTTCGATGTAATAACTTATATGGCGTACGCTACAGATTTCAGAACACGAAGACTTTACAATTGGTGGTGATTTTATGCATGATACGCTGATAAATGGAAGAAAGTTCAAGAGTGCTCAACATAATTGGTGACTTTAACCGGGAAGCCTTACGGATAGAACCATTCTTCAGTATTGGCAGTAACCCGGTCATCAAAATATGAACGACTGGTGCTGGAGCGAGGAAAACCTGTGGCAATTCGTGTGGACAACGACCCGGAGTTCATCTCTTAGCTCTTTCAGAAGGGTGCCTGGAGCATCAGATCAAACTAATGTGCATACAGCCAAGGAAGCCCATGCCGAACGGATATATCGAGCGATTTAATTGTTCTTACCGGGAGGATGTCCTGTACGCAAACCTCTTTGAGAGCATCCATCAGGCCAGGATACTCAGCGATGAGTTCCTGGAGGATTACAACTTGCACAGCCCACATGAATCGTTGGGCGACATAAGCCCAGTTAATGACAGAACAAAAAGCTGTGTAGGTTTTGAAGGCATACGGCACAAAGAATATAGAAAAGAATGCGTTGCGCAAAGCACAACGCATTATCACTTATTCTTCGTGGTTCATTAATATTCCTGACGAGTTGTGCCTCCTCAGCAGAGCCCGTTTCCGTTTCTTAATGAACGTCACTAAACGCCCCGAAACTCTACTTATGAGTGTTCAGTTTAAAGGGGGGACCTCAAGCAATTGCAATCGTATATTTACAACCTGTCCTAAATATGGGAAGGTTACAGTGGGCTTTTCCGCCTAAGCTTAGAAACCACTAACCACATTCCTGAAGATGTTGAATTTCGTGAAAAAAACCGTGTTTTTAAACCATCGCTTTGGAGAATTAAAAACACGGGTAATAAAGCCTGTGGATGCAATAGAGATTAATCAGGGCTTGCTTCTTCAACTTAGAAGGTGTCTGCCTAATGTTAAACAGCTCTCTAAAAATCCTTATTAAAGTTAATTAGGCATTATAATCTCTTGAAAGAAAGATTATATAATTATCATTATAGCAAATTGTATCTGGCCAAGTACCCTCACATAAGCCACAATAACACACAAAAACACAAAGGACGTCTGCCCCTGGTGGCAGAAGTAGGCATCCTAAATAACAAGCAGTAAGCGCATTATCTTTACAAGTTGTAGGTACATCCTCGGCCATAGTCATATCTGATAACTTTGGTGACTTAAATCTACTTGAAGATAACTGATCTGTGGCTAAATATTTGTCAAACACCGAATTGAATCTTTTAAGTGCAGAAGGAGAAGATTTTAATTTCACCACCATTTTACTTATACGTGCATATTTCTCGTTTGCCGTTTTTGCCTGTGCAATTTCACAACTTGCACATCCTTCGGTTTCAGTTATTACATACCTCTTCTTTAACCTCAAAGCGGCTTGATGCGCGACTTCCCTTGTCTTTAGAAATTCATTCTTATCCCAGCCGATTGAATCAAGGATTTCTGAACGTCCAATTAAGGTCGGATCTTTCGTGAAAAATCTAGCATCGCTTTTAATAACCCTTTTTGATGTGTTTTTAAGAAAGTGTACAATTAACTGAAAGTCTTTATCTTTTCTAACTAGAATCATTTTTTCAGAACTAGATAGATTTTTGGCGTTGGGATAGACTTCAAATTTTTCGGGATTAGCAGGTTGGAGTTCTGAAGATCCTTCTTTTAAACAACCTAAAATTGTAATACAAAAAAGAAAAAAAACCAAGATAAATAAGATTTTCATAATAGTTAGTTTAATACGGTTAGTTAATGTTGGCAATATAATTAAATTTTATATATAATTAACTATTCTGAATAATTTTGAGATTGTAGTTAATTTATACAATAGTAAGGACTAAATGCCGTTTGATAGCTATGGGACGTCCTCTGTCGACAAAATATCCCCTTCCTAAAGCCCGGGCGTTGGTGATGCCACCCAGGGTGAGTCTTTCAACTTTCACATGTTTTACCTCCCGGATAAACTTTAAGAGTAAAACAAACGTGTCCCGGTAGGCTGCAATTGTATTGACACTGGCACCTTTTTCGTTTGGCAAATACCTGGGATAAAGTCGGATATATACCTGGAGAAATCAGTGGGCTTCATAGTTTCTATATTTAGGGAATACATCCAGACATATCGTATCCACCTCTCTAACCAGATCAGGATACATACTGGCAGTTAAACGGACATACTGATTTGTTGCACTTAAAGAACGATGTCCCAGGTAATTGGAAAGGATCGGAAGTGAAACGTATAAATCAATCCCGGATTGGGCCATAGTAGCCAGGGAGGTAACAGCAAACGTGTGCCTCAGATCATGAATGCGTGGGCTTTGAGTTGTGCTATGAAGTATGCCGGCACCTTCGAGACACCTTTTAAACCATTTACCTACACCCTGGCCACATCGCATTCCATCCGCCCGAATGAAAAAGTATTCAGATGTTTTCTGAGCTAGAGGAAGCCTTTCCCGATGCCATACATATTCCTTACAGACCGAGCTCAGCGAGTTTGAAATAGGAATTATACGTTCCTTGCCATTCTTGCTGTCCCGTACAAGAAGATAATTATCACTAAGATTCACATCGTCATTTGTCAATGCCAGGGCCTCACCGATACGCAATCCTGTTCCGTATAAGAGCCTGAATAAGGCGGGCATGCACAACAGACAATTATTACTATTGGCCACTCTTAACTTCAGTTCATCACAGATCTTGAACAAGGCAACGATCTCCGCTGGAGAATAGATGTAGGGTATAAAGGTACTTTGAGGAAACGGCGGTAGCCGGGGGATATAGGAGTCAATGCCGATATCGCGGATATAGGACGAAAGCTGCAAAAGAAATCCTATGCGGTAATACCTGTTAAGATCAGTTTCATTGGCCTTCTTTTCACACCATTTATCTGCAAAGTCCTTTGTTATACCTAAGGACGTCTCTGCTCTCTCTTGGGCGAAAAGGTCAATCTTACCCAGATAAAAAGCACCGGATCCAAACTTGAAGCCGAGTTTCCTTTTCAGCTCTATAAACTGTTTGATGGGTAAGCCATATATATTGTGATAGCCCTTATGCATAGAATATTCCTCCTTTCTGTCCATAGAATCCGGCAGAAACAGCAGGAACATCCAGCATACATTGCTTCATTGACTTGAGATCAATCCGGAGATAATACCTGGTGGATTCTGTATTCTGATGCCCAAGAACTTCTGAGATTACCGGCAGGATGGTGCTTTCCTCCAGCATTCTGAACCCCAGGCTATGACGCAAAGAATGGGGGCCGAACCTTCTGCTGCTGATATCAATACCGGCTTTTATAAAAGCTCTCTGAACCACATGAGTAACCACGTTACTACTAGGAAAAGCCACATATGGCAGTCTGGCTGTTAAGAATATGCAGGGTTCATCAGAAACAGGTCTGCTGTATTTGAGATAATCAATCAGCGCATTACCTACATCGGGTAGGATGGGCAGGATTAATTCCTTTCCTGTTTTATATTGCTCTATCTTTATTGTTGAGGTTTGCCAGTGAAGGTTTTCAAACTTCAACCGGCATATATCGGACGCTCTGAGTCCCAGCCTGGCGGCTAGAAGCAGGATCGCATAATTGCGTTTTCCTGTTGCACTAAATCTTTCGGAAGACAGGATTAGCTTTTCTACTTCTTCTTTGGTATAGGTGGATGGAAGTTTAGCCTGGTTTACTGTTCTATATTTCGGGATGGCCAGCGCATAATCCTTTGCAATAAGCTTTTGTTCAAAAAGATACCTTGTAAAGCCCCGGATAGTCATAAGCGTATTCTGAACGCCGGTTTTATATTGAGTATCCAGTTGATTGATAAAAAGCAGGAGAACTGGTAAATGCAGATCGGAAATAGAAGTGATACCCTCCTTTATACAATAGTTGTCAAGCTTTAAAAGGTTACGTTTATGACAGCTCAAACTAATCGAAGACAAGCGTTTTACCGTCCTTTTGTAATCTATATAGGTGTTAATAATCTCGCCTATGGAGCCGGCAAAGACGATTTGCTTTAGTTTGGGGCGAACCAATAGGTTTACTTTTCCCAACGTCATAAAATCTGATAACATCTTTATGCCGTTATAAAGTCGTATTTCCCGGACATGAAGTTCCCTTTTAGACCGGTCATCAAAGTGATATTGAAGAAGCTCCTTTTCTACTTCGGTACTATACTGCCGATAGCCTCTTGAATCCATAAAGAAGCGGACTCGCCGCCAGATTTTCTGGTATTCTTCAATAGCAGGTGGTGAAAAATAAAGCTGTGACTCAAGATAATCAGCCACCTTACAGGTCAGGATATTGAAATCCCTTAATTGTTCTTTCATATTGCAATCAGTTTTAAATGAATAATTGCAATAGTATTCAAGATTATTATGTAAAGTAAACCGAAGGCATAATTCTGGCGATGAGGTCGTTAGCTATTCTGCTTTACATAAGTAAACTTTGTATAATGTGCGATATGTAAAGCTTTACATAAGGCTCACAATCATCCGTCCGGAAACTTGAAGCCGAGTCAAGCTGATATGAACTTAACTAAGAAAATAAAAGAAGGAGGACTGCTTCTTGATATTATCGTTTTAGATCACATTATCTTAACTGCTGAAACTTACTATTCCTTCGCAGATGAAGGGCTTTTATAGGCCCTTCTTTTCCTTCAAGCTTATGAATCAATTCGACTTTATTTGATGCCCCAACCTTTTCGAAAGTATTCTGTACATGTTTATTCACGGTCCTTTCCGATATAAATAAAGCGTCAGCAATCATTTTGTATTTAAGCCCTTGCCGAATCAGTTGAACGATTTCAAATTCGCGATCCGTTAATTGAAATTTGGAGCAATTCTCCAGAAATCGCGCTGGGTTAATGTTATTGATATCCAACTCAGTCAATAATTTATACTCATTTCTTGCGGCTTTAATGGATTTTGAGATGAAAAGAATGGTAGTGATTACAAAGCCGCCGTTTGTAAACAATACCTCAACAACTTGGCTGGCCTGAAAATAAGATAAAGCGGGCATTGCTCCCCATGGGAGAACAGCAAAATATACCGCTATCATTTCTTTTTTATCGCAAGTCTTATTATTTTCCTGATATCTTTTTATAATGGCTTTTTGTATTGCCCAAAGAAGGACAAGCGAGTAAAAAAAGGGAATTGCAATTCCATATTTTATCGCGACGTTAAGATTGTTATTAATAGAATACACAATAACAAAAAATATTAAATAAGGCAGGATGAGAAATAATGGTACACCATATACTGCATGAAATCGTAACCCTTCAAGGTCAAATCCTTTATAAAAATAATAAGGGAAATAGGAGGCAATGAGAAAGCCGCTTCCATAAGCAATAATGTTTTGGGTTGCTGTCGGAATGTCGATGCTTTCATCAGGAAATAGCCCTCCAGTGATGTTATAAAAAATAAGTAGCGATAAAAGTATTAAATACCAGTATCTCCGCTTATCATCCGGTCGGGATAAATAATGGATAAGCTGATGGAAGAATAATAAGATTTCCAGGAAAGTAAAGACGAACGTTACTACGTGCATCTGCGAGCCGAATACAAGCATTACCTAGAAATTATAAGCTCTTTTCAAAAAAAATAACTTATAGCCCAGGTCCAGCTCCGAATAAATTTCAAAATTGTGTTTTTTATACCAGGGAAGGTTTTTACTGGTAGAAGTTTCCAGATAGACGGGTCGATTTGTTTTCTTGCTATGTTCTAATACTTCAAGCAGAAGCGTTGTTCCAATGCCCGAACCCTGATATTCTGATTTTACGCCTATAAACCAGATATAATACATCGGGTCTTTTGGCTGCTTGCTTTTAATCAATGCCTCTCTTCGCATTGCTTTATTAATATTCCGAATTCCAATACATCGAAATATTAGCTTGAGATCAAGATATAACATCTTTAGGGAGGACTTTTTGCGGTCCGGGTATAATATTAAAGCGCATGCTTTCATATCATCCGATAAAAATACTTCACCAAATTCGTTGCAGACCTCATAAGAATATCCCATTAAAGATTTGATGCGGCTATCTTTTGTTTGATCCTGTTTTACAATGTAATTTACACTTTGGTTAGTTTGAAATGAATTGGTCAAGATGTCTATGACAGTTTCTTTGTCGGTGTGTATAGCTTTTTTCATAAGTACGATTAGCCTTTCTTGTTAGATTAAAGATGTTTATCATTTAAGCGGAAGATGAGCCCGCTTCAACTGGTTGTCTGTTCTTTGTAACAAGGCTGTTGCAAAGTTTTGCAAGAATATGGATTCAATGAGTTTCATGTTGTGTTAGTACTGACACAATTTGTTTCCGTCCAAGTATGCACTTTTCCTTCTCAATAATGAAGGAGAAGCACAAAAATCAATTTGAGATAATCGGTACCAATCTGCGTAGAATTCGAGACCAGAAAGGTTTCTCTCAACAAGACCTGGCCAATCGATGTGATGTCGATCGCGCCAAGATTAGCCGGATTGAAAATGCTACTGAAGACTTTTTCTTTTCAACTCTGATTGAGATTGCCTCAGCCCTGGAAGTGGATCTTAGTGATTTGCTTCGACAGGAGAAGTAATTTCGCTGGCAAGCCCCAAGCAATAGCGGTTGATGTCAGAACCAATAAGGTTTTATCTTTTTTAAAAGGGAATAATTACTAGCTTTCATAGAAGATTCAGCATAATATCGGCAGCTTTCCCGATAACCATTGGCTATTGCTACTTCAAAAACTGGAGGCGAAAGTATTGTTATTACAGCTCAATTATATGCTGGTCCACTAATCATTGTGAAAAGGTCAATGGACATTATTCTAGAGTTGATACGTAGTTTTACTTAGGTCACTACGTTCTTTTGCGTATACGCGTTCGTGTTCGTATCCCGGATGTCTTATGCAAGGGATTACATAAATACGTCGTTTTACTTAGTTATTTAAGGTGATTTGCGTATTGGCCAAACGTTTTCCTTTGATGACATTTGGTGGTACTACTAAATGAAATGCGCAACGCGCTTACTGACAAACCAATAACATGTTTCATCAACCTTACGAAAAGCTGTTAGAACAGCAAAAGGATCAGCTTGATCAAATCTCTCATGAAATTACGGATCCTCAGAATAAAATGACCGCTGCATTGAATCGCATTCAGGCTAATCTAATCCAATGCCGAAAGGGTGTCCTCGAGAATAGTTTCGATAGCCAGGAAGAGGAAATCTATTTTTTTAAGCATGTTAAGCCCAGGCTTAACGCAGATAAGATTTTAGCGGTGGAACAATTTAATTTAATTTATAATCGTCCTGTGGCTGACAGAGAAGAACTCCGCAATTATTATGAAACCGAATTGAAGCATTTTGAGCGTTTTTTTAAAAACAATGCTTTTTATTATCATTATTATAAATCCGGACGGACTGAACTTGATAAGCTTTACTTTATAAGAGGCACAACGATAGATGTCGGGTTTTTACAAGAGTTACCTGGTCACGAACCAGAATTTTCAACAGCATTAGATTATTTATTTTCGCAGTTCATAGCCTACGGGCAAATGCAACAAATAATACTTGATCAAATTAAGCTTCTATACGAACCAGTTGAGTTAGTTAGGGAAAATTCTGTGAAAGGGCTAAAATGGACGGGAGATTCTATTAACCTTGTGGAGGTCGCTTACGGCATTTGGCTGACCGGGCAGGTAAATGACGGCAACGCAAGTATTTCTGAGATTGTCCGATGGCTCGAAAAGTGTTTCTCGCTTAATATTGGAAGGGCACATCGTCGCTGGACGGAGATTTCCCAGCGAAAACGCAGTAGCTATACAAAATTTATTGACAGAATGCAGGAAACGATATCCGAACGGATTGACAATGAATTAGGTATTAAGGGATAGGCGAGCAGTTAGAATCCCAGACATCTGGGATTCCTGACTGGAGAGCTATGCTTTAGCTTTATTCTTAATTTCAGTTACCTCTTTTCTGGCATCAGATGCCAGTGTTTTAATTTCTTGTAGCGCTTTTCTTAGTCGCGTTCCTGCCGCGGAATTACCGCTGTTGTAAAATTTATCAGCGTCTTGTTCTGCTGCTGATACCAGATCCTTGATTTGAGAATATATTTTCATCGATTTTCTTTTGAACTAATATGCGGAGTTTTTGTCACATTACCAACCTTAATCTAAGGTTGACACCACGTTAAGCCTATCTTATTGGATTCTCAATACGAACTTTTGCTTAAAAACAAAAGCTATATGGAACTATCTATAAATACATTTCTTCTTCAGCGCTTGTTAGAGCATGCAGCTGAACTTGGTGCAATTAAGGCTTTGATTAAGGTCGGGAAGTTAAAACCTTATCTGAATAAGTCTGAAGCCTTCCGACGTTACCAGCGCATAAACGTTGAACGATGGATCGAGCGGGGGTTGATTACTCCTCGTAAAGATGGTGACGATTCTGCAGCCTGGCGGATCGATCGGTTGGAGATAGAATCTATTGTTAAAGCGCAACACCTTCTAAGATTTCTATGAGCAACCCACTTTTGGTCAGGATTGATCGTGCAATAGCAGACAATCTGAAAGACATTGAACGGTCGTTTGGTGCACAGGCAGGTATTGTTCAGGATTTCATCGTTTTTATGTCACGGAAATTGAAGACAGACCTTTTTGGCTACACCCGCTTTACATTGAAAGAATTTTGCCAGGCAACAGGCAGAAAGCGCCAGGAACTTGCAGTCGTTTGTCCGGACTTTTTAACCGGCAAACGGAAGCCACCTGAAATTCAAGGATACGCTTTGTCAACTGTAATTGATTACGCACTTTATTCCATGTTAGAGAAGAACATTATTTTCTCTTCCAAGTATGAAATAAAAGGAAACGGAGACGTAATTCGTATGCATAACTTTCCAATTTTGAAAGATTTAAAGCTTAATTTCAACCGGAAGCCAAAGGAAGAAAAGGTCTATGACGTTCGTCTTTCTGATGAACTCTTAACGGGTTTCTTATACCGCTATTATACAGTAGATGCTGATTCCTATAAGTTGGTGGGTAAGGGCAGGGGAGGCAATAGTCGGAAGAAATTGTTGATCTATTTATGTAAAATACATCATGTGCTGGTTTCTATGAATGAAAGTCGGAGGACCATAATTCCGGTAGACAGGTTATGCTATTTTTCCGATATAGAGGACAGGAAGCCATCGCATAAAAAGCAGAACTTAACCAGGATACTTAATGCTATTAAACGAGAAGGAAATTACAGCTTCGACTTTAATTTCCGGAATCAAAACGCGAAAGAAGGATATTTTGTCAATATCGAATTTCCTGATAGTACTTTCAAATCAGATTTAAATCGTGAGCATATTTTCTATTGCCGGTTGCTAGAGTCGTTGAAAGCCGCTTACGATCAAAAACCGTATGATGATGTGTTGGATGAAAAAGATCACTTTCAGTATTGGCTTTCACAGCCTTTATTAGACACTAAAATTAAGGCCAATATTTTAAGCAGGACATATTATTTGTCGTTTAATAAAAATTTGCCGGTCACGTTAGTTCCAGATCTTATTTTATCCGGCAATTTCTTAGAGGGAATGCGAGATGTCGGCTAATTCGCTATAGACGTCAACTGTTTTGATTTTGATGTCAGCTGTTTTGGCTTAGATGTCTAAGGATTTGGCCTGAATGTCCGGAGTTTTGATATAGATGTTTGGTAGTTTGGCTTAGTATTTTATGATGAAGGATTATGTCCGACGTTTCGGAGAATCTCTAGCTGCTACAGTGGTACAATGAGGTTAGATGTCAGGTTTTTCGGCCAATTATATACTAATATAAAAAATATACCTGTTCGAGCAAAAGTTCTGACATTGGCGTATGCTGCATAAGATACTAGCAAAAGAGAAAATACAGAAAAGTATTTAAAATTTGATGTTCAACTGATGACGTCTCCCAAACTTTTGAATTTGGGGGGCTTCTTTTTCTATCCGATTTTTTCAAAAAATGCTTTAACCACATGGTTTGCTGCAGCTATTGCTACGGGAGGAATAAAGTGGTAAAGAAAATACCCAAGCACAAGCAGAATACACCACTTCCAGGGGTGCTTTTTTATTGATGGCCTAAATAAATCTATTAGCTCTTTCATACTTCAAAAATCATTAGTAGGAGCTGTCTGCCAAAGGACAGCTAAATCAATCATGCGTAAGATCGCTGAATCAATACACATGGTAAACGACAGGGTTTTTGATACCTTTAAGGCTGATTTTCTTTATTGGCGAGATTATACTCAAGACATGAAGCTTGTTTCACTAGCAGAAATAATAAATTAAAATGTTAGACTAAGTAAGGTGGAGGCTTGTTCAGAAGATCTGTTTATGATAGTTCCCTCAATGACTTTAGATGAGATTCATGAAGAACGCGATAGTGATTTACGTACGCTTAAAAGCAAAGTCGATTAGTGTCAAAAAGACCTTAAGAGAAAAGTGTTAAAGGCAAGTAGGTATCCGTTTTCATACTCGTATGATTGCCTCACGAGGGATAAAAAGCCCTTTTTGTGGTGCTTTACATGCACCTAAACGAAGTGATCGGGAAAAACCACTTATTAGTATTTGTGGTATTACAATAGACCAGAGTGTAAATATGCTACGACATTAGCTATAGACATGAACGTGACCACCATTTATCCACCTCATTTTTTTTAAAGATACAGAGAACGAATCGTAAAAGATTCAAAATCTTCAAATCATGACATCATCAAACAGTATTTCTTTAGAAACGCCTGTGGTTTTGTTGCAGCTCCTCCTACAGATGCAAGATATGAAAGGGTATATAACTTTTTTGAGTCAGAAGACACGATTATAAGTTTTGTATGTGTAAATTCTGAAGAGTTCTATTTTGGTGAAAAGCAAGGAAATATAAGACGATTATTTCCGAGGATATGCTAGGGGATGATCAGAAGGAAGTTTTTGAGAAACTCAAAGACGAATTTGAAGTGTATAATAAAGCATGTTCGGCACGAAATATTAGCGATAAACCGCACGATCGGATGATGTAAGAAATTGGCGAATTTTTGGATAATCCATCTAAAATTGTTACCCCCGGTGGCTATATACGTCTTCTGCCTTTCTATCATCAATAAGAGTCTTAAGTTTAGACAGTTGAACGTTATCATTATAGGAAAAGCTTTTTGTGAATCCGAAAGTAGCTGTAACCTCCCAAGACTTTTGGCAAACTTGATACCTATCAATCTGAACCCCTGCACTTTCCCAGGCCTAGTGTATAAACTTATCAATTTTCATTTCAGCCCGTCTAGCTATTCGTCTTGCAGGTCGTATATTTACCCTTGGAGACATTGCATACACTTACAAAAGACAGTTTAGATAATTAATTTAAGTGCTGTTTTTGTTTCGGGATGGCGCCGCTATCCAAATCAGTAAGTGGAGAACAAATTGTACTACCGATTGGCTTAACATTACAAAAAAGTAGGTCATTGACTTTTAATCCTTCAATGGCTGACAAATTAGCTAGAAATACCTCTTCCTATACAGCGAAAGAAATAGCGACGGAAATCGAAGAAGTTATCTAAAAACGCATAGAAAATACATATTTGTAATGTCTCAAATAACAGTCGTTTTTTAAGAATGATATATAACGAGCCATTGAGGCGACTCGAACAGATGGCGGAGTTTAGTTTTTCATATTTGGGATTAACCGCGATTTAACTAACTCTTCATCCTATCTAGAAAAAAGGTTTAAGCACCTTGAGTCCTTTAGAAATGGGGCATAAGTTTTATCTCTGGTGTCACGGATAATATGAGGTTGTTATTCTAGAAGAAGTTGAAATTGATGATCGTGCTTTTGCTAAAATTAAAATGGAGTTTTAAAATAAGATGTTATTTTGTATCTTTAACTATTATGGCAAGTAAATCAACAAGTGGATCAAGATCAAGAACAAGCGACGGGTTTGCTTATCTTACTAAACGAATTGTTGTAAGTAAAGCAAAGAGTGCCGGTAAAATAGCCGCTAAGAATGCAATGGAACTGATGGGCTATGTAGTAACTGTTAAAGGTGGCTGGGTAGTGAAGGAATATCAGGATGGAAAGTTCGAACAAATCGAAAAGCTTCAGGAAGCTTAATTCTATTATTTGTTGTCCGAACAAATCACACCACAACTTCGTCTACGGGTTTTTGCAGGTCCAAACGGTTCAGGTAAAAGTACCGTTATCAAAAGGATTCGTGAAACTGAAGTAAATGATAATGTCAAACTTGATATTGGGATTTACGTTAATGCAGACGATATAGCGCAGGATTTAAAGACCGGGAAGTTTTCTTTTCAATCGTACGAGGTAAATTGTACATTAACGGATCTTGTTAAATTTGGCGAAACTTCCGGGTTATTGTCCAAGGATTTCTCAGTAGAGCAATTTAGTAATTCTATTAAAATTTCTGGACACAAGCTCTCTTTGACTATAGCAGAAAGTTTAGATCGTGTAGCCCAACTCATTGCAAGGTTCCTCAGACACGCTTTTATAGCAGCTAAGCGACGCTTTTCGTTTGAAACTGTGTTTTCGCATGAATCAAATCTAGATGACATGCGTGTGGCCGTTGAAGCAGGCTACAAAATTTACCTTTATTTCGTTGGGACGGAATCTCCTGAAATTAACAAATTTCGTGTAGCACTAAGAGTAAAAGAAGGTGGTCATAATGTTCCTGCCGATCGAATTGAAAAGCGATATGTGCGTTCTATGGAACTGCTTAAAGAAGCGGTAGAGATTGTTTACCAAGGATATTTCTTCGATAACTCCGTAAATAATGAACCCTACAGGCTTGTAGGTCACTTTAAAATGATTGCAGGTGTAAAAGAATGGGATGCCATTCCTGAAGATCAGGTGTCCATATGGCTTAAAAGACACTATCCTAGATCATAAATAAGGTGGATGGGGGAGCACCTATTTAGATGCTGATGCCTTGTTGTTTTCTTTTTACCTCGGCTGCAAATCTATCCGTTATTTAAGAAATGAAATTCTAATATGCTTGTTAATGCACTCAATTTAGAACATCTTTTTCTACTTGCTTACTAGCGCTACAAAATCGAAGAATTGATATTATTTACCCTACTTGTAGTCAATAATAGGCTCAATGATAATTCTTTGGTATTTACAGGCATTAATGTTCTCATACGTAAACATTATCTACTCGATCTCTCCTCTGATTCTTGAGCTTCATGCTATTATGGATTTCTCATAGCCCTTGACCATTAAACGTTGGTTTATTGAGAATTGAAAACAGCTGCTTAACATTCTTTCTCTTTTTACTGTGAGTATCTCATATCATCATCTCATTAATCAAATTTCTTTTTTTTTGTATTTGAGACGAGATATGTGAGACATATGAAACTAGGATTATGCAAGAGTAAGGACTCAGGATCAGAATCTGGAACTTCAAAATGATGAGCTTGAAAGGCGGGGTACAAGAAGATTTCCGGAGAGAAGATTTCCGGTAAAACGAAGGAGCGGCCAGCACTCAAACGCATGATGGAAGTCGTAAGAGAAGGCGATTCTGTAATAGTCTGGAAACTCGACCGGCTGGGCAGAAGCTTGAAAGATCTAATCGAACTGGTTGGAGAGATCCAAAGTAAGGGAGCCGATTTTATCAGCATTAAAGACAGCATCAATACTCAGACGGCCCACCGGCAGATTTACCTTCAATATTTTTGCCTCCCTGGCAGAATTCGAAAGAGAAATAATCCGGGAGCATATCATGGCAGGCTTGACCCCAGCCAAAAACAAGAGGCCGAATGGGTGGTAGGCCAAAAGGACTTACAAAGAAGGCATTGGATAAAACTCATTCTGCACTACTCTTATATAACAACAAAAGAAACAGTAGTCTTATATAACAACAAAAGAAACAGTAGGTGAGATTGCCCATGAATTAGGTTTAAGCAGGGCAACGTGTTATAAGTATATTGAGGCTGCAAGAGAGTTGGAGGTTCGGATTGCTGCGAAGTGAGAACGTTTGCACTGTGTAATGAGATCGGAAATTAAGTAATCTTTATATATGAACATAATGGAATTTACTAACCTGTTAAATTCAATTGATGTATTATCTTACACTTACACATCGACTCAAGGAGTAGTAAATTAGACAATATTTTTATTTGATAATATGGAACGGCAGTACCATGATTTCTTCACAGCTTCCGGTAGACAGCTGGTGCCACTTTAGTTGAGCCAACACTGGCTGATGCTATTATCACTTTCTGTTTCTGCGTACAGAATATCCCTTACGGGCAAGTCCATGAAATCGAAAAAAATATCATTTTATTTTGAAAAATATCACTCTTGCTTAGGGGGGTACACGCTGATCTAAGTGGAGTACTTTGCTTGGAATAAATGGAATTCGAAATGCCTACCGAAGGCCGAACTAAATAATTGTCATGTTTTTGTTTTTTTTATTGATAAATATTTTATTTTAGTGAAAAATTACTTAAAAACGTTTAAATGAAAAGGATTACACATTTATTACTGGTTATTTTTATTGCGGGTACATTTATTGGCTGCAGCAAAACTGAAGAGGGAATCTCTTTTAAATGAAGAAATACTTATTAAATCTAGTATGAAACTAAAGCTGATACAGAAAAGCTTTCCAACTTTTGATGTGAAAAGTCAATTATGATTATTATTATAGCTACATCGCTATACTGGCCCTTTTTATCAATATTCTTTAAGAAGGATATCTGTATTTCACCAAGTCGGAATCTTTACCTAAGCTCGGCACTTTATAACCATTAATATTAGCGATGAGCTTTGCATAATTTGCAGTTTTATAATTTCAAGATAATTAGTAGCTTAGTAGGCAATGTGTTAATGATATGAACTCTATGAAAAAAACATGAGAAACCGTTTAGTCCTTTTTATTCTTCTAGCTTTTTTCTCTTTTATTGCATTTAAGCGAATTTTGGGTATTACCTATTCAAAGCGTATAGAAACAACCCTTGAAGTTGCCGGAGATAACAAAAAAGAACTTTTGAAAGTAATTGATCATTATAAAAATGACAACAATAAATATAAGCTGAAGGCTGCAATATTTCTTCTAGAACATATGTCGGATCAATTTCATGCGGTCGGAGATGACGTAGATCATGATAGGAGATCCTTTCACAAGATGGATTCCTTATTAAAATCTGGACATGGGAGCTTTAATAAATCATGGGATTCCATTCAAAAAATACATCCCCCTTCATCAAATAATATAGAATTAGTAAGTGATGCGAGTACAATAAAAGCAAATTTTTTAATTCGACATATTGATGCGGCTTTTACCGCTTGGCATTATCCCTGGGCTCGAAGCTTAAGTTTCGACGATTTCTGTGAATATATATTGCCATATAAGTTAAAAAACGAAGAACCTAAAGTGTGGAATGAAGAGATTCAGAGAGAATATTCATGGCTTTCCGATTCTATGAAGAATTCTAGCGATTCCAGAAGAGCTTGTTTATTAATTAATAGCGACCTAAAAAAGCGCTTTTATTTGAATCATCGATTGGTCTGTTACTGGGATCTTAACTATTCAGATTTAATGAAAGTCAGACAAGGATCTTGCGCGAATCTAACTCAAATCACTACCTATATAATGAGAGCTATGGGTGTCCCTGTTTATATGGAAATGACTTCACATTGGGCTAATAAAAATAGTGGACACAACTGGAACGGGTTATTGTATAATGGGAAAGTTCTTCATTTTGTAGGTTCGGAATCAGATCCGGGAAAAACAAAACTTGAATTTACCAGGACGGAATGGATTAGACGAAAAGTTGGTAAAGTTTACAGACGAATGTACAGCTTTCAAAACGCTGGTTTTGGGATAGAAATTAAGGACAGGAAACCAGTCGAGGAATTGTTTTTGAATAACCATCTTATTGACGTAACAGAACAATATGTACCAGTTAGCAACATTAAGCTTAATTTGAAGGATGCCGAGAATAATAAATATGTTTATTTATGTGTATTCAATGAAAACACCTGGCAAACATTAGCTATAGGTAAAATAGATTTTTTTAACAATGTTATGTTTAATAATGTTGGTAGAGAAATAGTTTATTCGCCAATGTATTATATCAAAGAAGAGCTCCTGCCGGCAGGTCCACCTTTTATATTGAAAAAAGATGGTTCTATGGAAAAGCTTGAGGGAAAAAGCACTCTAAGGATGAGAGTAGTCCTCGATAAAAAATACCCTGAAGACAAAACAAATAAGATTTTCCCAAATGAGAAATATGAACTAATGTACTGGAACGATGAATGGAAAAGTTTAGGTGTCAAGGTTGCTAAAGCTGATTCTTTAGTTTACACAAACGTACCATCGAACGCCTTGTTATGGTTGAAAAATATTGACAAAGGAAAACAAGAAAGAATATTTACATATGAGAATGAAAAACAAGTTTGGTGGTAAAAATATATGAATCAAAAAAGCCTATCGTTCTATTGGTGCCTATTCATGTTTTGTGCCCAAGCTTGTTCCTGGAATAAGGAAGTTACCATACAGGATCGTCTAAAAGGCGATACCTTGAAGAATAATGTATTTGTGAATGAAAAGTACGTAAAGCAAATCCCATTAGCTGAAATCATTGATGTTAAGGTGAGAACAGAATATTCCAAGACTTTTGAAATGAAAAGTGACGGAGAGGTCCAGATATATGGGGTAGGTGAGTTAATATATAATCTTGCAGAATCAACCCCTGAATATTTTTTGAAAAGCGATGACACTGAACTCTTTTTTAATGTGAGAAATGACGACTCAAATAGTCTGAAAAAAGATAAAGATGTTTCATTTGTGTTTTCATGGGTAGATGGTATTGAGAATAAAAATCTTAAAAAGGAGAATGGAAAGAGTTCCTTTATGAAAATTCTCGATAATGGAGCTGAGTTGTACGGGTTTAAGTCAGATGATTCTTTATCGCAAAAATACATTTCAGAAGTAAGGATTTCTTGGAAGTCCCTTGGTAATATAAAGCCGGCAGACGGAACCAAAATAGACTTTGATATTGCTATCGGTGACACAGATGATTATTATGTACAAAAAAGTAAAATCATGTGGTATAATACTCACGACATCTCAAATAGAACCACCCGGAAATATGGAACCTTGCTTTTAAAAGATGATGCCAGTGCACAAGTAACCGGGGTTATGCTTTCATTAAAAAATAATCCCCAAACGGATTGGGTAATTGAAGAACTTTGGGCATCTGTTCCTAGTTACAATATTGAGAATGTAGTAAATGGAATTGTAAAAGACAAATATGATCTTTCAGCAAAGGTAAAATCATGTTGGTCTAATGATAGCTTATATTTCTACATTGAAGCGCAGGATTCTCAACGAAAAAGAATCGGAGAGGATACAAAAAGAAAGAAGCAAACGATGTTAGACTATGGATGGATTGAGGATGCCAAAGGTAAAAAGGTTTGGGAGATGCATGCACTCGATACTAAAATTGCCGGGGGTGCATTAAAGAATCATAAATCAGATACTATTATTCATCTAAAAAAGGGAAATTATATCTTAAAGTATTCAAGCGACGAGTCTCATGCGTGGGAGGATTGGGATGACGATGCTCCTCACACCCCTTTTTACGGAATAGTTGTCTATTTAAAAAAGTAAAATCTTGTATGAAGTATTTAGTTATTATTTTGTTTTTACTGGATGTCAATGTAGTTAAAGCCCAAAGCAATTTAGGTCTGGAGAAACTGTATAATGGAGATACTAAGATATTGTCTAAATATGGAAATGATTTTATTGATAATGAAACTGCTAATCTTGTTTCAAATTTAAACACATTAGTTAGACAAGAAATTAAGGTCAAGTTTTACATTGATTCGGTTCCGGGATTTCTTTTAGACTCTAAAAGCAACACCGTATACATATCGAAGGATTCCGCAACTACTGCAACTGGAGATTCGATTAACTTACCGATATTTTTATTCATCATAACACATGCAATAAATCATTTAAACGAAGAAGTTGGAATCCAACAATGCGATAATTTGGAATACAAATACGATTATCTAACCGGTTTCTTATTGAATAAACTAGGAGTTATAAAAGACGATTTATCGTTAACAAGAGTGATCTCGCAAGATTTATTCAAGAAATATTTCATGACGCACAATAATCAAGATATTAGACAAAAGAAAATGTCGTTACAGCTAGGGATGAAGGACTTTAGCGTAGAATTGTCATCTGCCAAGACAAAGTGGTCGGAATACAATCAGGCTACATTAAAAGATTCAATAAATAGTAATGAACTCATATTCACATGTAAATTTGACGATAACCCCGAACTTTATTTAGTTTACCCAGATTTAGTCTATTCTAAAAAAGGGCAATCATTTGAACCGGTAGCGAAAGTGCTAAATCATAACCAAGATTGGTATTACTTTTTGGAGCTTCAGTTCAATGAAACAAATAAAAATATCTATGTACATCCATCCTCAAGAGTGTACAATACTTTTGGAACTATCATAGGAAAGCTAATGGAAAACTAAATTAATGCATGATAAATACAATGACTTCTACAAGTTTAGTTAACTTAGCCGATGTGGTGGTGACATGGTCAAAGGGAATGGTAAGTTTGGGCCTTTCTTAGGTTGTAATGCTTATCAAAGATGTAAATTTACACTGAATCTTTAAAGAAACTTCAAGGCAATACGCCGGGATGTTGAAGATATTCTCAACTTCTTGTTCACTTTTCAGCTTCAGTTTGGGCAGACGAATAGCAACTGGCTGGATAAGTCCATAATCTAAGCTGCTTGAAATGGTTTTCCTGCTCAATCCGACACCTTAATTTATTTTTCGATATAACCTGGTCACGGCTCTTTGCTTCTGTAAAAGAACATCACCTTTCCTATTAATTATTTGTTTTCTGCTATTTGTTAATATGAAATGCAAAAAAGATGACAATCTGGATGAAAATGGCTTACCCAAAGCTACACAAACCGGCGCTATGTTATTTGCCTGTAAGGTAAATGGAGAAAAATGGGTTGCAAGAAGAAGTATTTACGATGTAGGGGGGCTGGTAAAAACGACACTTTAAGGCTATGGGGTAAAATATCAAAAACTAATTATGAATTAGTTTCTATAAGCATACTTAATACTGAAGTTAAGGAAAATATAGTGTATAAACTCAATAATACTGATAGTCAATATGGCTTATATAGGTCGGATAAAAATTGTTTTCTAAATACGGTAATTTATGACTACGGTGAAGTAAAATCAATAGATGGCGAGGTTATGTTTACGAAAAACATGTTCATTATTAATTGGTAAAGTAAACTCAACCACTGCCTTATTCTCTTGTTTACATAAAACTATCCCGATTGTATTCCTCTCACCAGGCAACTTAACTTTTCTATCATAATAGTTTACATACATCTGCATTTGCCCAATATCCTTATGTGTAAGTTTTCCAATTTTCAAATCAATTAAGACAAAGCATTTTAGTAGACGGTTATAAAACACCAGGTCAACAAAAAAATGATCTCCATCTAAAGGTAATTCGCTTCTGCCTGCCTTCAAATAGAAACCCTTTTCCAAGTTCCATCATGAAATGCTCCAACTTATCTATTATCGCACTTTCAAGGTCGTTTTCTGAGTAGGTGGAGTCTTCTTTGGGATTTAAGAATTCAAGTACATAGGGACTCTTCAATGTATCGAAAGGTTTTTCAAGAACTTGACCTTTTGACGATAGCTGTTTGATTCCTTGATTATCTTTACTTAATGCCAGCCGCTCATAAACCGAAGAATCATATTGCCTTTGAAGCTCTCTTACAGACCAGTTATTCGAAGCACTCTCAATTTCATAGAAATCTCGTTCTTCGATGTTCTCAATTTTCATGAGCTGAACGTAATGAGTCCAGCTTAATTTGAAATGTTCAGAAAACGCAGGCAGTGATTGCGAATTTATAAAATGTTGATTATAAGGATCGGATTTCGCAATCATCGATTGCGAAATCCGATTTGTATATGACAGATAGAATTTTCGAAAGTATTCCAGGTTTCGATGGGAGAACCCTCTTCCATATTCCTTAGTTAGATGGCCGCTCAGTTCTTTTAATACCGATTCTGAATACGCAGCTCTATCTTGACCTTGTTGATTCTCTTCCACAATCATTCTCCCAATATGGAAGTATGTATAAACCATTGTAGTGTTGACGTTCCTTACAATCAGGTTTCTGGACTCCTTAATCAGCAGGCTTACTGAATTAAGAAGGCGTTCACTGTTGTTTTTCATGAGCCGGTTTTTAATAGTCCCTCACTTGTAAATAGTTTTTCCTGTAAAGCCTGCATGTTATTACTAGTCTTGCGTTTTGTAATCTTAGCATAGATTTGAGTTGTGCGTATGCTTTTATGTCCGAGCATTTTGCTTACCGTCTCTATAGGTACATCATTCTCAAGAGTTACTGTAGTAGCGAATGTATGTCGGGCAGTATGAGTGGTCAGCTCCCTTTCAATGCCACATATCGCAGCGACCTCCTTTAAATACCCATTGTATCGCTGATTACTGTTTACCGGAAGCAATCTCTTTGTGCTGATGCGGTGGGAATGGTTCTTATATTTTTCAACGATAGCCAGGGGAATGGGAAGCAACGGAACTGCTGTTTCATTATCGGTTTTGGAACGATCCCTGCTGATCCAAATTCTTCCATCCAACCCTGTGTCAACATCATCCTCGCTGAGATTGTAAACCGTTTCGAAAGCGTAGCCCGTGAAGCAGCAGAAGATATACACATCACGAACCTCTTCAAGTCGTTTGATATCAATTTGCTTGTTATTCATGGAGATGAGCTCCTCCATTTCTAGGTAATCCCAGTCCGGATCTTTGTAGGGACATTTGAACCCACCTATCGGATTGTATTTAATCCACCCATGATCTACCGCTTTCTTAATGACCTGCTTTAATGTTTTTACATACTTCATGGAGGCATTATCGTATGATTAGGAAATGATAAAATTGAACGGCAAAGGAGTATTCCACTTCATTGAGACAGATATCATTATTCCTAAACTTCGACTTTATAAATTGGCCGGTATATTTTTGCAATCTCTCATACCGCTTTAGGGTAATTGGTGAGCCTTTGCCTTTACTCACCTTGTCAGCAAAGAGTTGGTTATGAAAATCGTAGGCCTGCAGCAATGTTTTCTTATAGCAGGAGGGGGTAGGTATTCATCCTTCACCATCTTCGGTGTCACATCCGCAGAGGAGCCCTTTAGTCTCTCGAAATGCCTTTCAAGTTCTACCTGAGTTTTCCGTATATAACTATTGATGGCTTTTGCATCGCAGCAGGAGGGCTTTGCTTTATTGGCCTCATCATCCCACTCATCAAGGAGGATCTTTTTTCCCGAGGAAAACTCTTCGCGGATTCCCTTGATAGTGATTCTTACGTAAATGGGGATCATCCCATCTTTGGTTTTCTTAGCTTTGAACAGCCAAAACAGCACTGACAATTCTTCATTGATTTCATGATTTCTAAATTTTAAGTTTTGGAAATCAGTTCTTTAATCTTGCAAATTCATTTAAATCTATTTGAATTCGGTTACCTAATTTCGGCAGAAATTGATAGGTAACCGAATAGGTAACCGATTTGGTTAAACCTACTTGAACTTGCTTGTATTGAAATTTTTGAGAAAAGTGCTTTTAAACGAAAAAAGCCCCTTTTTCAAAGAGGCTTGTACTAACTTGAAGAGGTTTTTTCCTTCTTCCGTGATCCCGCTGGGATTCGAACCTACAGCCCCGAATCTTTGTTGTCGAAATAATAGTTTCTAAGTCTTCAATATAACCATGGCAAGCCCATTTAAAATTGAAATAAAATTATTCTAAGGTTCCACCCAAGGACCTACCAAGATACTTATTCCCATCTTTCAATCTTTGCTTCATCCTCTTACAATAGTAGAGGACGGAAAAATGGAGCTAAAAGATTTATCCTTAATTCTTAAAAATGCCACAGAAGCCGGAGCAGAGAAAGCGCTGGATGAAAGTAGCGTCTTACAAGATTTCATTAGTAAATCTAAAGCTTATCAGGTATACGGCAGATCGAATGTTGACCGCTGGATCCAGGAAAGACTTCTGGTCCCAGAATCGGCCAAAGGTCGGAATCTTCATAAATGTATTGATCGTGTGAAACTGGAAGCCATTGCGCATTCCAGCAACCGAATAACTTATCTGCCAGTGGCAGAAAGGTAGCTGAGGCAGATTGTTCAGCGAATGGTTCTTTGACATCCAGGGATGAAGCATTATCCGGCGAGGAGCTGGAAATTTTGTGAAGGTGAGATCATATCAAACTGAAAACGCATTGGCAGGCGAGAGTCCGGTTTGTACGAACCGACGTGAGTAATCCCGCATTAACACATTAGAACTTATATCTATCATTCTTAGAAGGGGCGTCAGCCCCCTTTTCTTTTATAAAATCTTATAAATCTACGGCTATGAATAATATTTTGAATGTAAATGAAATCAAGCAGCAAACCTCTATAGTTAATCTGCTATCGAGGTTGGGCTACGAGCCAAAAAAAGTATCGGGGAAAGAGCATTTTTACTGCTCTATGCTTAGAGATTCAGATACTAAACCATCCCTCTGTGTCAATAGCGAGCTAGACGTTTGGTTCGACCACGGAATGGGGAAAGGGGGAAATGTGATTGATTTCGGCTTGTTATATTGGAAGAACTACGCATTTCACGAAGTGCTTACTGAGATTATCAAAGTTTGCAATATGGATCTGGATAGACTTTCTGCGCCAGTGGGAAAAATCAATGAGCTTTCCAGGAAACGAAGACCTGTAAAGATTCCAAACTATAAGATCGAAGAAATTAAGGCCCTGGGGACGAATTATGCTATCACAGATTATATCAAGAGCAGATGTATCTGGAATGTGGCTCAAAAGAGGTTGAAAGAAGTTTATTATTATGTAACCGATGAAAAGCATATGAAAAAAGATTTTTTTGCTGCTGGCTGGCAGAATGAGAATGGCGGCTGGGAAGTAAGAAATAAATACTTTAAAGGCTGTCTCGGAAGGAAGGGGTTGACGTTTATTTCTGGTAGTTCCGATCACGTATCGGTATTTGAGGGTTATATGAATTATTTGAGCTGGTTATCGGAGAATATGGCATCAACAGATACTGTGATAGTGCTCAATTCCATTGCTTTTTTATCAGCCGGAATAAAGAGAGCCATTCCTTACCAGAAGGTACATCTATATTTCGATCTAGACCCATCCGGGGAAGAGGCGACCAGGTTGTTTCAGTCCGCTATTCCGACTGCCATCGATCAGTCGCATATTTATAAGGGCTATAACGACTATAATGAAAAACTGCAAGTTGAATTTGCCCGGCTTCTGGCAAATAAAAATATCAGCCCACAGCGATAGATAGCTATGTAAATATCAGGACACATAGATATCCGACTATTCCGCTATATAGATATACGCTTATTTAGAAATACAGATAGCTGATACAATAGATAACCCGATAGCCGCTTAGGGTATATCTGCCTATTTCCATATTCATCTATACGAATTGTTCCATAGTGGTCTATCTGTTTATCAGCATATCTGTTTATTCGCATATACAAGGATTAGTCATCTAGTAAAAAAAGCGGTTTTAGGAATGATTAGATGGAGAGGAAGGTTTCGTTTAACATCCATGCAGATTGCAGGGCTTTCTTTGTTTTGTTAGCTGCAAGTTGTGTTTTTGTCCGTACAGCCCGCCTACGGCTGGGCTGACCGACAAAAACGAACTTGCCTCGCCTTGCCTAACCCCGCTGGGGAAAGGCAAGACTGAGGGAGAAAAAAGGTCGCAACTCCCTTTTTTTCCGGTAAAGGGGTCATGCCACCGCCATAGGGCAACCGCCCTGTTCCAATTGTAAACCCTTAAATTTTAACGTATGCTATTCAGCAATCCTTTGACGGGAAAACTCGCCAGGGCTTTCCCATGCCCATTTTTTCCAATCCTTAGTTTATCTAAAAGCGCCGCCTATGCTTAGACATGGCAGCCTATTTAGCGGTATCGGCGGTTTTGACATCGCCGCTACCTGATGGGATGGCCGAATGTTTTCTCCTGCGAGCGGAATCCTTTTGTCAAACCATACTACAACATTACTGGCCAAACACCCATCATTATGACGACATCTTTCAATTCAGCGCAGCTCAGTTTAGAGGACGCGTTGACATCATCAGCGGGGGATTTCCCTGCCAGCCTTTCAGCCAGGCCGGAAAGCGAAAGGGCAAAGCGGATGACCGCTACATCTTCCCGGAGGCTTGCCGAATTATTACAGAAGCAAGACCCCAGTGGATCGTTCTTGAAAACGTTGCTGGCCTGTTCAGCATTCTCGAACCAGACAGTTTATCTGAAATGGAAATTAAAGCGGTTGAGCTTTTTTGTCAGGACGGTGATCAGGAAGCGGACAGCACCATTGTCCGACTCCAGCGACGGGTTATCGGAAGCATCATTTCAGAGATCAGTGCAGCAGGATATGTATTACCACAGCTTAAAGACGGCACGCCAGTCGTTCTGTGTATTCCGGCTGCTGCCCTTAACGCCCCGCACCAAAGGGACCGGGTCTGGTTTGTTGCCCACGCCAACCGCGACAGAGATCAGCAATACCGGGACAACGGTAGCGCAGGTCCAGGAAGGCCGGGAACTAGCCGACCGGAAGAACGAGAAGGGAACGGGGGGACAGGTCTCTTTGACGGATTTTCTGATCTACTACACACTTCAGGCCCAATCCATAACATCCAAACCAGCACCGGAAAATACGCCAGCGTCGATATTGGACCGCCTGATCCGCATATTGCCGGGCGCGGAACAGACTGGCAGAACCAAATTCCCGGCTGGCAAATATGGCCAGCTGAACCCCCGTTTTGTGGCGGAAATGATGGGCTTCCCGCCGAACTGGACGGAATTGCCTTTTCTGCCTGGCGCGGGGAAAGCGTAAAGGCTTACGGCAATGCCATCGTTCCACAGGTCGCCCTGGAAATCTTCCGTGCCATCCAGTCCGTTAACCAACAGCTTTAAATTCACCGCTTATGGCAAACAGCCATCCGTCCAAAGACAGGCTTTCCGCGCCGAAAATACGCCGCTTTGAGTTAAGGTTGAGTGAGCCGGAATTGAAGCAATTCCTGGAACTGGAAAAATCCCTGGGTATCAGCCGCTCCGATATTGTGCGTATCCGGGTACTGAAAAATGCTGCTAACATGCTCGTGAACGCCAAAGAGCTGATGAAAAAACTGGATGCTACCGGGGCCGAGATCGGCCGCTCCGGTAACAATATCAACCAGCTGGCCAGGCATGCCAACATACTTCATAAACAGGGATTACTAAGCCAAAGCGTAGCTACAGAATTTAACAGCCTGCTGGGCGAATATATTACCAATCAGCAGGAACTGGAAAAGGTCATCCGGCAGATCATCCGGCTAATGAAAGGTTAATTATGATAGTCAAGATCCTGCTGCCGTCTAAAACGTTTGAAGGCGTAAGCTATAATAGTAACAAAATAGATAAGGACAAGGGCGAGCTGATGAAGGTGGAAAATTTCGGCGCCCTGCAAGCGCTGGAACACCTGAAACCGCAAGACTATATCAATTACCTGGAAGCACACTCAAAAACAAGCTCCCGTATCAAGTATCCGCAGCTACATGCCGTGATTTCCTGTAAAGGAAGATCGCACAGCAAAGAACAGCTTACCGAAGTAGCTACCGAATGGCTCAAAGGCATGGGCTACGGTGAGCAGCCTTACCTGTTAGTTTTTCATAAAGATACCGGCAATAACCACATTCATATTGTGTCTACCCGCATAAACGAAAACGGTAAGAAGATCAATGACAGCTACGAGAAGATACGTGCCTATCAGGTGTTGAACCGGGTCATGAGTGTAAATGAAAAAGAGCAGGTCCTCATCGACCTGGATAAAGCCCTCAGCTATAATTTTTCAACCCGCGCCCAGTTTATGATGCTACTGGAATGCCAGGGTTACACTCTAAAACTTGACGGGGACCGTTACCAGCTTTTTAAATACGGCAAACAGCAGGGAGAAATCGAAACCGCCAAAGTAGATGCCCGGATCGGTCTTTATCAGAAGAACATCAACCGGTTGGCGCAGCTCCGGGCCATTACCGAACGTTACCGTTTATGCAATGACCCAGCCGCCATTCCTGTATCGGCGCCACAGCCCAAAGGCAAAGCCGGCAAACCTACAGGCTATACTTCCGAACTCGCAGACGTACTTGCCAAACTGATCGGCGTTCAGGTACTTTTTCACGGGCAGCCGGGAAAGCCGCCATACGGTTACACTCTGATCGATCATACAAAAAAGACCGTTTATAAAGGCAAGGAACTAATGTCGATTGCAGAATTTATCAGGCCAGCGGAAAGCCGCCTCACGGAACCTGAGCGGCCTGTTCCCGAAATCGCTGAACCAACCGGAACGATCAACCCAACCACACAAAGTGAAGCCGATCAGCAGGACGACCACAGTTTTCCAGCAGGAAGGGATCAGTGGACCGAAGTTTCGGGATACAGCGAAGAAACTGTAGCTGCGGGCTGGATGCCGGAGATCAATCTGGATATTGCCGACGACATCGACGATGAGGCCATACTTGGCCGCAACCGGCAGCGCAAGCGCAAAGCCAGGACCAACACACGATAAACTTAAAAAATCAACTATTATGGTTATACTCATCGGAAACCAGAAAGGCGGCGCCGGAAAAAGCACGCTTACCCTGCTTTTTGCCAACTACCTGACCCAGGTCAAAAAACGAAAGGTCACCGTCCTGGATATGGACTACCAGCAATCGCTGGCCTCAAAAGCCGAAAAGGCGAAGATCCTGGAAAACCAGCCGCTTTACGAAGTGGTGCCGGCCGACCTGAAACATTTCCCGTCCCTGCACAGTGCGCTCAGCAGCCGCTCCGGCGAGATCATCCTGATCGATCTTCCGGGAAAGATGGACGATGACGGCCTGCTGCCACTGTTCGCAGCCGCCGAACTCGTGCTATGCCCGTTCGCCTATGATGAATTTTCCGTGGACTCGACACTGCTGTTTGCAATGGTGCTGCGGAAGATCAACGATAAGGCGCCGTTCATCTTTATTCCCAACCGCATCAAGAACACCGTCAAGTACGAGACCAAAACCGAAATAGAAAAGGTGATGCAGCGTTTCGGGGTGATCGCCCCCGGCCTTGCCGACCGGGTGGATTTCCAGCGGATCAGCACGTTCCAGACACCGCTGATCCTTTACCCCGTCGTGCTGCCGCTGCTCGACCTGATTTACAGCCAGTACCTGGAATGGGAGGAACAAACATGAACCAGATCAAATCACTGGCCGACGAACTAAGGGAAACCATTAAAAAAGACGGCGGTGCGGAAAAAGGCAATCCGGCCGAAACACTGCCGGTCAAAAAAAACAACCGGTCAAAACCAAGCAAGAAACCTGCGGACGCCACACTGGAAAGCCTGTTGGAAAGTATCCTGGCCTTTGACCTGACCGGCAGGGAGAAACTGCTGATCCGCCTGGACGACCGTACGGTATTCCTGTTGAAGCAGCTGAAAATCGCCAAAGCCATTGATATGAACAAGCTGATCGCCTACAGCCTGCAAGACTTTCTCGCCCGGCATCCTGAACTTATTCAATACATCAAAGAAAACATCAAAACCATCGAATTATGAACTGGACACAATTTCTGCTCAGCCTTGCCGCTGTTTATGCCCTGTATTACCTGCTCAACATCGTTTTTGACCTGCTAAGGTCACGGGCGCAGCCATCTGCCGATGGCGAACAGGATGAACTGGTCTTTTCCGAAGAACACCAGCCGCAAGAAGTCGGTACTGATCCGCCGCCGGTCAGCGACCAACAAACCCAGGATGCAGAACCCAAAAGCCGGCAGGCCATTTCTTCAGGCCCGTTGCAAACCACCGGCGGGGTAAGCATCAGGCAGCTGCTGACACTGGTTCAGGACGACCTGATCGAATACACCAAAGCCATCCCTTATTAAGCACCGATGAAATTCAGGTATCCACTTTTAAAGACAACCCCGGTTGTCTTTTTTTTTGCCTTGCCGTTTTTTGGCATGGCCCAGGCACCGCCGGGCATCGGTGAATTTTACGAGGCCAGCGGTGAAATGCACCGCTGGTATTTCAGCCTTTCGGACATGGTGCTCGTGCTCGGTGCTATCAGCGGTATCCTGGGCGGCCTGCGGGTATATGCCAACTGGCAATCCGGCAAACATCATATCGACGCCCAGGTCATGGGCTGGTTCTTTTCCTGCCTGTTCCTTTCGGTCATCGGGGCGGCGCTCAAAGCCCTGTTCGGGGTGCATTAAACAGCCATTTCAATTTTTTATTCACTTTTTAATTTCTTAATCCATGACAGTAAAAACCAAAAAACGGTTTGCTATCGCTGCGCTTTCCATGCTCGCAGCACAATCTTCATTTGCCCAGGGCGGCGGTTCAACCGGCATCAATGCCGCCACTTCCTCACTGACCAGTTATGTAGACCCCGTATCTACACTGATCCTGGCCATCGGCGCCGTGGTCGGCCTTATCGGCGGTGTCCGCGTGTACATCAAATGGAACGCGGGAGATCAGGACATCAATAAAGAATTGATGTCGTGGGGCGGTTCCTGCCTGTTCCTGGTACTGGTTTCGGTGGTCATCAAGGCTTTTTTCGGCGTATAATGACCGCTAAGTATGCAATCTATAAGGGGCTTCAAAAGCCCCTTATTTACCGCGGGTTCAAGGGGAAATTCATCTACTGGGGCATCGGCTCCCTGGCGGGCGGCCTGATCCTGGGCGGCCTGATCGGGACGCTCACCAGCATGTACCTCGGCGGTTTCCTCACCATTGCCCTGATCTGCGCGGGGCTGGGCTATACCTTTTTCCGACAGAAGGACGGCCTGCACGCCAAATCCCGCCACACCGGGATCATTATCCATCCAGTCCATTTAAAGATCAACCATGCAGCGAGAAAGAAAGACAGCATTTAAAATGCCCTATGCAGGTATCGACACCTATAACGGCCTGTATATATTGTACGGCGAGAAAGGCGATTTCTCCATGATCCTGCACATCGATAACCCGGTGCTGCAATACGGCGCCGACCCGGACGCCTATACCGCCTACCAAAGCCTGCTGCTGAACATCATCAAGATACTGGGCGAAGGGCACATCATCCAAAAGCAGGACGTTTTTATCCGCAGGCAATACAAGGCCGTACCTGCCGGCGAATTTTTACAGCAGAAATACCATGCGCATTTTGAGGGGCGCGAATACACCGACATCAGAACCTACCTGGTCATTACCCGCCAGGTCAAACGCAGTGCCTTTTACACGTTCGATAAAAAGGTGCTGGCCGATTTCTTCCAGAACATGGCCAAACTTTCCGACCTGCTGGCCAGCGCCGGGCTCAATCCGCGCTTTTTGAACGAGGCAGAGATCAACCGCTACGTGAGCAAGGTGCTCAGCATGGAATTTACCTCGGCCCATACCGCGCTCAATAATATGCGCTGCGGGGACGAGCAGCTGAATTTGGGCAGCCTGGCCATCCGCAGCATCAGCCTGGTCAACACCGACAGCGTAGACTTGCCGGAAAAGGTCGGCCCCTATATTGAAAAACAGGACAACAAGGGGATGCGGGACTTCCCCGTTGATAACCTTTCCTTTCTGCACGAGGTTCCCGGGTACCGCGTCATTATCTATAATCAGCTCCTGGAAATACCGGCCCAGCAGCTGACGCTCAATAAACTGGAACTGAAACGCAAACGCCATTCGGGAGTGCCCGATCCGGCTAACCTCATTTGCGTCGAGGACATCGATATGCTGCTGGTCGATGTGGCCAGGGAAAACCAGATGCTGGTCAATGCCCATTACTCGATGGTTGTCTGCGCGGAAAATGAGCACATCAGGAAGGCGGTCAATTACATAGAGGCCGCACTTTTTCAGCAGGGTATTATTCCCTCACGTAACGCTTACAACCAGCTGGAACTGTTCCGCTGCGCCCTGCCGGGCAATGGTGTGGAACTGAAAAAATACGACTGGTTCCTGACCACCGCCGATGCCGCGCTCTGCTTCTTTTTTAAGGAATCCCTGCTAAAGGATGAACCCTCTGATTTTTTGGTTCGCTTTACCGACAGGCAGGGGGTGCCGGTAGCGATTGACCTGTCCGATCTGCCGATGCGCACAGGCCGCATCAACGCGCGGAACCGCTTTTGTTTAGGGCCGTCAGGTGCTGGAAAATCTTTCCTGATAAATTCTCTGGTCGAGCAGTATATGCTTTATAATATGGACGTGGTGATCGTGGATACCGGGCATTCCTATTCCGGCCTGTGCGCCTATTACCAGGGAAAATACATTACCTGGTCGGATAGTAAACCGATCACCATGAACCCGTTCGCTATTGCTGAGAGCGAATACAACATTGAGAAAAAGGACTTTTTATGTACCCTGGTCAGCCTGTTATGGAAAGGCGCGGAAGGAACGGTAAGCACCGTGGAACGGGACGTGATCGCCAACGTGATCTCCGCCTATTACAGCCAGTATTTTGCCGCGGAGCCCGGCCAGGAACTTATACCCCAGCTGGATTTCAACTCTTTTTATGAGTTTGCCCTAAAGAAAATCCCGCAGATCAAAAATGAGGAACAGATACCCTTTGACCTGGACGAGTTCCGGTATGTACTGAAAAAATTCTACCGGGGAGGTGAGTTTGACAGCATCCTGAACGAACCGGCCGATCAGTCCCTGTTTTCCGAGCGCTTTATCGTCTACGAAATTGACAATGTCAAGGAGAATAAAATTTTGTTTCCCATCGTCACGCTGATAATAATGGACGTTTTCATCCAGAAAATGCGCCACCGCACAAGCCAGCGCAAAGCCCTGATTATAGAGGAAGCATGGAAGGCGATCGCATCCCCGCTGATGGCAGGGTACATTCTGTACCTTTATAAAACCGTCCGGAAATTCTGGGGCGAGGCCATTGTAGTGACCCAGGAGCTGGCCGACATCATTGGTAATGCCGTAGTAAAAGACAGCATCCTGAGCAATTCGGATACTATTTTCCTGCTTGACCAGAGCAAGTTCAAGGAGAACTATAAAGAAATAGCCAAACTGCTGTCCATCACCGAGACCGAGCAAAAAAAAATATTTACCATCAACAAGCTGGATAACAAGGAGGGGCGCGGGCGGTTTAAGGAAGTCTATATCCGCCGCGGTGCTGTCGGGGAGGTCTACGGCGTTGAAAATTCCATTTTCCAGTACCTCACCTATACCACGGAAAAACCGGAAAAAGCGGCTGTCGAAACCTACACGAAAACTTACGGAACGTATCAAAAGGGCCTGGAAGCCTTTGTTTCCGATATGGAAAAAAGCGGCCTGCCCCTGGACGTCTTTGTGCGCAAGATCAACAGTGAAGGACTGCCCGCCGCCGGTTCCACCGAATATTTTAAACCTGATTTTGTATGAAACGACTACTCTTAATAGCAGGGTTATGCCTGGGATGCCGTACGGCTTTTGCCCAGATTTATGTAGACCCGACCACAGCCGGTGCGATGGCCGTTCATTCCGGGGTTATCAACGGGCAGCTGAATAAGACCAATGACAACCTGACCCTGATCCAGCGCGGACAACTGGCCGTTACCGGGCAACTGGTCATCGTAAACGATTTGCAGCAGCAGATTTACCGGGGCCTGAGCGAAGTGTCCGCCGCCGTCCGCTCCCTGCTGGCCATCCAGGACATTGCCGAGATCAGCGCGGACATTGTCACCGATGTGAACAAGGCCGTTACCCTGGCCCAAAGCAACCCGGTACTGCTGCTGTTTGCCGAAGGCGGTGCCCGCGAGTTCAGGCGAAGGGGAACGGCCCTGGCCACCGAGGTCAGTTCCTTTGTATTGCAGGGCGGTGTAAATAACCTGATGGACTCCGGCGAACGCGCCAAGTTGCTGAACAGGATCAGGACAGAGCTCATGATCCTGCGGGGCGTCGCCTACGGCATGCAGCGCACCATGTTCTGGGCAAAACAGCGCGGTATCCTCAATTCCCTGAACCCCTATGCCGGCTACATCAATATCGATGTGCAGATCGCCAATGACATTATCCGAAACGCCAAATATCTGAAACAATGAAAGGAACCATCACCCTGATCTGCCTGCTTTTCGGGCTGCTGCAACATGCCTTTTGCCAGCTGAACGTGGAGCTGATCCACCAGCTGGTGGCCGAAAGCAAGAGCGAGCACAGCAGGCAGGACGAAGCAAAGAACAAACAGGCGGTCACTTCGGCCAATGAAGAAGTCAACAGGGCAGAAATGAGCAAGCTAAAGACAAAGTACCGGGAACTGCAACGCCGTTTCCATACCGTCGGGCTGGCTATCGATGCTGCCCAGATCGGACTGGAAGCCAGCCCCGTTGTTTCGGAGATCATCCGGCAGCAGACCATCATCTACCAGCTGGCCAGTGATAACCCCATCCTGATCGCGCTTGCTTTTCAGACCGAGAAAGACCTGGCCGACCGGGCAAGGATGCTGGCGAATTATATCGCCGGGCTGGCCTTGAGCATCGGCGACATTAACCAGATGAAGGCCAGCGACCGCAAGATACTTTTCTCACATGCCCTGACGGAACTCCGCCTGATCGAAGGGGCCAGCAGAGGACTGGCCGCCGCTATGATGCAAACAACTTACAAGCGCGGACTGAACCCGTTTGCCGATTTCATAGACCAGGATAAACGGCTGGTCGACGACATTATACGAAACGCCTCGATCCTTAAAAATCCATAGCATGAGATATAAACTTTTTATCGCCGCCGTTTTTCTGTTCATCCGTGCGGGAAGCGCAAAGGCGCAAAGCATTGTGTTTGATCCCGGCCACTTTGCGATTGTCAATGAGAACGGCGCCGCACGGCTGGCCGCTGAAAACACCCATAACAATTACCTGAACAACATCCGCAACCGGCTGGACGATATTAACCTGAACATCAGTTCGGTGGTGATCGTGCAGACCCTTATCCATAATTCGCTTACCCAGGTCAACCAGGCGCTTAAAAGCGGCATTGCCGCGGCACAGGTCGCCCGGATCAGCGCGGAGATCGTCCAGGAAAGCAATGCCATGATCGCCGTTGCAGGCAGCGAACCATACCTGTTGCTGTTCGCCGAAGATGTGGCCCGGCAGATGAAATCCCGCGGTATTAACCTGGTCAGCGAGGTATCCGCCTTTGTACTCAAAGAAGGCAGTAATGTACTGATGGATTACGAAAAAAGAGATGCGTTGTTACGCAAGGTCATCTTAGAGCTGAAAGTCATGCGGGCGCTTTGCTACAGCATGGGCAGGTCGATGTACTGGGCCAAAATGAACGGCGTACTGAAAACCGCCAATCCCTACCGCGATTTTATCAACCAGGATACCCGCATGGCAACAGACATTATCCGCAATTATCAACTTTTAAAAGAATAAGCCATGAAACATTATTTATTAGCTGCGGCCCTTTTCGCGCTGATCGCTCCGGCAGCGGCGCAACGGGTGATCCGCGACCAGCACATTATCAACCAGCAGGAACGTATGGTATTCAAACAGTGGGACAAAAAGAAATTTACCCCGACCAGCGGTTTCCTGGGCCTGAACCCCAACTACTGGCTTACCTGGGCCTGGCACCCGGACTATCCCAAAAAAGACCTGCGCCCATTGGGCCCCATAGGGCCGCAGACCCAGCGCCTTGCCTTTGCCGCCGCCATGCAGAACACAGAAAATGCCTATAAACTGCATGCCGATACCTTAAAGAATACCGCGGTGACCGAAGCGGTCAACTATTCGGCGGTCTTTCCTGCCGCCGATCCCTTATGGCTGCTCTATTACCGACACGAATTTGAACCACTGCTGAACCAGCAGGACGCTACCCTGCTAACGGGCATCCCTGTTAAGGAACGTGATTACCTTGTCCGCACGGGCGTCTATGAATGGTACCGCGAGGAATCCGCCGGTATCCGCGAACGCCTCGACGGCGCCATGAATGCCACCCTTGACCGCGGATCGCGCATCCTGGCCTATCACCGGCTGTTTTTGGAATACCGCAGGCTGAATAATTCGTGGGAAGCCAAGAAACAGTATGCCCGGAAATTCCTGTCCCTGACCGAATCCGCCGGAAAGATGAAGTCCAGGAAACAGCCAATCGTACAAAGGGAGGGCTACCGCACCGACCAGCAGATCGCCGACGACATCCTGAGCAAATCCAAACTTTAGATCAACAAGATGAACATAACCAATTTACTGACCGGCACCGCCGGTTTTTTTATGCAATCAGGTTCCGGGGACGTGCCGGACTCCTTTAAAAAGACCTTTAACTTTTTGCAGGGCAACGGCGTGTACGAGGAAGGCATGATGCATTTTTTAAAGGCGATGAAAAATACCATCTGGACGCACTATGATGCCTTTATCGCCGATGCGCAGGCTTTGTCTGCCATCTTCATGCTCATTTTTTTCGCCATCAAGTCCTATGAGATGATGTCGGGCGACAAGAAAATGGAGATCATGCCGCTGCTCCGGCCGTTCGGCCTGGTCATGGTCATTCTCTGGTGGTCAACTTTTACCAGGGTGGTCGCTTATCCGACCGACCTGATTGCAAATAAGACCGAGCTCATGTTTAACGACAGCCAGACCCAGGTCAATAACCTGCGGCTGGAACGGGCCCAGCTCATGGTGCAGGTCGCCGACCAGCTGCTTACCGTGCAGGCGCAGACCGAGACGGCCAAACAGGAAGCGGACACCTGGTATGAAAATGCCTGGGAGTCGGTCAAGTCCACGGTCAAGGAAGGTTTTGCCGAGGTCTGGAACCCGATTGTTGAGCTGCGCAACCGCATGCAGGTCGGCCTGCAGCTGCTGGCCACCTCCATCCTGGAAACACTGGCCCTGTGGATACTGCGTATCTGCGTGTACATTATCTTTATTATCCAGATCATCTTTTCCACGATACTGATAATCCTGGGCCCATTCTCCGTGGCCATCAGCATCTTGCCCGCGTTCCGCGACAGCTTCAGTACCTGGATCGCCCGCTTTATTTCGGTCAACCTGTACACGGGCATCGGTTTCCTGGTGCTGTATGTCGCCTCGCTGTTCCAGCATTACGCGATGGAAGCCGAGATCAGCCGCTATAAAGAACTGGTCGGCACGTCAGGCGAAAGCCTTGAAAAGCTGGGCTGGTTCGCAGGGAACGGCCTGCTGTCTTTCGGTATCGTGATCGTCACCTTTCTGATCGGCGGGCTCACCATGCTGACCGTACCGAGCATCAGTACTTGGATCGTGTCTACTTCCGGTATCAGCTCTGCCGCTTCCACGATGGGCCGCGGCGCTTCCAATATGTCCAGGATGCTCACCAGAATGATGAAATAATGATTATCAAAAACATAGAGGCCAAAGTGCGCCTTGCCACCTTTTTATCCGCCGCCAGTTTTATAATGGCGGTCGTGATCGTACTGGTCGTTTCCTTTTTCGCCTACCGCCAGGTCGCAGACGCCCGTAAAAGCGTCTACGTTCTGGACGCCAACAGCGTGCCGCTGCTGGCCCGCCAGACCGACGTACAGCTGAACCGCGCCGCGGAATACCGTTCGCACGTCAACCTTTTTCACAGCCTGTTCTTTTCACTGACGCCCGATGACAAATACATCGAATACCAGATGAAAAGGGCAATGTACCTGGTCGATGAAAGCGGTGCGCTCCAATATAACAACCTCAAAGAAAAAGGATTTTTTAACTCTATCCTTTCTTCCAGCGCTGTACTGACCCTGCAAACGGACTCCATCTTTATCGACGAAGGCCGCAGGTATTTCCGCTATTACGGCAAGCAGAAGATCGACCGCAGGAGCTCCACCATCATCCGCTCCCTGGAGACCGAAGGCTACCTAAAAGACCTGGAAATCCGGTCCGATAACAATCCCCATGCGGTACTTATTACCCGATGGAAGACACTCGAAAATAAAGACATAGAAAATGTACAGAAAAACTCATTTTAAAACGCGCCCTGATCTTTACCGGGAACTAAGTAAAGAGTTCGGAGCCTATTTTTCCCGCATGGGCATGCACTGGAAACGCATCAGCGCCAGGTACCCCAGGCAGATATTTATCCTGATGCTGGCAAGTATCCTGTTTTCCGGAGTACTGGCCTTTACGGTCATGCGGGTAAAAAACACAGCGCCGCTGCCGTCCCTTTCCGGCCCTGGCGCTGATGTAACGCAAGGTTTCGGTCAGATAGTCGGCGCCGGGCAGGCCCTGAAAAAAGTGCTTGACCTGCAAAACCAGATCAATACCGTACTGCACAAGGACAGCCTGACGGCAGCCGACAGCCTGCTGGTCAAAAATGCGATCCGGCAACTGGAAATCATCCATCACGAGCTTAATGTTAAATCAACCCACTAATTATGAAGATCAATTTCAAGCAACCACGGTACATGCTGCCGCTGATCCTGCTGCCTTTTTTATGCCTGTTCTTTTACGCATGGAAAAGCAGTTTCGGCAAAGAGGCACCCGTACAGCAAAATGGAAATACGCTACAGGAGAATGTGGCCGATGTTTCCGATGGCGTTAAAAATAAAGGCCTGGAAGATAAACTGGACGCCTACCGGAAGCAATATAAAGATGCGGACGGTTATACAGCGGTCGGGGAAATCGGAGAAGAAAAAACCAGTAAGCAAAACGTACCCGACCTGTATAACCTGGTGGAAAAACGTATGCTGGATTCCATAGACCGGGAAATGAAACGGAAATACGGCAACACAGCCGCTGAACCACGCAGGGCGCATACAGCATTCCCGGATGCAAGCCCTAAACCACAGCCCGCACGGAATTACGATGCCGACCGGGACCTGGCAACTGCACTTTCTAAATTGAAACAGCAACCGGCCGCAGGTAACGCTTCGGGCAGTACTACGCAAACCGACCCTATGAAGATCTTTCGGGAACAAATGTCCCTGATCGACAGTATGGGCAAGGCGAACGACCCGGACTATAAAGCAGAACAGGCCAGGGAGAAGGCAATGGCACTGGCAGAGCAGGAACTAAAGAACCATAAAAAACTCAGCGTTTCCAAAAACCCGGTAGCCGCAGCACTTTTTAATACCGTTTCGGCAGGCGGCGAAGACAGTTTTATCCGCGCCATTGTAGACCAGGACATCACCGGCTATGCCGGTTCAAGGCTCCGTATCCGTCTGTTAGATGATATGAGCGCCGGCAGGTTCCTGGTTAAAAAGGGTACCTACCTCTATGCCCAGATCGCCGGCTTTACCGGCCAGCGGGTAAACCTGACGATCAGCTCCATTTTTCAGGACAGCCATATCCTGCCCGTGCGCCTGGACATATACGATAATGACGGACTACCCGGCCTGTATGTGCCCGCTTCGGCTTTCCGGGAATTTTCCAAAGGGCTGGGCAGCGACGCCAGCCAGGGCATGACCATCCAGCAGCAAGCTGAAAATAATAATCAACTGGTGATGAGCATGCTTCAAAAGATGTTTCAGTCAACCACAACGGCCGTAAGCAAGCTGATCCGCAGTAACAAGGCGAAACTCAAATACAATACCCAGGTCTATCTCATAGACCCCGAAGAACTCAAAAATACCCAAAACAAGTATTAACCCGTATCCATTATGAAGAAATCAATCATTTTTTTAATGACCATTCTATGGTTTGCCCAGGGACTTTATGCCCAGCAACAGGCAGGGATATACCGCAAAGACCTGCCCGATATTCTGATCGGCCCGGACATTTCCCTGCACTTTATTTCCCCTGAACCCATCCAGTACGTGGATATATCCACCCATGCCATTGCCGGAGACCTGCCTTTAAAAAATGTACTGCGGTTAAAGGTCATACCAGATTCCGTTGCTTATGTTGGGCGATCAGGCGGCGGGGCGGGTATTGTAACCATTGTCGGGGAAAGTTTTATCGCGCAGTATAACCTGCGCTATATCGATAATCAGTCGTTCGCTTTTCCCTCGCAGGTCAATATCCTGCCGGAGCATACCCGGCCGCTGGATGTTCCGGGCATTTCCCTTACTTCAAAAGAAATGCTGGGTTTCGCCATGCGGATTTTACAGGAACCGGCCGGTAAGACCCTGCGCAAGGCTAAGGCGTTCGGTTTGCAGGCCAGGCTGAACCATGTATATACCGCTGGGGATCATATTTTCCTCGACATCACCTATTATAACCGGACAAATCTGCCTTACCAGGTCGATGAACAGCGCTTTAAGATCGAGGACAAAAAGATCACCAAAGCGACCAATTTACAATCCGTGGAAATTAAGCCGGTATGGCAGCTGTATCCGAATACGTCCTTTAAAAAGCAGTACCGGAACATCTATGTGTTGAAAAAGGCCACTTTTCCCGGCAATAAGGTGCTGAACATCGAACTGACCGAAAAGCAGATTTCCGGCCGGGTGCTGACCCTGCAACTGAAATACGGCGATATACTCAAAGCTGACAACCTGTAGATGTTCAGTTATGGAAGAAACCAGAGAACAGCAGAGCCTGCACAGGTTCCTGCAATTTGGTATCTATCTGTCCGTCCTGATCGAGATTTTCCTGTTTTTCTATGCCGGTAAACTGATGACCCAGGACTACACGGACAAATTCAGCCTGCGCTTTTTTGCCGTCAGGCTGGCCAGGATACCATTTTATCACCAGCTGCTTTACAGCAAATTGTTCACCCTGATCCTAATCTGCCTGGTTTCCGTAGGTACGCTCAGCCGCAAAAAGAAAGACCTGAACCCCAAAAACCAGATCGTCTATCCATTGGCGGCCGGGCTGATTATTTTCTTTTCGGGCATCTGGTTCCAGGGCAGGCAGTCGCCTGCCGTCTGGATGTGCGCAGACTGGTACGACCTGGCCTACATCGCCAGCGCTATTGCCGGAACCCTTTTGATCCATGTGGCAATGGACAACGTATCCAAAATGATTAGTTCCAAACTGGGCAAGGACAAATGGAATGTAGAAGGTGAATCCTTTATGCAGCCGGTGAAGCCAATCGATACACCTTATTCGGTAAATATCCCGATGCTGTTCTATTATAAGAACAAGGTGCGCAAAGGGTTCATTCCCTTGTCCAATTTATTCAGAAGCCTGCTTTTAATTTCAGTACCAGGGGGAGGTAAAACATTCTCGGTCATTATACCAGTCATAAAACAATTTATAGCCAAATCTTTCACCTTATGCGTGTATGATATAAAGTACCCGGACCTTGCAAAGGTTGCCTATTATCATTACTTACTGGCCAAACAGAAGGGCAAATACCTTAATTATAAGTTCCACGTACTTAACCTGAATGACCCGGAGAAAAGCGAACGGGTAAATCCCTGGAAAAGGAGATACCTCAATACACTTGCCGATGCCTCTGAAACTGCCGAAGCACTGGTAGAAGCGATGAAAAAGGGGGATAAATCCGGTGGCAGCGACCAGTTTTTTACCCAATCGGCTATCAATTTTCTGGCTTCCTGTATTTATTTTTTCAGCAGTTATGAGGGGGGCCGCTATTCCAGCCTGCCCCATGTGCTTTCCTTTCTGAACCTTTCCTATGAGGAAATTTTCAGTACCCTTTTTTCAGAGCCCGAACTGGTATCCCTGCTTTCTCCTTTCAGGAGCGCCTACAACGCCAAAGCATTTGACCAATTGGAAGGCCAGGTAGGAACCCTTAAAATTTTCATCAGCCGGCTGGCAACCAAAGAAACGTATTGGGTGTTTTCTGGTGATGATTTTGAGCTGAAAATAAGTGATCCTAAAAACCCCTCGATCCTGGTACTGGCCAATGATCCTTTGACGCAAAGCATCAACTCCGCCTGCTATTCTGTAGTGCTCAACAGGGTGACAAAACTGGTGAACACCAAAGGCAATTTACCCGTAGGACTGGTCATTGACGAAGCGCCCAGCCTCTATATTTTTCGTATTGAGCAGGTGCTCAGCCAGGCGAGAAGTAATTTGGTGGCATCTGTCCTGGGCATCCAGAGCCTGCAACAATTTCAGCAGCAATACGGCAAGGAAACCGCTGCTACGATCACTTCCGTAGTCGGTAATGTGCTCTGCGGTTCGGTGCAAAATAAGGATACTTTGGACTGGCTGGAACGGCTGTTCGGAAAGGTAAAACAGCAAAGTGAAAGCCTGAGCATCGACCGGAACAAAACATCACTATCCCTAAGCGAGAAGCTCGAACCGCTGATACCTGCCGGGAAGATCGCCGCATTACGGGCCGGGGAAATGGTCGGCATGCTTGCCGCGGATGCAGTAGCCGATTATACCGGGAAGTTTGAACCCTCGGCGGTTCACTGCCGGATCAACCTGGATATGGAGGCCATCAAAAAGGAGGAACAAAGCTATCGTGACCTGCCTGTTTATTATGACTTCAATGGCAAAAAAGAAGAAATCCTGCGGCAGAACTTTTACCGGATCAACCAGGAAGTCCAGCAACTGGTAAAAAAATTCAGACCTGCGCAGCCATCCGCTGCCACACCCCAGTCCAAAGGGATGATGAAGCAGAGCTTTAAAAAGTAAGCGGAACCCCGCTAACAAGACAATTTATTTTTTCACTTAAAATTTAACGTTATGAAAGAATTAACCGGCAACCTGGTTATGGTACACCCTAAATTATCAGATGATCCTGTACAGCGGCAGGGACAGGTAGGGATCATTACGAGCGCAGACCTGATAAAGGACGAGATTTATGTAGGGTTCGGGAACAGTCCCTTGTGTCTGTATTCCACCGATGCGCTACTGGTGCTGAAACCTCATCATGAACTGTACAAGGATATACTGACCCATATTAAGGAAATGGATACGCCGGACTTTAAGACGCTGATGGAAATTACCCTGCTCCAGGAAAAGAGCTCGGTCAACTACCTGCGCGATGCAATGGAACTGGCAGCTACCAATGAGAGGACATTGGCGTATAGTACTGTTTCCTTACAGGACAAGCTCGGCCTGGTCAGGGAAGAAAACCAGGCACAAAAGCAAACGGCCAGTATGAGCCGTTAAACTTCGCCCCATGAACCGGCATTTCAAGAGTGCTTATACCTTGTCCCTGCTGTTGTTGCTTGCTATCAATGCCCCCGCACAGAATATAACGAATGTTAGCCTGCCTTTGCCGCAGTTAAGGGTTACCTCATCTTTCGGCAAGCGGGTTCATCCTGTTACCGGATACCCTGACCTGCACAAGGGGGTTGACCTTGCCGCCCGTTGCGATCCTGTTCTCAGCATTATGGGCGGCACGGTACGCGACACCGGGTTTAACCCCGTCCTGGGCAACTATATCGGTATTGCGCATGGTGAATTTCAGAGCATTTACGGGCACCTATCTTATATCCTGGTCGTGCCGGGTGAGCCCGTGACTTCCGGAGAGGTTATTGGCATTACCGGGGCAACGGGCAGGGTAACCGGGGAGCACCTGCATTTCAGCATCCGGTTCAGGGACAGGTACCTCAATCCACTGCATTTTTTAAGGTCGCTGCTATTGCCCGAACAGCAGCCGCCACCAATTAACTAATTATTTATGGAACCACATTCAAGATCACTGGAAGATAAGTTAAATACGCTTGCAGCCGGCCAGACCATCGGCCTCACCGCTGCCGAAGCAGCCATTTACGGCGTGGAATACGCCGATGTACTACCCGAAGATGACGACCCGCAGGAGGCGGGAGAAGATGACGAATGATAAAGTAAAGGCCCTGCACATACAGGTCGCCGACAAACTCATTGAGCAGCTTAAAGCGGGAACGGCTCCCTGGCAAAAGCCCTGGAACACCGATAACGTACCGGCTTTTGAACTGCCTTACAACGCCGCTACCGGGAACCGCTATAAAGGTATCAATACCTTTTCCCTGTTGCTGGCAGGATACGAAGACCCGCGCTGGATGACCTTTAACCAGGCATCGGCGAACGACTGGAATGTTAAGAAAGGCGAAAAGGCTTCACTGATCCAGTTCGTCAAGACTACTGACCTGGTAGCCAAAAGGGATGAAAGCGGTAAACCAATACTCAATGAGGAAGGCAAACCCGTAAAGGTTTCGGTAAAACTGGACCGTCCCATTATTACTACTGCCTGGGTATTCAATGCCGTACAGGTGAACGGTATACCTGCTCTGCAAAAACCGGACATCCAGGCGCTGGGCTGGGACCCGGTAGAACGGGCGGAAAAACTGATCGCAAGCTCCGCTGCCGATATTACCCACCGGGCGGGGGATCGTGCTTATTACAGCCCGCTCCGGGATAAGATCACCATGCCCCTGAAAGAGCAGTTTGATGCCCCGGATAAATATTATGCCACCCTGCTGCATGAGCTGGGCCACTGGACGGGGCATAAGGATCGCCTCGACCGCAGTATCATGAACAAGTTTGGCACCGAAGCCTACGCCCGTGAAGAATTACGGGCAGAGATCGCTTCTATGCTGATCGGGCAGGAATTTCGGATAGGCCATGATCCGGGCCAGCATGCCGCCTATGTGGACAGCTGGATCAAGGTCTTGCAGGACACCCCGTTTGAAATCCATGCCGCTGCCGCCGATGCGGAGAAGATATTTAATTACCTCACCGGACTGGAACAGAAACGGGAAATCAAGGCAGCGGTGCAGCCCATACCCGAAGACCAGCCCCCGAAATATGGGACAAGCTCTAAATACTTGTCAGCAGGTGACGAGATCACCTATAACAATACCGTGTACAAGGTGCAGGGCCATTTAAAACAGGGCCGCCTGCGGATGGAAGACCTGGGCAGCGGAAAAAACTTTGTCCTTTCCAAAAATGACATGCTGTACGGCTCCCTACTGGATGCAAAGCAGCACCCGGAAAAACAGACCCGTATTGCACCCAAAACAGAAATAGCCATTTCCCAGGAAACAGAAACGGCGGCCGCTTATGGCATCAGACGCTAAATCATTACGAATTACAACCTGTTAATTATGGAAACATTGATTAAAGAAAACGAGTTGCCCATTAAAGAACTCGAAAAGCTCGGCCTGTACCAGGACGGTCAGTTGAACCTGAGCAGTGAAGACGTCGATGCCTTGCTGGCGGGACGAAGAACAGACATGCGCAGCATGCTTCATTTAAAGATGGACGGGGTTACGATCCGGCAACTGGATGCCAAGCTATCCCTTAGCCGCAACCAGGACGGCACCATCGGGCTGAACCTGCACCCGATCTATAAGGAGGTCAAACCACATCCCTTGCTCAGCGCGGAAGAAACCAGGTTGCTCCTGGACGGCAAGCTGCAATCGATACAGAAAGTTTACGAGCAGGCCGATAAAAAACTGGCGCAGCTGATTATCGAATATGACAAGCAAACCAGGGAATTTGTGGCCTACCATCCAGATCAGGTCGAAGTGCCTGTTAAAGTCAACGGTGAAACATTGTCAGAGGAACAGAAAAAAGCATTTCAACGCGGAGAAGTGATAGAGTTGGAGGACGGCACCCGCATCCAGCACAGCGCAACGGACAGTAAAGGGATAAGGTCAGACCGAAAGGCACTGATATTATCTGTATTGCTGGACGGCGGCATCTCTTATCTGCTGCTCCGCAGTATTCGCAACCTTGCCGGAAATAATGATGCACAGAAAGAAGGTTATACCAAAGGCTATAACCAGGCACTCGCCGATAGTATGGTAGGTAAGCCTAAAAGAGAGGCTGAAATGACCGTTGGAGAGCATATCGATTACTCCAGGACCTCACAGCATAGCCGCGGTTACGGGCGAAATGCGTCACGATAATGCTCCCGCCAATTGATCCGGGTCCGTCAGCTATAAGTCCAGGCGTGCTGGCGTTTTTTACGAACCAGGTTATAGTTCAGAATGAAACTTTCCTGTTTTCTTACCAAGAAGGGCACCAGATACCGGCAATAGAAACCTGGACGCCGGATCAGCACATGGTTCCGCTATCTTCCGCAATCTGGCTTACACACGAGGGTTTTCCTGGACAGGTCAGGCATTTGTTTTTAGGCCATTCCGCCACAGATATTCTTTGCTTCTGCCAGTTAAGGCCCGAATGGCTACAGCGTCCGGGCAGTGTTGCTTTTGCAGCTTTAGGGCTGCTCGCCACTTCCGCCCAGGTTAACTTTCTAAAACAACGTTTTACGAATGCAAAAGTGCATACCCTTTTTGATGCGGAACTTACCGGCAGGGTAACAGATTGCAAAATTGCCCTATGGCGGGCGGGAAAGAATGCAGCTTTCAGGATAACAGAAGATCTGGTACAAATCAGTTATCGCAATCGCAAATTCAATATTCCTACTGCCGTTTTCTCACTCAGCCGGTTTGAAAAGACCGTGGCCTTACGCAGTAATATCCGTACGCATAAGCCGAAGGGCTTTAACTCGTACCACGAGTTTTTTGTGAATACCCATTAACTACTTACAATCAGCAAGCATTACCCTGGTTCCTACGGACCAGGGTGCTTTGCTATGCATAAAAATCAGGCACGGACAGATCAATTCACGAACAAAAAATTGAACCAATAACATTACTATTATGAACATCGAACTAAAAAACATCAAGTATTACGAATCGTTTAGCGAAGAAACACTGGCTTTCAACGCTAACCTTTACATCGAAGGCAAACGCGCGGGGATTGCCAAAAACGATGGCCGCGGTGGCGCAACCTATTACATGGACGACAATAAGGAAGGTCAGGAACTAATACGTCAGGCAGAAAATTATGCCAAAGCCCTGCCTGATAAACACTATCCAAAAGATGAATACATGGAAGCGTTTTCCATACCTATGAACCTTGAACACTACATTGATGACCTGCTTAATGATTATCTGCGAAAAAAAGACATCGAAAAAATTCAGAAAAGAGTCGCTAAGGATATGGCTAAAGGAATTGTATTTGGCAAACCAAATGATAATGCCTGGATTGTACAAACGTTCAGCGTGCCGCTCAAAGATGTATTAACTCACCCTAAAGGTGCAGAGATCATATCCAACTCCATTGCAAAAAGTATCTTCAAAGAGTTAAAGGACGGCGTAAGGATCTTAAATACCAATATCCCTGAAAGCATCTTAAAGAGGGCTGGACTTTTCCCAGAACAGTACGTAAAACCGTTGGTGCGGGATATTGTGCAGCAGGGAACTAAACCCGGAAGATGCAAACGAGCAACATAATTCACGGAGCCGATCCAGGTAACTCGTTTCACAATACCTCGTAAATAGAAGCTTTAGTTTAAACGGTATATAATGAGAGGCTTCTATTTCGCTTGTGTCTGTCCATCGCAGACTTTTTTATGCTATTTTTACTTGAATAAAGAATTTTGAAGAATGAATGAACCTATTGGACAGCATATAGTCCCAAGATGTTATCTGCAAAATTTTGCAGTCGAAAAGCGAAAGGAAGAGTTTTTTGTAGATGTATTATTCAATCAGAGCAGCGAGCAGAAGATCCACCGACAGAATATCAAAAATATATGTAAAATCAGGGAGTTTTACACGTTCGATAGTTTGCCAGAAGACGAAAAGCGCTGGCTTGAAAAATATTATTCCCGTCATATTGAAAGTGTATATCACGACATCTATAAAGCTTTAATCGATCCAAAGGTTGAGACAATTTCACCAGAATTAAAAATGAAGATTTTGGTTTACATTGTTGCACAGGAACTTAGAACGCCAAAATTGGCCGAAGCCTTAAATTCACTTTTAAACCGGACAATAGAATATACCTTTTTAGCACATGAACAATTGGGGACAGAGAAAAAGATATATACAGAAGACGATCAGGTTATAGATTTGGAAGGGAAAACGATGGAAGAGGCAATTAAAGAAAGTAATAGTTCAAACAGGCAATCGGCTAACTTGGAAAGCGTTAAACGGCTAAAGCATATAGCGGAATTGAAGATGGACTATCATATTTTGGTCACTACATACAAAGGGGATTTGGGCCTAATATCCAGTGACCGACCAGTGCATGCAGACTCACCCTTATATTCCCCGGACTGTAAAATCAGTCTGCCAATAGATAGAAATCACATGGTTTCCCTTTATCCTTATGATAAAGAATTAGATACTGATCCTCTGAAACTGTTAAGATTGGATCATGATGCACAGAACTCGGCACTATATGTCTTGACATATAATATGCTTCAGGTTGAAAAGGCAGATCGTTATTTGTATGGGGATAAATTAGATATAACAAAAGCGCTTGAACAATATGAAATTCTTAAAGCAAGAAACGGATTAGATTAATAAAACTTATTACTGTATGGAGTGTATTTTCTGTTTAAAAGAAAACGAAGCAAAATCAATAGAACACATCGTTTCTGAATCCTTAGGTAACACCATTTACCTGATGGAACGGGGACGGGTTTGCGATGCATGTAATAAAAGATTTGCGGCTTTTGAAAGAGAGGCACTTAGCAGTACAGTATTTTTAATGGAGCGTGCTCGAATGGGCGTACCTAACAAAAAAGGTAATGCTGCACAAGGTAAGCTTGGCAAAATTGGAATACAAGGCAACACGGATTTAATAAAAAATTTAGTGACTCTTACAGGGCTTCCCAGAGAAGAAATCACCGATTGGAATCCTGAATCAAAAACCTTTACCATAAGGTTGCCGACTTTTGAAAAAAATGAGGTTGCAGTGTCAAAAACACTTTTAAAAATCGCATTAGAAGCAATATTCACCTCAAAGAGAAAGATATATCGAAAATATAACTTTACGGAACTACGGGAGTTTCTTGATAATACTAATCCCACAGAATGGCCAATGGTCGTTGCCGGAAAAATGATTGGTGATTTTGAAAGCATCCCTATCAATATACATAAATATCACCTTTCCAAAGTAAGGTGTACCTTACTACTACAGGAAACCAATAGTCGAACTTTATTATTTAGATTTAGCTACGGTGGTGTCCATATGACAATTAATTTGTTAGGGCGTGATCTAGATTGGTTGGAAGAACAGCAAGCTCCTGATACACATGATACAATTTATCCAGCCCATTACCGTAAGAAAGTTCAACAGCACGTTGAGCGACGTACGGTTAAAGCGGCTGATAATTAATTTTAAGATACGATACCGGCATTGTGAACTGTGCCTTGATAAATTCTATAACTTCAAAATCAATTTCTGATGGCGAATTAGGCCCAGCAATTACCAATTCTACCGATTTTTTATAAAATTGTTGAACTCGGAATGCGTAACCGAGCGCTTGACCGATTCCCTGCAACATACAGTCAACCGCATAACGAGCGCTCTTAACTTCATACAAAATTATTTTATCTGGGAGGTTAACCAACAAATCCACCCAATCATCTTCCATTAATACATTCTCCGGTAAAAATTCCTCACATAGTTGCTCGTAAAGTGCCTGTTGAATATCATCGTGAAATAAATTTGCGGTATATCCCCCGTGACCACATCTTTCCTGCTTACCACCTTTTTTCCGGCTGACAGGTCGCCTACGGGAATTTTTCTTAACCACTTGCATTTTTTTCCTTTTATCGCCACGGTATTCGTTGAACAGTTCACGCATGTATTCAACCACTGTTTTATCAAATGGCTTACGTGAGATTAAGTATTGTTGCATAGAATAATAAGAGGTACGATAGGTGGCATTCATACCCTGCATATTAACTATTGCAACCATTTTCGTTTTGGCAAAGATTGGTATAAGGCGGTTCTGAGAATACAAATATGCAACCTTCCATCTAAAGAGGGAATTAAGTTGCAAGTCCTCGATAGCTTCAAAATCACCAGCCATTGATAGGTTGGCGATTTGTTGAATTTCAGTAATTACACTTTTGAATGCTTTACGTTCATCAAGGTCGTTAGAGTTAAATTTTGTTTCCCAAGTGTAGTGGTCATTCGAAGTTGTACGGGCAGGTCTGCTTTTCAAATTCCGTTGACGATAGATACCAAATTTTGTAGAATTATTGCCTTTTATGCTTCCTAACGGCCTAGTCTTTGTTTCAATATACTGGCAAAAGGTGTTCTTATCTTCAATATGATTGTACTCTCGTAAAGTCATCCGATGCAATGATTCGATAGGCCATTTATCAAGAAAGTCCTGCAACATCGATTCGTCAGTAATACGCTGGTTTAGTTGAATAGATAACATAGTTGAAATTAAGAATTTTTATCTCTATAATTGTATATGCTTGTTGGCAAGCATGCCCGTTCGTGCAAAGATTTCATCAGCCAATAGTTTAATAATGCAAACCTACCTGCTTATTATCCAAACAAGATTACGAACGCAAAAATCCAGGATAATAAAGATGGTACAAAAGGAATGTATTATGAAAATTATTGAGTACTTCAAACTCCAAGCAAAAAATCTTCACAAAGATTTTAAAACCCAAAAACCTTATTTCGATCCCTTGTCAGGTGACAATTTATTTGAATATGCGCCAAAATTTTTCGACGTAGATGCACTGGTTACCGACTTCGACATCGATGAAGACCATTTCACCCTAATGAACTCACAGCATATCATTGCGAAATTGGCGGGATTTGATAAATGGACGGAGATGCTAAAGGTTTCTCCCTCAGCATTGGAATTGGCTAAGCTGCTGTTCGATAACATGCACAAAATCAGAAATGAAGAGTGGGAATATTACCTCTTAGATGTCGAAAATGAAAACAACGTAGCGCTCGATGACGAGGACAAGCTGGATATTTTCAAAACGGTTTTTGCTGACGTAGATGGCCATCAAAGTGGTGGTTACGACTACCGTTTGGTAAAAAACGAAAAACCGTCGAATGAAAATCAAATAATCAAATCCCAAAAAAAGGAAAAGAAAAACACCGGGCAAATTTCTGCATTACCAATGGCTGGAGTAAATCTTAAAAAATCTATTGAAGTAGCAAACCGGAAATTTGAGGATTTAGTGCAAATGATGGAGCCCAAGCATCCTGAATTGGTACGTAAACAATGGAACCCTGAAAGGTACATTGATGAAGTTCTCAAACCAGATATGTTGCCCATTGAAAGGGACTACGCACTTTCTTTGATTGAATCCTTTTTAGTTCATCATTTTATTGACCTAGACGCCGAAGCTGATAAACAGGCTATAAGCCTTAACTAAATGGTATTAATATAGTATACGAACAGCACGATAAAAAATGGCGCAAATTATAAAAACGATGAGCATCAACGACACATTACAGAGGGAACTTCAGTCAAAAAAATTCATCAATTCATTCCCCAACCTAGAACAGGAGGCTGAGTATAATCAGTTATTCCAAATTATACAATTTAACTATATCAGTGAACCCGAATTTTTTAAAATTCAATCCGAAGGTATTGACGAGACTAATTATTTAACGGCAGGAACTATACGACACGAACTTAATCACTATTGGGATCACATAGGTACCCTATGGGGCCAAAAAAATCTTATATTAATGTTTAATGCCCTGAACGCTTATGCGACAGGCAATATTGAAGAGTATTGGAGGATAAAAACTTTGCACCAACAATGTCGTCAGGATGTATTTAGCCCTTATTATACCGAAGTTTATAAAGAGCATCAAGGGACATTTAACCAACCCTGGACAACCGAGGTTAGTTCGGGAGTAAGGTTCGATGCAAACGGTAAAGTAGACTATCAGTTGCCTTTGCTTTTTGTTCGGTGTTATAAATCGGACGGAACCGAACTAGCTCGTACCCCGTTATGTGTCGCATCATTGTTGGAAACCAATGCTGTCTTTGAGGAGTATAAATTAAAAAGTGCATTTATAAGTCAACTTGATGGGGAAAAAAGCCAAAATGAAAACGAATTGCTTCACGGGGATATAGAAAGTTTCTTTTACGCTACCGATCTTGCCTTGTATAATGTTGCCGCCCATCTTGTTGCTAAAACACATGGTCTAACCGATGCCATTGAGATATATCGGTTGGCATCAGCATTGAGTTCCATAAGCTTAAATTTACCAGATGAATCGATTAATGGTATAAGAATTAAGGTTTTGTTTGACGAAAAGCTTGATGAGCGTCTACGGGCTATGGCAGATAATGGTGACCGAGGATTTGCTTATTATCGCCTCAATGAGAATTTAGCTGACCAATTCCGAGGTGAACCGTATTCAATACGCCACGTTTTAGAAGCTTCAGGCTTGCCGGATTTCGACGCATTGGAGCTTGAAATAATTGAAATCATGACGTTAAATGCTAGAGAAATTACGCCTGGACCCTTTAATTGGCTTGGACAAATACTGCTTAATTATGGTACTAGACTATTTACGAAAAGAGGAATTGATGGACAGAAACCAGGTTTTGATGAGTGGGTCGCAACTGAACAGCCCTGGCCGTATTTCCTTTTTAATGACACGATATTCGACCCGGATAAAATCGATCTGCAAGAAGCATTTGACCGGTTGTTAGAAAAACCTGGTGAAGGTGATTTATCGGATCACTACAAGGTTATGGCTTATTACCATGATAAAATGAATGAGTTTTATGAAGCTTGCGGATTATAAAAAAAGCCGTAACAAATACGTAACGGAGCAAAATTTTTAGCTTTTGAAATAGTTCGTAAATTGTATCTGCATGTCAGAAAAGCACATTTATGCCTCATAATCGGGCGGTTAGGCTAAAAGATAATAGAATCTTTTAGCTATTTTTTGTGTCCTGCTGCCTATGTCAAAACGTTCAACGTTCCACTGAAAAGATAATTTAATCCATCCTAAGGGAGCTGAGATAGTACCTAACTCTATTCAAAATCTTTAGTGCAAATATCCCTGATAGCATCTTAAAAGAGCTCTATGGGTCAATATGTTTTTCCAACTACACAAGAGATGACCTAATAGAATTAAAGGAATCATAGGAACAGCAAGAGTCGGAATTATTGAAATTTGATATATAAAATTATTAAAAGTCGATATTCCTTTCTATCGCATTTTATATTAGCTTTACAAAGCTAAACAGGTGGTAAGAATAACAATAGTTTTTTATATCAAAATACCTTATAAAAACCTAAGGTTAATGTTTGAATGAATAGAATAAAAGAAGTGTTGAAGGCACAGGGACGATCTCAAACCTGGCTTGCAGAGAAGATTGGGAAAAGCTATGTTGTTGTTACCAACTATTGTAACAATAACAATCAACCGAGCATTAAAGTATTGCGTGACATAGCTTCGATAATTGACGTGGATGTGCGCGATTTGCTGGTTTCTACAAAAAAAGATGAATGATGGATGTTCATTCTAAGGAAGTTCGGAGCTACAATATGAGTCGCATTAAAGGCAAAAATACTAAGCCGGAAATGATGGTGAGAAAATTTTTGTTCAGTAACGGCTTTAGGTATCGGCTTCACGGGAAAGACTTACCTGGTAAGCCAGACGTAGTTTTGAAGAAGTACAAAGCTTTGATTTTTATAAATGGCTGTTTTTGGCACGGCCACGATGGGTGTAAATATTACACAATACCAAAAACGAGAACTGACTGGTGGCTGGCAAAGATTAATATGAATGTTGAAAAAGACAAGAGTAATACTGAAAAATTAAAATTAGAAGGCTGGCGGATATTTACATTATGGGAATGCCAATTGAAAACGAGACACAGGGAAACCACCTTGGCAACCCTAATGAAAGAACTTATAAATGACTAAAAAGGACGGACCAAAATTTATTGATTTATTCGCGGGAGCGGGTGGGCTGTCAGAGGGCTTTGTAAAAGCTGGCTACCAGTCAATTGCTCATGTGGAGATGGATGCGGCCGCGTGTAATACATTGAAGACTAGGGTCGCATATCATCACCTAAAATATAAAGATAAATTAGATATTTACAACTCATACCTGAAAGGGGAGATTGTTAGAAACGATTTATATGCAAATATTCCTGCTGAAATACTTAATTCGGTAATTAACCTGCCAGTTGGTTTAGAAAATAATAATTTAATCTATAAAAATATTGATTATCAACTTGGAAACGCTGAAGTTGACCTGATTATCGGAGGTCCGCCGTGTCAAGCATATTCTCTGGTTGGCCGTGCCCGTTCAGAACACGGCATGAAGAGAGACCCAAGAAATTTTCTTTATGTTCAATACGCTGAATACCTAGAAAAGTACCAACCTAAAATGTTTGTTTTTGAAAACGTGTTGGGCCTCAAGTCGGCAGGCAATGGGATATATCTTTATAATATGGAAAAGCTTTTCCTGAAAAAAGGCTATAAAATTCATATATTCTCCGTTAAAGCGGAAAATTTTGGCGTATTACAAAAAAGACGAAGACTTCTTATTATTGGCTGGAAACAGGATTTCATACCTAATCTTCCCGATTTTGATAATTATTTAAGCCTTATTTCTGGTGTTGTAGATAATGTATTGGACGATCTCCCTGCTATAATAGCTGGCGGTGGGGTTGATAAGTATACCAATTACGCTAAAGAGACAAATGTATATCTCCAAAACTCACATTTAAGGAATGGGCTTGACATCCTTACTCAACATATAGCGCGGCCTCAAACGGAACAAGATAAACAGATTTATCAGTTTGCTGTGAGGAAATGGGATGAAAATCAGGAACGATTAAATTACAACGACCTTGCCGAAGAATTGAAAACACACAAGAATCGTAGTTCATTTACTGATCGGTTTAAGGTCGTTGCTGATAATTTATCAGCTTCTCATACTGTTGTTGCGCATATCGCAAAAGACGGACATTACTATATACACCCAGATATCACTCAAAACAGATCGATTTCGGTAAGAGAGGCTGCGCGTTTGCAATCTTTTTCAGATGATTTTTATTTTGAAGGAGTTAAAGAAAGCGCCAACAGGACAGCAGCCTTTAAACAGATCGGCAATGCTGTACCCCCGTTAATGAGTTACGAAATAGCCACCATGTTAAAAGAAGTATTATGTCCGAAGAAATAACAAAAAGAGACAAAGAAATACCAGTAAGGTTTAAACCAAGGGCACGGCTTCTGTTACAGCTAGGGGATCAGCTTATAAAAAACGAAAGTATTGCGTTAGTCGAGCTTGTTAAAAACTCATATGATGCAGATGCAAATAAGGTGGATATCTACATGGAACATGTCGACAATGCCGAAGATGGTATCATTATCATTGAGGATGATGGCTACGGCATGGACGCCGAAACAGTAGAGAACGTCTGGATGGAGCCGGGTAGCGATTTTAAATCTGAAAAATTCAGGAATAGAGAACTGAGCCCTAAATATAAACGATTGCCTATCGGAGAAAAAGGTATAGGTCGCTTTGGCGTTCACAAACTGGGAAATCAGATTGAATTAGTAACAAAAAAGGACGGTGCGAAAGAGGTTTTTGTAAAAATCGACTGGACAATTTTTAATAATTATCGTTATCTCGATGATGTGCCGATAAAGATTATTGAACGGGAACAGCCAGTATTATTTAAAAATGGCGCTACCGGCACAAGTATTACAATCAGTGATTTAAGAAAGGAATGGACAAGAGGTGTTGCTCGCAACGTTAAAAGGACTATTACAGCATTGGTATCTCCTTTTGAATCAAATGATTCTTTTAACGCCGAATTTGATATCGCTGATAAACCGGGATGGTTTGAAGGGTTACTAAAATGGGACGATATCAAAGATTACGCTTTGTTCAATTTCAAGGTCACTATTAATGGAAGTAAGATAAAAAAGTTTGACTATTCATTTACTCCCTGGGCATCTATGCCAAAAATTTCGGGTAGGAAAGAAGATAAGGATAATGCTATCATCAGTAAATTTTCTGAACTGGAAGATGAGGATGGAAGAAAATTTTCATTGAATGCCCATGAGATCGGTGATGTTGTTTTTGAAGGATATATTTTCGACCGGGATGCGTACGTTATGAGGCTAGGAGTTTCTGATAAGACTGGTTTTAAAAACTATCTTGATAATAATTCAGGGATAAGGGTATTTCGTGACGGACTGAGGGTTTATGACTATGGGGAGCCCGAAAATGACTGGCTGGGCCTCGATTTGAGACGTGTGAATCAGCCGACTAAGCGACTAAGCAATAATATTATCTTGGGAGCCATATACCTCAAACGATCTGACAGTTCAGACTTAATTGAAAAAACAAACAGAGAAGGTTTTGTTGAAAACGGGGCATATAAAGCTTTCAGAGATTCAATCCTGCATACACTTAATATTGTCGAAACACTTAGATTCAGCGACAAGCAAAAGTTACGCGAAATTTACGGTCCGACCCCCAAATCAGAACCAGTACTCCACGTTTTAGGGGAATTAAAAGAATACGTCGACAAGAACGTAAGAGAGGATGATGTAAAAAAAGAGATAGTAGCAGGACTGGTAAAAATAGAGGAAGATTATAAGCGTATCAATGAGAATCTACTGAAAGCTGCCGGCGCAGGCTTAAGCATGAGCGTTGTTGTGCATGAGGTTGAAAAAATCATACTTGAAGTCGCAAAAGTTTTAAAAGCTGAAAATGCCTCCGAAAGGGCGATGAACCTTGTTAAGCATCTCGAAAAACTAATTGACGGATATTCTGCAATAATAAGGAAATCGACTCAGACAAATGAGGATGTCCGGGAAGTAATTGACCAAGCGTTAACAAATACTGAATACCGTCTTGCTTCTCATAAGGTCGAGGTCATCAAAGCATATAAAAATTATAAAGGGGCCATTAAGACAAAAATTGCCAGAGGTTTAGTTATCGGAAGTATTATGAATATCATAGATAATTCGATCTATTGGTTAGAAAAGGCCGGAAGAAAAAAGAAGAAAATATACATCGATGTTTCAGAAGAAGAAAAAGGATTCTTAAATATTATTATCGCCGATAACGGAACTGGTTTTTTACTTCCGACCGAGGAAATTACAGAACCGTTTGTTTCTGCTAAACCTGGTGGAATCGGGTTGGGATTACATATTGCCAGTGAAATTATGGCAGCTCAAAAGGGGAAACTATCGTTTCCTGAATTAGGAGATTTTGAATTGCCGGACGAATTTAAACATGGCGCAGTTATAGCTTTTAGTTTTAAACGATAACCTATGCTTTTACCACAAAACGGAAGAATCGCAATTATTGACGATCAATTTCAGGAAGTACAACCATTGTTCAATATCCTGTCCAAACAGCGAATTCCTTATAATTATTATTCAGGCCTAAAAGTAGCCGATTTGCCGGACAACCCTGACACTAATCCAATTTCAGTGTTGTTTCTTGATCTTAATATAGTCGAGGCTCAGCATAGTTCCAAAGCAGTAATAAGCACACTTCATCCAATACTGAAGGCTGTATGTCCAGGCAAGTCTAAGCCATACTTTTTAGTAATCTGGAGCAAAAAAATTAACGAGTACAGCACTGATTTAGTTGCCCATTTCAATGACAATCGAGATCTGAAAATCAAAAAACCCGTTAAGTTTATCTACCTTAATAAGGCCGACTACTTTGACTATATTGACGGGGCGTATGCTTTTAACGAAGATAATTTCCCTGCTTTAATCAGCAAAATAACGGAGGAATTTAATGATTTGTCTTTGTTGCGAAACCTTATCAGTTGGGAGAATATAGTACACGCAATGGCATGTGAAACAGTAAGCGAGTTCTCATCTTTATTCGCGATTGATACTGCATGGGATAAAAATTCAAAAGCGTTAATTTATCATTTAGCTAAATCAATTATTGGGCCTGATGATATAGATAGAAAGACCAAGAAAACAGTTGACGGAGCAGAAGTAGAGATACCGAAGTATTCGGATGCTCAAAAGATGGCGAAAGGCTTTACACATATTAATTCCTTTCTGGCTGAAAAAATAGAAAATGAAGTAGAAGAATTTAAACTCGGAGAAATAAAAGATGTTTCTGATGATGCCGTTACCGCAAGAAATAGAACGGGCAGGCTTTCCAATGAGGTTCGGGCTAAGATCAACTCAAAGCTTCATTTATTTGGCAAAGCAAATACTACAGAAGTTTTAGAACAGGGAAATGTTTATATCTACCGATATCGTAAGGATGATATAGCCAAAATTCTTTCCAAAGACAAATACGGAAATACTGCCACTCGAAAGCAGGAAATAATTGACTCAAAACCAAAGTTGATAAAACTAGATTTGACGCCTGTATGCGACTACGCGCAGAAAAAAGGTTATGTCAGATTATTGCATGGGCTCCTCTTAGATCATACATTCTTTGCAGATATCACTGCGAGTGAGCAATATTATTATAAGACTCCGGTTTTTGAATGGAATGGTAGAATCGTTTTTATGTTATTCGATTTCCGATTTGTACATACACTTTCAGAGCAGGAGATTGAAAAATCGGTTAATTTCTTGAAATTTAAGCTACGCCGTGAAATCTGTACAGATATTCAATCACAACTAGCGAACCAAGTGAACCGCCCCGGCATAAGTAATCTCTAATGATGAATTGTAATTACTCAACATCTAAATACTTATCAAGGTATTCTTGGAGCGTTTCGTCACCACAATAAGAACTTAACATAGTAAGTCTTATGTCATCATTATTCAACTCGTCACTTTCAAAATTTATATCGGTATGCCCTCTTGGAAATCCTAAAAATTCTTCAAGATCATCTATCGACCAATTAAATTTTGATAAAGTTTTTTTTGTACAAAGCATTCTCGGATCGATATAACTATCGAATTCTTTATAGCAATCCGCAATAACAACAAGAACTTCTTTTAAACATTGCTCGGACAGAATAACGACCTCACCTTTTGGAACTTCTTTTAAATCTGAATTTGATGGGACGTAGAACTGAGCAGTTTCATATAGAATTCCTTCAAAAAGGCTCCGAGCAGGTAAAATTGGAATGATGCCTGTTTTCTGAGCCTGATTTCTAAATTCAACAAATGCCTTTGCCAAGCTGCTTTTTCTTAATTTCTCCTGTTGGGTTGTGTACCATATATCAAACCCAGGATATTTACTCATTACATATTGCAAAGAGAATGTGATACTTCTGAGCGCTGAAACGAAAGCGCTGAAAATATAATTGAATTTATCCTCTGACGAATCTGTTGATTTCAATTCGTTCAAAAAGTAATCAGCTTCACCAATTTTTGCAGAGACGATGTGAATGCCGGCATTGGGAAATTTAAACTTTTCGGCCATATTACATTTGATTGCACGTAAAGATAGCTTATGGATATATTATTCCAGTTAAATTGTTACCAAGGAATATGACGTTTTATATCAACAAAACCGTAACAAATACGTAACGGAGCAAAATTTTGAGTTTTCAAAAATAGTTCGTAAATTGCTTCTGTAAGTCAGAAAAGCACATTTTGCCTCATAATAGGGCGGTTAGGCTAGAAGACTCATAATCTTTTGGTCCCTGGTTCGAGCCCAGGTGGGCGCACCCAGTACGAATTCAAAGTCGTACAAAACCCTGTAAACTACTTGATTTACAGGGTTTTTTATTTTTTTCCCTATCAAACAACTGCAAAGAAATTCAAGGTTCTCGGTACCTATTCGGATACCTGTTTTCGGTTTTTACCTTTGAGGTACCAAAAAGTGGTTTAACGTTCTAATAAACAGATAATTAAGCCAAATACTTAAAAGGAAAACGCTGTCAATCAGGGTGTGACAAATGAATTTGTAAACCTGAAAAATTGAATTTTTATGAAAACATCACAGTCGTTTGGAGTACACTTTACAGTCAGAGCTGATAAAGTGAAAGATGGTAAGGCTCCTATTTATGCTAGGATTACCGTGAATGGTCAGCGCATCTCGATGGCCTTAAAGAAAACAGTTGAACTTTCCAGTTGGGATGCAGCGCGTGGGTATGCGAAGGGAGTTCGTGGAGAAATTAAATCATTAAACAATTACCTCGAAGAAGTTCGCCTTGCTTTAGGTAACTGTTATCAAAATCTCGTCCTTAAGGGAAAAATGGTTACATCTGAAATGGTAAAGGATGGCTTTCTCGGCACCTCCGAAGAAGTACATAGTCTGAGCGAGTTGTTTGAGTACCACAATCATAGTGCGGCCAGCACGCTGAAATGGAGCACCTTAAAACATTACTACGTTACGCAAAGGTACTTAGTGAAATTTCTTCAAGCTCAGCACAAAGCCCCCGATATATATATCTACATGAAATCAACTACAAGTTCATCCAGGACTTTGAAACTTATTTGAGAAACCACAAGCCGAATGATCATCAAAAGCCGCTCAACAATAACGGCGTGATGAAGCATATCATCCGTCTTAAGAAGATGGTCCATATGGCAATCCGGCTGGAATGGATGACAAAAGACCCTTTCACAAATTATAAACTGAAAATATTGAAGGTCAACCGCGATCATCTGTCTGATCGAGAACTAGCAGTGATGGAAGGAAAAGAATTTTTGATCGAGCGAATAGATATGGTTCGTGATCTCTTCGTGTTCTGCTGTTACACCGGCTTGACCTACGTTGATGTAATAGCCTTAACACCTGATCATATAGTCGAGGCTTCCGACGGTGAACTTTGGGTTCGCACCTGCCGCCAAAAAACAGACATTCCAGTCAACACTCCAATGCTGCCCCAAGCGATACGCATTTTAAAGAAGTATAAGGGGAATATTAGGTCGTTAGCTAACAATACCATCTTTCCGGTGATATCCAATCAAAAAGTTAATAGCTACTTGAAAGAAATAGCCGATCTGTGTGGGATCAAGAAGAATATCACTTTCCATCTTGCCCGGCACACCTTCGCTACTACGGTAACGCTTTCAAACGGGGTTCCCATCGAAACGGTTAGTAAAATGCTCGGCCATACTAAAATTGCGACCACTCAGATTTACGCGAAAGTCTTGGAGAAAAAGATTAGCGAGGACATGGCTGCGTTGAGAAAAAGGCTGGCTTAACTGGAAATATTGGAATTTAAATAAGATGTAATGGAATTTAATAATAAGATTCTAGAAGATATAAAAGCGATAATTGCGAACTCGCGGCAACGGGCAGTGCGGGCGGTGGATCATGAACGGGTTCTCATGTACTGGACCGTCGGGCAGAAAATTGTTGAAGAAGAGCAGCAAGGTAAAGCCCGCGCTGGATATGGTGATCAACTGATCAAATACCTCTCATTAGAGTTGCAGCCAGAATTTGGGTCGAGTTTCTCTTCTCGGAATCTTGGCTTCTTTAGACAGTTCTATCGCACTTTCCCAATTGTGAACGCACTGCGTTCACAATTGTCATGGACGCATTACAGGAAGTTGATAGCCTTGCAATCTGACGATCAACGGGAGTTTTATATCGCAGAAGCAGAAAAAAATAATTGGTCGGCTAGGCAATTGGAAAGGCAGGTGGATAGCAACTTATATGAAAGGCTTCTCCTCAGCAATGACAAAGAAAGCGTTCTTGCTGTTGCCCGAAAGGAAAAGTACCCATCAGATGCGAAGGAGATCATTAAAGATCCAATGGTTCTCGAATTCCTTGGCTTAAAGCGGGAGTCTGCTTACTACGAGCGTGACCTCGAAAGCTCATTAATTACCCATTTGCAGGATTTTCTGTTAGAACTTGGCAACGGGTTCGCTTTTATCACCCGGCAAAAGCGTATCCACCTGGATGGCGACGACTTTTTTGTTGACCTGGTACTTTACTTTGGGGCCTGTTCTCTGCTTTTTCCAAAGAAATCTTCCAGCTCCTTGTTATTTAAAGCATTTACCTCTTCAAAAGTAAATCCACTGCTCTTAAAAGAGGCAACATACTTCTTAACTGTATTTCGGGACGTATCAGTTTGTGTGGCTATAAACATTATGCTGCGCTGCTGGTGGTACATCCTGAGAATCTGTCTTATCTTACTCATGCTGATCGTAGTGTTGGCCATGCTTTTTGAAGGTTTTATTCCTTCAAATGTATGGTTGCT
>Ga0160467_100063_pt1 | contig 159194 bp, 130 predicted proteins | sample HID1972I_E11MG_FD_108221 | JGI IMG/M metagenome (GOLD analysis project Ga0160467, IMG submission 108221) | Enriched pill bug-associated microbial communities from UW Madison campus, WI, USA - HID1972I_E11 MG | ecosystem: Host-associated > Arthropoda: Insects > Digestive system > Unclassified ... | reverse complement strand
GTGGTTGAAGTATACATTGGAAAATATTATGTCAATAAATCATAAAAAACTTAAGGAATTGTATCCGCAGAATTATAAACAAAACTTCTGTTAAACAACATGTAGTTCGTAGGGCGGATACCTACAATTAGCTAAAGAGAAGAAGGTTTTTCAATGTTAGAAATATGAGATTCAAGAGCTCAAAAATCAAAAGTGAATTAGCTTTCTTAATGGACACGAGTTGTGCAACAGCCACGACACGCGTGCACCAGCATGGAACGTATTAGTTGCCAAAGAATAGCTGATAACGGAACTCCCTTTGCGGGAAGCTTGATATATGACATTAAATAACCGTAGACTAAAATCTCGCCAACATAAAGCCTTTTATATTAAACATAGATTTTATAAAAATCACTAACCAATTCAAGTAACGATAAACAAAGAAGGAATTCTTAAGATAAACCTACCTTTACGATTATTTTTAAAACCAAATTATTGGAAATATTTACCCATTGTTCTATGCGAAAAGCAATCTGGTTCCTCATTTTGATAAATAGCATTTTGCTAGTACAGACTCGTGCTGATGCTCAGTCTAACGTTAAACTTTTTTTCGAAAAGGCATATTTGCATACCGACCGTACATCTTACATGGCAGGAGATGACATCTGGTATAAGGCCTATCTTACCAACGCTCAGACTAATTTCCTTCTCAATAGCAGCAATAATTTATACGTAGAAATAATAAAGTCCGATGGGGGGCTAATAGCACGAAGATTAACAAGGCTTGACAATGGATTAGGCAATGGTGATTTTAAACTATCAGATACACTAAGTAGTGGTATTTATAAGATTCGGGCATATACTAACTGGATGCTGAACTTTGGAGATAACTTCATCTTTGAGAAAAAAATTCAAATTATCAGAAATGATGATAAAGGTTTGCTTTCCAAAGACTCTTTATTGGCTTCAGCTGAACAATCAGATTCTCAGAGCCACTCTGATACTCCATCATCAGGCTTAGTTCAATTTTTTCCAGAAGGAGGAGCAATGATTTCCGGTGTTCAAAGCGTAATCGCGTTCAAAGTCAGCGGATCGATACCAACATCAGCAAAAAAAATCACCGGTAGTATTTACACCGAAGCTGGAAAGAGAATCAGTGATTTTTCTACTGACGAAGCAGGCTTCGGCAGCCTGAAGATTACAGCAGAAGCAAATGCCACTTACTATGCGGCGGGCACTAACAGTATGGGTGAAAATTTCCGGATTGAACTGCCGAAGGCGCTTTTAAAAGGTTTCGTGATAAAGATTGGCCAGACATCCAACCTGTTTGAATTATCCCTTTTGACTAATTTATCAACTCTGAGTGAGCTCGGTACTTCCGCTTTCACTATTGTCGTCAGAAGTAAGGGAAAGAAGTGTCTGACAAAAGAATTTCATGTAAAAAATCTAGAAACAAAACTAACATTAGATGGGAAAGAGTTGCCCGAAGGGATTCTTGTGATTACAATCTATGACTATGACAGCAGGCCGGTTTGTGAAAGACTAGTCTACAATCAGATCATGGGGCCCGAAGAACTTATTATCCAAACCGACAAAAAGAAATATAACACCAATACTCCGGTCAGTATAGAAATAAGTGTGACCAACTCAATAGGAAAGCCGCTAAACGGAAATGTGTCTTTGTCGGTATCTGATGCTGAAATTCTTAACCGGGGAGGTAACATTATTACATATTTGAATTTTAAATCCGAAATAAGAGGAGAGATTGAGAATCCGACACAATATTTTGATTCGAAACAGAACCCTCAGTTGGAAAAGCTTGATTTACTCCTTTTAACACAAGGCTGGCGGGATTATCTGTGGAAACGACTCGCCGACTCAGCGTTAAGAATAAGCTATGCCCCTGAACAAGGCATAACCATAAGCGGGAAAGTCCGGAAAATATGGTCAAAGAGTCCTGTTGCAGATGCCAACGTTACGTTGTTTGCTCCGAAAGCCCAAGGTCAAAAACTTTTTTCAGCAAGAACTGATTCAGCGGGGCGGTTCTTGATGTCCAATATAGTTTTCTTTGGATATAAATATCTGAACTTCACATCAAGGAGAAATGACGGTAAAAAGCTGGGTTGGATTCAGATCGATTCTACTCATTCCTATATACCTCCCATCCATGCTTTTCCCGCAGTCTCAAGCAGCTTTTTAGAAAAAAATAATCTGGTAGAACTCTCAAACAAAAATGTCGGACTTAAAGGGAAGTCTAGTTTTAGTGATACAAATCGCCTTGCGGAAGTTGTGATTAAACAGTCAAGAAGTATACTGCCCACAGAGAGGTTTCATATTAACCAGACTGATCACCAGGAGTATTCCAATTTAATTCAATACCTGCTATATAAGATATCGGGAACTTCAATGGAGGCAAGGAAATGCGGACTTGATGAATTCTCAGAAACCCCGGTGCTGATCTATCGAGGAATGAGTGTTTCAGTGACCGGGAGTTACACTAATGGAAACAAAATAGACCGTCGGTTTACCTGTCCTTGGGATTACCTTGGCCAACCCATGAACAAGATAATACAGGTAACCATAAAAAGAAGGCATACTATTAACGGAGATATTCCTTCGGTGGAAGTGTTATTAAGGCCAAACGCTTTAGATGCCGGTAATTTCGCTAACACTATGGCTGACTTAGAGGGCTATTATTCCGCACGGTCTTTCTATAATCCTTTAAGTAGTGCTACAGGGCCCGTTAATAATTTTTCAGCGGCTACTATTTATTGGCAACCTAATGTAGTGGTAAAAGACGGCAGAGCTGTAGTGAAATATTCTCATGCAGGGACCTCGAAAACCGTGCAAATAGAAATAGAGGGACTCACTGATAACGGAAGGCCAATTGTAGGCCAGACACTCTATACTGTGGAATGAAGGTATCATCAGACATTAGCCATCCCTGTAAATCCCAAACTGTCCGTAGTCTGTCGCCTATGGCATGTATGCCAGGGACTACGGATTGCCCAATGAATAAGAGTTGAAAACTCGCTGTACATAGTTATTTGAGTTGAAAACTCATCTGTATTTTACTAATCCCGTAGTTTCTCCGCTTATCCAACCCGACAGACTACGGACAGGTATGGTTAATAAAATATATTTCTTCATATTTCGAGCATAATTCGTAAATAACGAAGCTATTTGATTTTGATAACTTCTTTATTAACCTGAGTATTAATACTCTTCTGCCTGTACATCAGAAATGACATGAGTACCGTAAAAAGCCGTCTTAGCCGGTGTCCAATCCCAACTAAACAAAGGCTTCCCCCTAAGAATCTGGGACTTCAACACAGAAACCGGAGTAGCAAATGTAATGGTAAGATAAGGAATGTGAAAGTTTACCGTTGGGGTAGGATTTAAAGTGTTGGGAACTTTCTGTACTTCATTGTCCATTACGTCTGTACTATAGAACCTGGCATCAAAAAAGAAGTACATCTTATTCACATAAATTGTGTCAGGAAAGGCAGGTAATGGAACTAATCCATCATAAATAACCTTACCATTGATATTTAACTTACTAAGAAGAAAGTTAAGTGGCTGACCGATAAACATATTTTTTGTGCTTCTATGCTATCTCTTAAATAAGTTAAGGTGCCTGTGGGAGGCGATACTCTTTTAGTAAAATTCTTCCCGTCTGTATTGAATACTATAAAAAATATAGCGATGGCTGATAATAAAATATATTTCTTCATTTTAGTTCATGCAAATAGTTATGATATAATGCTTTTTTCCAGTGCTGTCTGTACTTTCCTTTACATTTAATTCTTTAAATTGGCCGTTACCTGTATCTTTTAACAGCTTTATGCCTGTTCCATAGCCCTTAAACATCTTAAGCAAAGCATACTCAGACTGTTCCGACAACAGAAGTCTTCGTTCGGAAACATATTCTTTGGTTGAGTGAAAACTTCAAAATCACTATTGTTTTACTATAAAAATCAACAACACTTTCATAATACGAAAAAACCCAATTAAAGTTAACAATTTAATTTTATTAAAATATAATATTACACGGAATGGTTAGCTGCCGTGACGAATAGTCAAACCTGCACACGAAATGATATGCTCGAAAAATAAATTATCAAAAAGGCGACGTAATCTTGTCCTATAATTGTTGCTCAGAGCATAACGTTTAAGGTGGTTTTGTGCGATAGCACTGCTCGGGTGAAATAACCTCTACCTCAGGAATAGAATTCCATAAAGCCAGCAAACCACGCTCAAATTATCCTGATTGTGATAACAAATAATACCCGAAGCGGATATTGACAGGACCAGACATCTTGGTAAAAGAGATAAAACTAAAAAGTATATAACTCGTACATAACCCGCGTTTAGCCCGTTAAAATACGTGTTAAGTACGGGTCAATATCGGGTGATATCCGGTCTGGTTTTGCGTAGTCATTAATCCTTTCCCATACTTGGTATAAAATTGGAGATAAAGTGTTTGAAATAAGCGCTTTAAGAATGGCAACCATAAATAATGCCGTACTGGAGACCGCCAGGAAAGCATTCAAACTCGGACAACAGCTTTAAAGACTTGATTACATCCGCGGTTTGCCGGCCAATAAAACTAATCTGGCTTTCAGCAAAGAATATATTAACTAATTCGGCTTTGTACAGCAATTTGCTATCACTTTTAAATGTTTATTAGTTGTATGCCACCTAGCCTCCACATATCCTACCATAGAGGTATAAACATTTAAAAATCAGAATTACTGTTTTATACATAAATTCATTAATTTTATTTTTCATCTGGTTACTTAAGATTTAAACATATAAGTACCATTAATTTCGCCTCCTTTCAAATGTATAAACAACTAGTTATACTTACAGGTTTATTCTTGCCATTCATTTTGAATGCGCAAATTCTTCAGGGGAGAGTTTTTCGAGAAGGCTCAGATAGTGTTATTGCTAAAGCGAGTGTCTATTACAGTGGTTCTTTAAATGCTACTATTACGGATGAAAACGGAATGTTTAAACTTCCGGCAATGCCTGGCAAAATCCCTTTAATAATAAGCTGTCTGGGATATCAGTCAGAGACAGTGATTAATTACAATACTGAGGAGCAGCTCATTGTGTATCTTAAACCTAAATCAGCTCAATTAAGAGAAGTTGTGATTCGAAACGACGGGATGACCCGGGAAGAGAAAGTGCGACTGTTTAAAGCTGAGTTCCTGGGAACATCAGAGTACGCGCGTAGTTGTAACATAACCAATATTGATGATATCGATCTGGCGTATAGTAAAAAGACTAAGACCCTTTCCGCTTATTGCAACACTCCGATATTGATTGAAAATAACAAACTGGGTTATTCCCTGAAGTATTTTTTAGACAAGTTTGTAAAGACACCGAAAAATACATCGTTCTCAGGAAGTTTTATTTTTCATGAGAATGCTGATACATCTGATTTAAGTCAGATAAATAACAATCGAAAATCTGCATACAGGGGTTCCCGAATGGAATTTATACGATCTGTCTGGTCTAAGAATCCGGAAGGATCCGGATTCAAGATACTGAGCCCATTTTATGATCCTGTTCCGGTAGATAGCATATTAACAGGAGATGCCCTTACAGGTAAGTTCTTAAATATTAAAAATAAAATCTTAATAACACATAAAAAGAATCCCGGTCGTTTTGCACATTTAACTCAAAACACATCCAATTCTTATATAGATAAAGTCGGGTTTTATGATACAAGTTTACGCTGGTCTGGCTTTATGGCGGCACAACGTGTGGGAGATATGCTTCCCTTCGAATATGTATTTTCACCGGATAATCCTTCGCAGTATTCCGTAACGAAAATAAAGGACGATCAGGTGAAAGGGCAAAAGGCTAAACGGCTTCCTTACGACCTCCTAATAATGAAACCTATTTTTCTAACGATAAATAACAAGTCTGATCAACGACTCGTTATAAAAAAATGGCAAACGCCTATAAACTATAAGGTTTTTGGCAATTTGGGAGCTTACACAGACAAAAAGATTGACAGCTTTTTTCAACAGCTGGCCCAACTAACCGGAATTCAAATTACTGAAACTAAGGTTGACAGTGAAGTCAATTTTTATATTTTAGCTGATGGAAATCCGAATAAATTTACAACTATTCTTACACCTGAAGCTATTGAATACTTAAAACGGCCTGGTTCTGATGGGTCATACTATACCACCACGGATGAAGGATTCGAAAGCATGGTTCAGATGATAGGCCTTAATCAACAGCCTCCTGATGAGATTGTGTGGTCTATGGTACAAAAGAAAATCATGAAAGGATTAGGCTTTTTTGGCGTTACTGAGGATAAAGCAAACAGTATATTTTATAGGCGATTAAATGTAGTTCCTGATTCATTATCAGATTTTGACACAAAAGTGATTAGAATATTGTATCATCCCAGCGTTAAATCAGGGATGACAGAAAAGAACTTCGATGAGGTTCTAAAAGGTTCTGATTTTAAATAGACGCTGTCTCAATTATCTAAATGAAAGCCTTTTTATTAAATTGAATACCCTCTTACGCCTCCACCGCTTCTATTCAGATACCGTCTTCCTTAATAATATTGATTAACTCGTCCAGCGCGTATTCGGTATTTACACTTTTCTTAACTACTTCCTTTCCGCGATACAAGGTAATTGTATAGTCGTATGTTTGATTTATCTAATGATATGATTCGTTAGATAAATCAAACATACGACAAGACACTCTGCGGAAAATAAAAGCCTGCTTTCGCTTTGTCCCGATAGGGACAAAATAACAGCCCCGGCATAATCAGGGCTGCACTAGATAGACATTCGTAAACAAATCAACGTTTGCCTTCTTTCGCTATCCCAAATTTATTGAAAAATATGTAGTGGTAAAACTTGCTTTTAAAGACAGTACCTACGACCAGTACGGGGATTAGGTATTGAAGATCATTCTTTTATTTCATCAATTTTGTATTCAGTGCCCACTTGTACTACGGCGAGTTTTATAACTGTCCTAGTATTATTATAACTATCTAAATAAGATACTTTAAAAACGTAGTTAAGATTCGGATCTTTTTCTACTAACAAACTGTTCAACCAACTTGCCTCACAGTCTTGAGCATCCAAAAATGGATCATACTCTAATTCCTTGTTATTGAGAGTATCAACAAGCTGAGCAGTACAGTACTTGTTTTTGATTGAATCGACTTTTGCTTCATTTACGGGCATTTTTGCATTTTCAGTAATGTAGGCTATGTAAAAACTATTTATAGTAGCAACAATCTGACTATCAGAAGACTGACCGTATGAGCAGTTCGAAAATAGTCCTATCATTAAAAAATGTAACGTAATAAGAGTTTTAGTTTTCATGTTTTTAGTTTTTTTTAAAGATTGTATAATTAGGTGTATTAGTACTATAGGCTGAGCCAGGCCAGAAGTTATTTTGTCTGAAATCTGATACCCACTGCGTTCCGTTATACATTTGAATATGTCCATGAGGATGATTAGCAAATGATTCCATTACTGCTATATCCCCTTTAACAGGGAATACTTTCGTTTTCTGTTTCAGTGTGTTAATATGCTTTTCTCTTGCCTGCTTTTGTTCAGTAGTTAATAACACATCATTATTTAAAAGCGACAGTTCATCCCTTTCTGGTTTAAGTGTTCCGCAGGATCACTTAAATCTTATCTTTAAAAACCAGGATTCCGTCCGGCTTCATTCTACAAAAGGCGAATCGGCAGTAAGCCTGCCCTTTCCTCATGATAATCAACAGCACTGCTATACTTGTAATGAGAAGCATATGCTACCGTTCCAGACCGAACCGGATTCTCATGTAAATAATTAAGCCGTTGCTCCCAGCATCTCAAATATATCTTTCCAATTAACCACAGAAAATGTAATAAAATGAGGTTTGGAATTATCTCCGAAACGATATCTTGTTGCCATATATTGAGCTCCATTTACAGCTTTTCTTAATACCCGGACGGAGTCCTGGGTCTTCATTACTGATTTAAGAGCGCTGCGCTGAACTCTTAAACCAGAAGGAGAAGACTGTGTTATATTAAATCAGCTAAAAATTATAGTCAGCCATTTCAATATCCTTCACTAGTTGTTTGTCTGAAGCCAATTCATAAAAGCACTCTACTTGCTTTTCAGCACCTTTCCCTCAGCAGATACTTTCGTTTTCTGTTTCAGTGTGTTAATATGCTTTTCTTTTGCCTGCTTTTGGTCAGCAGTTAATAACACATCATTATTTAAAAGCGACAGTTCATCTTTTGTTAACGTAGCGTTTATTCTATCTTCCCGTTCAAGAGTTAGTGCTCTTAAACGTGCATACTTCTCTCCTGCCTTTAAGGTAGAATCCTTCTGGGTTTTCCTGAGTTTATCCGTATTGAAATCTAACGCTTCCGCTATTTTCTGAGCCCTGCTTTTGGATACTGAAAATTTTTGCGAGATAGTATGAATCCGTTCTTTTGAATCTGGTTTTTTTGTTTCCTGGGCGAAAGTTGCCGAAACGATTAATAAAAAAGCTAGTATGGTTATTACGGGTTTCATATCGAGGTTTTTAAAAGTAAAAGTAATTTTGAATTATAGTGAATTTAGGTAACGGATATATGGTAAACCGGCTAACGAAACTCATAAACTGGTATTCTTCGGTTGAGCTATCATAGCTGACATAGCTGCTATAAAGAAGTTTTTCACCAAGCGATACTTCGTTCTGTCCTCCCGGAACCAAATACTGAATTTCATCTCCCCAAGAGTTTGAAGGCACCCCGTAAGACTCCTTTACAATCATATTATCGATATCATTATCCAGGTAATATGGGGTGGTACAATTCGCATCCCGGTAAAAGCGAATATATACGTCACCATACTCCTCATAAGTATCCGCCGTCTCTTCTTCATACATGTTTCCAATTTCTATTCTGGCGTAAACAGCTTGTTTTGTAAAAACAAGTACTCCTCCTTTATCTACTGGCGAAAGCGAGAGCGTTTTAGCCCCGGCATCATTTATTACATAACACATCTTATCGTTAGTATTCTGGCTGTTAATCAGTTGAAGGTAATCATCTCCCGTTAATACGGCTACCCCACATTGAGGAGAAGTTGTAGACACTGAATAATTATACTCACCCGTTAATTCATTATTAGAATACCAATAACACTTATCCGCGGTAAAAATCATTTTCCAACTGTTATCGTCATCAGAGATCCAGGTACCCTCTAAGTCTGCGATTACTATTTGCAGCCGTTCTCTAGAATATGCCTTGTAATTTATTAAAAAACATATCATTACTAACAGAAACTTCACATTATAATTTTTCATAATTATTCTAATTACAGTCGATATCTATTTGAGCTTTATTGAATCTTGTCTTTCTGTCTGGTAAGCCGTTGGCACCTCCATTAACTTTTATAGTTACTGCATCGACAGTAGTATTGCTGTCTACTGTAATCGAATTCAAAACATATTTTTGATAATACCAAAGTGCACTAATTACGGCGATCTTATGATCAGTGTTAAGAATATTAGGATTTGACAATGCGTCTATGTTAGGATCGTATTTTTGATTGTAAAATAATTGAAAGTCTGTATAATTACTTTTTCCGGTTAATTGAAAGAGTCCCTTGCCTGAAAACTTAAACCCATCTCCCGCAACACATCACGATAATCGCATACATTGATACACTCATGCTGTATGCCTGCTTCATAAAAAGACGCACTGCTGTGGTAATACCCTGCGAAGTCTGCACTTAAATTCCATTTGCCGGATACAGGATTATGATGAATATAGTTAAACTTCTGATGAAAAAATCCAGGATTATAAATAGGTCTAGCATCAAATGAAGTTTCAAAAACTTTGTGTTTCTGTCCCTTAGCTCTTTCTTTTTCAGAACAACCTGCTGTTAGCTGCTTTAGCAAGTTTTCTTCGCATTTATCTTCTAAACGCCTTATTATCTCATACGCCATAAAACGCTTTCCGTTACTAATCATAGTGTTAAGATTAACATTCTCACTCTTTAAGTGCAAAATCAGATGGACATGGTTAGGCATAATTACAAAAGATAATGTGTCCGCCAGGCATCTATCTCGAAGCAATCTAAGCCAGTTATATACCAAGTCGTACGATTCGCTATAAGCAAAAAGTGGGATCCATTTATAACAAGTGAAGGTGATGAACCATGTTTTATCAAAAGTATTGTGAGAAGTTTTAATACTCATTCGATAAATATACAAATGCAACTGTTATATTACCAACGCAGAGTCTTCTCTTCGAGACCATGAGTTGGCCCAAAAGAAAATGAAACACGGCCTGATATTAAAACGAGACATCTCAAACACGCAGGATCTCGAAGAGAGACCCCTGCTGTGACTAATCTGTACTGTTAGCCGGGTTAATAATAACCAATGCTTATCTCAGTTATAATATTCGTTGATGGGTTAAATAATATTCTTAAAACATAATCATAAGGTACACCGTTGTCAAAAGTAAGACCAATAGAAATCAAATCATCATACCTGTTGGTATAGGAGATATTAAAGATACTACTAAGTGTGCTGATATTATCCCCGACGTTGATTGTATGGTTATTATAAGAAACACGAAAATCTGTATTGACAATTTTAAACCCCCATAATTTTTGGTTATCCGTATCAATATAAATCTTGTTATTGTTGTACTGGTAGCCATCGATACCAACATCCAAATCATCCCAAGGCATCGTTGTAATAGTTGCTGGATTCCCATAAGCATTTATAACGGTGCTTTTAGGAGTTCCTTTAACAAAAGGAGTAATAGGTAGGCTTGCTTTCACGAGTTTGATGTCCGAAAATTTCGCCAAACTATTCGGACGTAGTTGTCCTTTGCTATTAAAGGACAACAAAAGAATTAAGAGTACACTAAATAATATTTTCATTTTCTTAGAGATTATTGCATGGTTGATTTGGGTACAAGCTCGAACCATCAAATGCTAATATATTAGCTAATATACTACTTAAGCTCGCGGCAGCAGAGAAGCGACTGAAATTCGCACTTGCTTCAAGTTCTTACTAGGTAAATAATAAAACTTGGCTTTATTATCAAGTGTTAAAATGCGACACAATCACCGCTCTCGATACATACTCCTACAACTGAGTACGATTTCGTCCCAGCAGGGGTCTCTCGCAGAGGACCCTGCGTATTTAAAAATCAGATGGACATGGTTAGGCATAATTACAAAAGATAATGTGTCCGCCAGGCATCTATCTCGAAGCAATCTAAGCCAGTTATATACCAAGTCGTACGATTCGCTATAAGCAAAAAGCGGGATCCATTTATAACAAGTGAAGGTGATGAACCATATTTTATCAAAAGTATTGTGAGAAGTTTTAATACTCATTGGATAAATATACAAATGCAACTGTTATATTACCAACGCAGAGTCTTCTCTTCGAGACCATGAGTTGGCCCAAAAGAAAATGAAACACGGCCTGATATTAAAACGAGATATCTCAAACACGCAGGATCCTCGAAGAGAGACCTCTGCTGTGACTAAAGCTATTTAAACTGCTGTGATGATCTCAAATACGCAGGGTCCTCGAAGAGACCCTGCTGTGACTAAACGGCAAGCACCATAGAAACTTAATTAAGAACCTACCTGACCTATCTTCCTTTCTCCCAAATACCCCCTAATTATCCATAGAATTACTGACGCGTATACTATAATCGTGGCGAAGTAATATGCTGTTTGAAGATTAGAAAATTTGTTAAAAGAATTTAATCCGTCAGAAATTATTGAATAACTAAAAACAACAATTATCACAAATATTATTTCATATCCCTTATGTCGACGAAATATAATTGACGATAATAGAAGATAAATAAAACAGGATAAAATCAAAACCGCATAAAATTTATAGATTGGGTAAAACATTAATGCAAAGAAAATCGGATCCAATAATTTAAGTGATATCTTCCAAGGTTCATTCCTATATCCAATTATAAGGCAATATGAAACTAACAGTAATATTTTTTTTACAAACATAATATTTCAATTACAAGGTCCTTTACTAGCTGGTGCCCATCTTTGGGTCGTATTTATTCCTGTTTCATGATTTCTCAAGTCATATCCTAACTGACCAGGGCTTGCATTAGCAGGCGAGGCTGATGATATATGAGGAAGTGATTGTCCCGCTGCATTAGCTACGTCATAAACAAAGTTCGTACAATTATAATTATATAAAGAATATTGATTTGTACTTGGATTATATGAATTAATATAATTTACAGCATTTTGAAACTGACTCTGAGTTACAGTATACGTTTTTGATACTGTAACAGCGGTCTGACCATTATTGTGTAACTCAGATGGAACTTCAAATCCCAAACCTACAGCTATCTGAGAAGAGCCTTGATCAGGATAAAATCCTATCTGTTGTCTTATATTACCTTGTTCAAGTCCGATAAATGCATGTCCACCGTTAGGGCTAAACGGCCCGGCTGTTCCATTACCAGTACCAGGAGCAGGTTCTTGCACATAAATAGTTATTCTAAACGTAGAAGTCGTAGATGACAAATTAAAACAGGCTAAATATTTTTTAAAAGTTAGGGTAATATTAATAGGTGGCGGGGGCAGTGTCCCACCACCACCACCAGGACCAGGACCAGGGCCAGGATCGGGATCGGGATTTGGCCCTGGTCCATCCTCTTCTCCTTCACAGCTTACGGTAAAGTTGTCGGTTACTTCATAACCATAATCTATGAGTGGGCCTTCTTCACCAGCTCGTATTTCCCATTTGATACCCCATTCTTCCCAACATGGTGGAGATGTATATTGTCCTGCTAATACTTGCTCTTCCGACTCCCAATAATACTCCTCTTCTTCGCCTGTCCCTTCTTCAGCTTTTGCCAACATACCAAAGTAAATATTCTTTTCTGTTATATAAGGCATCATTCCCGTAATAAGAATGAGCAGTAAAATAATTCGTTTCATATCAGTTAGGTTATTGTTTAATTATCATGGTAGTTTCTATTTTATTGCCTGACTGTAATTTTAAAGCATAACTTCCAGGTATAATTTGCGGGTCAATTACCCGATTATGCTTTCCTGCAGATAGTTTTAATTGTTCCGAATAAACTTGTTTCCCTGCCATATCGTAAAGTAAAACAGTAACGTTTTCATCCTTTTCCAAGGAAAAACTCAGGTTCAAACTGCCGGTAAATGGGTTGGGGTAGGCTATTAGTCTGTCTGAGTTCAACCCATACGCTTCCTTATTACTCTTAAGTTTCAGATCTGCGCTTTCACTGGTATCGCCCATTTTTCTAACGTCTGTTATCTTACTTAAACTTAGATACATTGGTTTTCCTGGTTCATGAGTATCAGGCGAATATAACCGGAGGTTTCCTAAAAGATAGGTAGAATCGGGTGTATGAACAAGTTGTATCGGTGTATCCCGAAACTCCCATAATAATGATTTTAGCGGATGATAATGGTCTGTTCGCTGATAGGCACTTCCTGTAAAGGTCAGTGCCTTATCGGTAACGCCTCCTTTTAACTCAGCAAATAAGCTGTCATTCTCTGTCCATGTACCATTAAAGGTTGAGTTGGTGGATTCTAAAACGAGCTTTACTTTTGATTGTGACACTACATGCTTACCACTCCAATCATATTTAATCAAAATTCCTTCATATGTTCCTGAGAGATCGCCTTCGGGCCTTTTATGAGTGATGGATTTATAGTTACTGGTTTGCTTCACTGTTGGAATAGCGGACTTTGAATTGTTTTCCTTGGTGCTTTTAGCAGATATCTGCTTAGTATTTTCCGCTTCATTTGCCATTAGCTCATCTTTGGCGAACTGATACCCTTTACTGGCTGCCTGGCTAAGCCAGTATCTGGCACTATCTGTATTTACAGCCGTTCCATAACCATTTCTATAGCAAAGACCCAACATATACATAGAGCCGATACTACCCTGAGTAACGGCAGTCTTAAACAATGCAAACGCTTTATCATAATTTTGCTCACATCCTAAACCTTTATAATGCATAACTCCTTTACCATATATACAGCCATAGGCATTAATTTCAGCTCCTTTACTATAGCTTTCATAGGCTTTTTTATAATCTTGCGGAGTACCCTTGCCATTTTTTTGCATTAATGCCAAATTATACCATGCACGGCTATACCCTGCTTCGGTTGCTTTTTTAAACCAGCTATAAGATTCTGTCTGATTGGCTCCGGTTCCAATGCCTTCGCTGTAGAGTATCCCTAAAGCATTCATGGCTTTGGCATTTCCTTCTTCCGCCGCTTGTTTATACAAACTAAATCCTTCTGCCGGATTATATAAAAAGTGACCGGCATTCATACGCATTCTGGCCTGATCTACAAGTGGAAGTGTGGCACCTATATTTTTCTGGGCTTCAACAAAATTACTGCTCAGCAGAAACAGAAAAAATAAAATTCTCTTTTTCATCGTGTTTTATTTTGATTAGGTTACCATGCAAAACTTGCTGCGGAAGATTTTTCAGGAAGGGGGTTATTATATCGTTTTGCGGCTTTCAGTGCCTTGAGCGTTTTGGGTTCTTCTGTTTGAATACTTTTTAAGCTTGCACTCTGCTCAGGCTTTTCATCACCATACCGGTTGGCAACCACCCATCTATGAAGATAATAATTCGTTACTTCCCTTACTGTTTTTGCACTATCTAGCTCGCCGTTTAAATTACGTTCCTTTAATTCTTTCCAGCTGTTCTGAGCCCATTTATTTGCCTTTTCTCTATGAATGTTTAGTAACAGTTTCACATACTGATCATCTGTAAGGAGCTTAGATAACACTTTACGCTCATATTCTTTAGGGTTAAAGCCAGCTTTTGTACTCCATAGCTCATGCAAAACATTCGTATGGTAAAGCAAAGTATCCACTTGAGCTTGATTCAATACAAGTATTTTTCTTAGTCGTATGGCTTGGGCAAACTTCGAATTATCTTTAGCCTGCAATACTTTATTATTCACAAGGCTTTTATTTAGGGCTGCTTGCTTATAAAGTTCAACAATAGAATCATTCTCAGCGATTACCGAAGCTAAACGCTTATGCAGCTCAGGACTCTTAGCATACTGTAAGGCTGTTGCTTCGATTGCCATTTTACGATTTAAAAATGCCTGATAAAGGGTTTTTTCCATTATCACGTCTCCTTGATACTTTTACGTAACAGCGCTGCAGTAACCTGCGCTTCAGCGATCGCGGTAAGTTTTGCTTTTTCTAAGTACTGCTCATCAAAGGTTTTTGTTGATTGCTGGGCGTTTAAGCTTACAGGCAGTAATGCTATACCAGCTAACAACAGGATTAAGTAGTTTTTTTTCATGGTTAAGTTCATTATGGGTAATAATTAAATCGTTAATAGTTATTTATTCTCTTATTTAAATTCCGATGTGATACTTTCTACTTGGTACTTCATACTTGGTACTTCATACTTGGTACTTCATACTTTATACCGTCCGTACTTTCACCACCACATTCTTTCTCCCTCCTTCGTAATAATAAAAGGCCGCTCCTTACCCTGCGAATATTCCGGGATCAGCAACATCAGCGCATTTTGTGGCACTCCTTCAAACACCAGCTCGGTACTGCCTTCGGTAGTTTTTTGGGTGGCAAACAGCTTCCAGTTATTTTCCCAGTAATACAGCTTGTAGTTTTTATCGGGACGGAAAATCAGATATTTATCCTGCTGTTTAATGCTGATGGTATGCCTGTTTATCGTATCTGGTTTCAGCACCAGTGTATGATTGTAACCTGAAGCTACCGGATAACCTGCGGGCATTAATTTTCCGTTTAGATAATACATAGGAAGAAATACCGCGCCTTTACACATCTGGTTAAATACTACAGAGTCGGCCTGCACCCTGCCCCACCAGGTGGGCTGCCACTTGAAACCGTTAAATACACAGGCATAAGCTACCGGCGGCTTCACTTTAGTATTAAAGAGCTTTAAGCTTACATTTCCGGTTTGCCAGTAGTCGGCGGTAACATCCTTATAGTTCAGCATCCGCATAAATCCTGGAGGAATCCCGGTTTCAGCAATCTTTGTCGCCAGCACATCCGGCTGTTTTGCATAGGTTATCCTGACCACTTTTGACGGTTCCCTGGAAAAATTATTAATTTTTACTTTCGGGGTAGAGATATCAAAGGGCAGCAATTTCTTTTCTTCGTCGAGTGTGCTGTTAAAAAAATGTCTGCCTGTTGTAGTTGCCCAGTACGGGATATGTTCCAGCGATGCGGGATAGCCTTGAGAGCGCAGGGTAAATACCTGCAAATCGCCGATATCGTCGCAATTGCCTTTTCTTCTGGTAAGCAGCTGTAAGGCACCTAATCGTGGTAAGGGTTCTTTACGCTGTTCAATATCCCACGTATTAATGAACCAGGTTTTAAAATCAGCTGCGAAATAATTCAGCGCCTCTTCCGTGGTTTTTCCTTGTACGCTATCGGCTATCCAGTTGAATTTCTCTTCATACGTTCTTCTCCAGTTTTGCAATGGCTCTGTACTTACACGGTAGGGTAATATGTATTCGCAAAACTCATCAAACGATAGTTTTTTAGCGGGTGGCTTTTTCCATGCTTCAAAAGCTCTCTCCACATTTTCTATCAGGTAAGCGGCTTTATACTATCGATATCTTTATAAGTATGGGACACCGGCATTACTTTGCCGGTTTGCACTTTTATTCTTTCAAAAGCCTCTACAGCAGCAGCAAAATCAGGATAGTTCAATTCATTATAGTCAATTCGTTTCCCTGTAGCGCTGTCTGCCCAGTAATAGTTCTGGGAATAATGGATATCCATATTGCGCACCAGGAAATAAATAGCGTTTAGCTTCAATGGGTCGCCAGATTTTTGAAAATAGCTGATTGACTTTTCAAGCTCGGTACGGTTTTTACCTGCTTGTTTAAGTACTGCTTCGACATCAGCCGGGTAAGGATTTTGAGTTTGGCTAAAAAGAGAGATTGGGATAAATAACAGGAGTAAAAGTATTCGCATAAGGATGGTTTATAAGTTGGTAATTGCTTTAGATGTTATCAGATAAGCAGGTCTTTGAATTTCCAATTGCATCTTTTGACTTCTTTCATCACCTTCAAGTCTCTTTAATACCAGCCTGGCTGCCGATTTATATCGCCTTACTTTATCAGATGGAATTTTAGGTTTCAGTACCAGGATTTCCTGTGCCATATCGCCGGCCGCAGCAGCGTTCCGGCTTTTCAGATACACATTCATTAATGCCATCCGATGCTTAAAGCGTGCAGGCTGAATATTTTTTGCCATCAGGTAATCAGTTGCTGCCTGACTATAATTACCTGATCTTTCATGGCATAATCCGCTTTTGAAATACAGATCGGGATTAGAACTAAAAGTTTTTGCGCGATTAAATGCCATCAAAGCCTCCGGGTAATTTTTTAATTCGAATAACACCTGGCCATAGTTCCGCCAGTAACTTTCCGACTCTGGCAGCACGGACTCCAGTTGCTGTAGAATGGTCCGGGCCCCGATTAAATCACCTTTAGCCGCTAAGTCTGCTGCATGTTTATTCTTTAGATCAGCATGGACATTTTCTGTCTGATAAAAGCATATAAATACTCCTCCAATGATGCAGCCTGCCCCTATACCTAACCTTAATGACGAGGACAGATGCCACCCTCCTGTCAAAAACATTGGCCTGGGATGGCTCCTGAAAGAATAGTTAACAGAATAAATAGAGATATAAAGCATGAACAGGCAGGCAGCGGGTATCGCTTGCATCGAAAAATTAAACAGTGACATGACAACAAAGGCTACTATACCTGCATACGTGCAGATTGAAATCGCCTGCTGCTCCTCCACAGTTTGAATAAACGGGTTCCTATCCGTTATTTTACTATTATAATGATTTCTACTGCTCCTCGGATGAACAAGAAGCAATGAAAAAACAATACCAGCGAACAGAATTAAGCCAGTCAACCCTCCTTCAACTGTATTTTCCAGAAACTCATTATAGGCCATCCTCACATGATCGGCCCTCCGCAGCTCTTCTCCCGTTAACTTGCCGTTTTGAACATATTTTGCCTGTGCCAGGTTATAGGCCTGTTCGAACATCCCATAACCATATCCTGTAAAAGGCTTTTCGAGAATCATCTGAAAAGACACTTTCCACACCAGCATCCGTCCATCTGCTGATGCTTGTTTTGATTTATATAATTGAAGAGAAAGAGGAATTAATACCAGCAAAGCCAGCGCTGCAAGAGCGATGCAGCTGGTGCGGTTACGCTTGTTGCTCAGATACTGCCAGACTTGGTAACGATAATTAAGAACAATGGTTGTTGATACCGCCGCACCTATATAAGCCGTCCGGCACTTAAGCAGCAATATGGCTGCAAGCATAAAGCCTACAATTAGTATTGAAGCTGTTTTTTCACGCTTTTTAACTATGAAACACAAGCTTAAAACAGCCGGTAATGCCATTGATAGAAACATGGCCGTTACATTAGGATTAACCCAGCTCCCCGTTACGGCAAAATACAGATCACTGCTTTTTACCCATCCGGTATACTGGGCAAGGCAGATAAGAGACTCTCCCAGCGCGATAAAGCTAACCAGCCATAGAAGAGTACTGGTTTTATAATTATTGATTTTAAATAACAGATAAAAAGCGACTGCAGATAAAGAGCTTAAAACAAGATAAGTATGGCGGGGATTGAGGTTCTCTGAAATCACTTTACCGTGAACCAACACATAAAAGCCGAATACTAAAACAAGTATAATCGGCAGGGGAATAACGAGGTCACTGAATTTTAGAATAATTATTCCGGTGATACTTAAAAGAAATGAAACCAGAATAACATAGGAAAAATAAGAAGCCTGCGATGCATAAATAAACCAGTTGCTGCTGTTTATTAATGTTGCAGTAATTACCAGCGCTAAAAACAAGGTAATCAGGCAGCTTCTCCACTTGCACTGCGCCCCGGCTACCATATCCTGAATGGGCGAAGCTTATTTATTCTATAATAAATGGCATTGGCATTATAACCAAAGGGATGCAGATAAAAGTCTTTCATAGTTAAGGTTTAGAAACCTGAAACTACATCCCAATCCGCTCATTTAAAAGATTATTACGTCAACGCCTCTTTTCGATAGATAAACCCGGCGATTGACAAGGTAACGCGCTTATTCTACAGGCATATACTATCTCCTGCTACTTTGTAAAGTTCTCATCCCTAACGAGTCATGGAAGCCCTTCCGGTACGATTCTCCTATCATAATACACTTGCCATTTTCCAGCCAAATCTGGTTGCCCTCGATCATTCTTATTTTCTTCACATTGATGATGAAAGACTTATGCACCCGTTTAAATTCGGCTGATGGTAAACTTTCTTCAGTCTCCTTTAATGTTAAATAGGTAATATGTTTTTGATCGTTGAGATGGATCTCTATATAATTATTCAGAGATTCAATAAAAATAATTGCATCTGCATCCACCCTAATGAGTTTCCCTTTTAATTCTGTTTTGATAAAAAAGAAGTTAGCTGGTAATCTTTTACCGCAATAAAACATGTAAGATTTAACTTTCATGATAGCTTGCAAAAAGCGCGAATAGCTAACAGGTTTAAGTAAGAAATCGCAGGCATTATTATTAAAGGCGGCAAGCGCATACCGTTCATGGATGCTGGTAAATATAACAGAGCAGGGGTGCCTGATTAAACCACATAGTTCTATTCCTGATATTTCCGGCAAGTCTATAATTGTAAAAATAATATCAGGACGTATTGCTTCAATAATTAGTAAGGCCTTAACAGGATCTCCGCATCTCCCTGCCAGCTTAATATCAGGGGTTTTCTCAATATAACTGCTTAGTAACTCAATCGCGCGATCGTCATTATCAATAATGAAACAGGTTTTCATCAATATTGCAGCCGAATCAATCTCTGATACAATCGATCTTAGCTCTTTAAACCTCCACCGCCTCTATCCAGATACCGTCTTCCTTAATAATATTAATTAACTCATCCAGCGCGTATTCGGTATTAACACTTTTCTTAACTACTTCTTTTCCACGATATAGCGTGATTTTACCGGGACCAGTTCCTACATACCCATAATCAGCATCGGCCATTTCTCCCGGGCCATTTACTATGCAACCCATTATAGCAATTTTGACACCTTTCAAATGACTTGTCCGGCTGCGGATTAACTGGGTTGTTTCCTGCAAATCAAATAGCGTCCGGCCACAACTAGGACAAGAGATATATTCTGTTTTTGATATTCTGGATCGTGTTGCCTGTAAAATACCGAATGATGTAGTTACTATCGTTTTTAAATCAATTGCAGGCGCATCTAACCAAATACCATCGCCAAACCCATCTATTAAAAGTGCACCCGCATCGGTTGCCGCATAAAGCTGAAATTTCGCTTCCGGGCTAACTGAGAATTTAGAATCTTCATTAGCTCCAGGCCCTTTTGTTCCTTCTGTTCCGGCAGAATAACTACGCTTAACTATTACCGGCGAATCAATCCCCAGTTCAGCTAAAAAGCAAAAGAACTGACGCTGATCGGCCATACCGTGCTCTTCTGTTGTTTCAAGAACGAACACCAGGGTTTTATCGACTTGCAGATTGCTAAAAATATCGGTTTGTAAATCAGAATTAAAAACCTGAACCAGGTTTAAGGAAATATCCTTTTCTTCTGCTTCTATAAATTCTTTTAAACTATAGAATGGATGGCAATTCCGCTTATCCGAAAGATTTTTCCACGTAGAATAATTATAAAGCTGCTTCAGATTACCCGGCATAGTGAATTCGGGTAACTGATCTGCCAGGTAAACAAAATCGACAGATTGCTCGCCCATATTATACTTGTCTACAAACGACACATAATTATAGCCGGCATCAGCTAATATCAGCGGATTCTTTAAATCCTTACCCGATATATCTGCCACTACACGCGGAACCTGGTGCCCGCCTATAAACGTATTCAGTTCAGCCGAATGGCGCTTTGTATATTCATAAGGATTATGTGTAAACCCCGGTTGCAATAAGCTGGTTGCTTTCTGCTTTTCGCTTTCCGCTTTTTGCTTTCCGCTTTCAGCTCTCTCTCTATATCTATCAGCCAGGGCAATTGCAACCGGCGCCTCATATTCTGGCTCTTCGGTTAATGAAACCCGGATGGTATCACCTAAGCCATCTTCCAATAACGTTCCGATTCCTACAGATGATTTTATTCTCCCATCGTCCCCATCGCCTGCTTCGGTAACACCTAAATGAAGAGGATAATTCATCCCCTCATGTTGCATAGTTTCTACCAGTAAGCGATAAGCCTGCACCATTACCTGCGGATTGCTCGATTTCATTGAAATTACCAGGTTATAGTAATTCAAATCTTCGCAGATACGCATAAATTCCATAGCAGATTCTACCATACCACGCGGCGTATCGCCATAATAACTCATTATCCTGTCGGACAGGGAGCCGTGATTAGTACCAATGCGCATTGCTGTGCCATACTCCTTGCAAATCTTAACCAAAGGACTAAATTTTTTATAAATGCGTTCCAGTTCTGCCTGGTATTCTGAAGAAGTATATTCTAATTGATCAAAACGTTTTTTATCGGCATAATTGCCCGGATTAACACGTACTTTTTCTACTATACGCGCTGCAGCTTCGGCAGCGTTAGGTGTAAAATGTATATCTGCGATTAAGGGAACATCGTATCCGCGAAAGCGCAGTTCTTTTTTGATTTCGGCAAGGTTAAGCGCTTCTTTTATACTGGGAGCTGTAATGCGGACATATTCACAGCCTGCGTCAACCATTCTGATGGTTTGCTCTACGGTAGCCAGAGTATCCATCGTATCGGTAGTAGTCATACTCTGAATACGGATTGGATTATTCCCTCCTACCGGAATATTTCCGATAGATACTTCTCTTGTTAAAAAACGGGAATATTCTGTTAGCGAATTACAATATTTACCTTTCAGCACAGCAGTCGTTTCTGGAACCATGAATTTGTGTATCAGGTTACAAAAATAAGAAAAATGGGCATTAAAGTTCAGCCATTCGTAATCTTGATTGTCTGTAAAGCTCTTAATACTGCTTTACTTCAAATTTGGATAAGCCGCCCTTTAAGTTTAAGACAATGGCCCTGGAAGATTCGTTAAAATTTTCTGATGTATAAGTTCCATCAGATTGTTTTTTAAATCCTTTGAAGTTATTTGAAGAAAGGCCGGATTCAACATATATTTTGCAGGCAGCAGAACGCGGAACAGAAATCTCAATTTCAGAAACACCTGTTTCAACAGAAACATTGGTATTTTGAGTGAGCTCTCCTAATTTAATTTCAAAAGAGGCAGCGCCACCTTTTATAGATAAACTATTTATTTTAAAAGCTGACAGATCGAAATCAGTAGCTCCGGCTCCCATTTCAAGATTAATATCCCAAACAGGATTCCTGTTTAATTTTAATATCGCACGGTTACCTTTATTATTCAAGTCCCATTTTGAATTGCCCTTCATTTTAAAATTCAATGTCTGGGTACTATCGCCGAATGTTTTGAGCAAAGAATATTTCCCGAAATTCTTTTTTACATCTGCATCAAACAGATTGTTTGTAGTATCTTCTAAAACATAGAGCGTGGCGCCTCCGGAAATATTTAAAACGGCTTTGGTAATAGTCTGGTTATATTCTTCTGTAAAGACATTAGTAGTTACTTTTTCATCGAATATATTATCGTCCTTATTAAATAACCAGCCTGCTGCATCGTTATGGGTACTTACAATTCCCTGGTAAGCTATAAATCCAAGTGCCAGTAAGGTCAATAATATAGATACAATGGCCCCAAATTGCGAATTTTCTCTTGACAGCAAAAGATTTGCACCAATTAATATTAAAATTATAGGCCAGAACCGGAAGATAACCTGCCAGTAAAAATCGATTACTCCAAAATTCTGAAGCAATAAAATTGCTCCTGCAAACACAAGGATTATACCCCAAATAATTTTTTCAGTTCTCATTATCTCAGGCTATAAAGGTTGATTATCGGTCTTATCGGCGGCATTATTTTGAGGCTCGTTCCAATCTGTAACTGGAGGCTTATTAGCAGAACCTGATGATTTCTTTCCGGATTTTGATAAAATAACAACACCCAGTGCTATTAAAATTACAGGCCATAGTTTAAATATAGAGAACCAATCCGGAATAAAACCAAATTCGGCGAGCATAAACCAGCAACCTACTGCAATTAAAATTAGGCCCGCAATTAATCTGCCCGAAGTGCTCGTTTTTTCACCAGGATAAAAGGGCGCATATTTTTGTTCAGTACCTGTAGGCGAAGGTTCTTCCGGTATACGATAATCAGCATCAAAATTGGAAAAATCTTTAAAAAATGGTTTTTCAGGGATAGCTATCCACAAAATAATATAAACAGGTATACCCGCAAAATGAAACAACACCATCAGAATAAACAATATCCTAACTAATGTAACATCTACTGAAAGATAATCAGCTAAGCCTGATGCAACACCGGCAATCATCTTATTCTGTTGATTTCTTTCTAATTTCTTTTCCATGAGAATATTTTTTAAAGCTGTCCGGCTAAAGGACTGATAATTATCTCATCCGGGTTAGCTCCTTTACTTGTTCCCAGACAATATAAAACAGTATTTGCAATATCTTCCGATGCTATTAAACGATCAGCAGGTAAAGTTGTTCCATCCCAGGAACTGGTAAGGGTTGAACCCGGAAGAATAGCAGTTACGTTTACATTATGCGGCATCAGTTCCAATCTTAATACTTTGGTTAGACCATGCAATGCAAACTTTGTTACAGTGTACGAACCAGCTGCCACAACAGGGTTAATAGCCGCTGCAGAACAAATATTAATGATATATCCGGATCTATTGGCTCGCATTTGCCTTCCAAATATCTTACACAACGCATAAGCAGTATTGAAATTAACCTGAAATTGTATTTCCAGATTGCTATCCTCTTCATCCAAAATAGAACCGGGATAAAATGCTCCTACGTTATTTATCAAAACATCCACCTTCGGAAACTGTTGTTGTACAAAGTTGGCAAATGCTGTAACTTGCAAGGGTTCAGCACAATTTGTGGTTAGGCCCACGGCATGAATAGAGGGGTTTTGCGACATTAATTCCTGGCAGAAAGAATCAATTTCAGACTGATCTCTTGAACAAATAGCGAGATTATATCCTGTTGCTGCCAGCTTAATTGCAATGGCCCGGCCCATCCCTTTTGTTGCTCCGGTAATTACTGCGTTCATATAAAAGTAAATTTAAAAGAATTAGGCTAAAAGCCTTAATTTAGTCCAAAATTAAAAATGATCTTTCACCCTCTAGGCAGATATATCTTATTATTAAAAGCGGTTTTCAGAAAGCCCGAAAAATGGAATATCTATCGTAAAGAAATTTTCCATGAAATGAATTCCATTGGTGTTGGCTCCATAGGAATTATTGCCATTATATCACTTTTTCTGGGAATGGTAACTACGGTACAAACTGCGTTTCAACTGGTAAGCGATTTGATCCCGAAATCTATTATCGGATCCATTGTCCGCGACTCGACCATCCTGGAACTTAGTCCTACTATATCTGCTATTGTTTTGGCCGGTAAGGTAGGGTCCAGCATTTCATCGCAAATAGGTACTATGCGTGTAACGGAGCAGATTGACGCACTTGAAATAATGGGAATTAATTCGCCCGGCTACCTTATTTTACCTAAAATTATTGGAGCGGTAGTAATGATTCCGCTATTGGTAATTGTTTCTATAGCATTAAGTATTCTTGGCGGATACATCGCCGGTACATTATCAGGAGCGGTAACACCAAACGACTTTATAGCCGGACTTACAGAAGGGTTTATTCCATTTACATTAACGGTTAGTATGGTAAAATCGATTCTTTTTGCTTTTATTATTACCTCTGTTTCTGCGTACCAGGGCTTTTATACATCTGGCGGCGCCTTAGAAGTTGGGGTTTCGAGTACACGAGCGGTAGTTGTTAGTTGTATCGCTATTTTATTTACAGATTACCTTGTGGCACAGTTACTATTATGATCGAAATTAAAGACGTACATAAAACGTTTGGTGAAAATTATGTTTTAAAGGGTATCTCTGCAAAGTTTGAACCCGGTGATAATAGTTTAATTATTGGAGGTTCCGGCTCAGGAAAAACTACCCTTCTAAAGTGCATGGTAGGTTTACATGAGCCAGATCAGGGTTCTGTAATATACGATGGCCGTGATTTTACGCGCCTTAATTTTAAAGAACGTATAGAAATAAGGAAAGAAATAGGAATGCTTTTCCAGAGCTCTGCTTTGTTCGATTCGATGACAGTAGAAGAAAACATTATGTTCCCTTTAAATATGTTTACCGAAGATCGTAAACAGGATAAGTTAAAACGGGTAAACTTTTGCCTCGAACGCGTTAACCTGGAAGGGAAAAATAAACTGTATCCGGCCGAACTGTCGGGAGGAATGAAAAAGCGCGTAGGTATTGCAAGGGCAATTTCTATGCAGCCAAAATATCTTTTTGTTGATGAGCCTAATTCCGGCCTTGATCCTAAAACATCAATTGTAATTGATGATTTAATAAACGAAATCACCGAAGAGTATCAAATCACCACCGTTGTGGTAACACACGATATGAATTCTGTAATGGGTATTGGAGAGCGCATACTTTTCCTATTTGACGGCAAAAAAGAATGGGAAGGAACAAATAAAGAAATCGCACATACAGACAATCAGAATGTAAACGATTTTGTATTTGCAAGTAAATTTACGCAGGCAGCAAAAGATAAATTGTAATTCAAAAATCAGAAACTTTCTTAGCCCTATTACCGATTTCATCCACTGTCAAGTGCCGATACCGGTCTTAATTAATATTACCCATAAGAATTTAGATATATTTTAAATGATTCAACTACTTACGCCACAACACTGGGAAGATTATGAACTGATTGATTGTGGTGATTTCGAAAAGCTGGAAAGATTTGGCGAGCTTACCTTAATACGGCCCGAGCCGCAGGCTGTTTGGGCGAAACAATTACCAGCATCCGAATGGCAAAAACTTCATGACATCCGGTTTAAGGGCCGTTCGGCTACATCCGGAGAATGGGTAAAGAAAAATCCTAAGGCTCCCGATCGCTGGCATATTAGTTATAAGAATAATGATGTTTCTATTAAACTGCGTTTAGGATTAACATCCTTTAAACATGTAGGCGTTTTTCCGGAACAGGCAGTAAACTGGGATTATATCTCTGACACCCTAAGCAAATTTAAAACATCAAACCCTAAAGTATTGAATCTTTTTGCGTACACGGGCGGAGCATCTGTTATTGCCCAGGCGGCCGGCGCGGATACCACACACGTTGATTCGATTAAGCAAGTGGTAACCTGGGCAAATGAGAACCAGGAACTATCAAACGTTAAGGATATACGCTGGGTGGTTGAAGATGCATTGAAGTTTGTTAAACGCGAGCTAAAACGCGGAAAAAAATATAATGGGATTATTCTCGACCCCCCTGCATACGGACACGGCCCCAACGGCGAAAAATGGAAATTAGAAGATCATATCCTGGAAATGATGCAGGATGTAACTCAACTGCTCGATGAAGAGGAGCATTTTTTAATTTTGAATAGCTATTCTCTCGGCTTTTCATCCGTAATTGTAGAAAACCTTTTAAAAGGGAGCTTAACACATCCCAGCAATTTAGAAATTGGAGAACTTTACCTTCAGGCAAGAGCCGGAAATAAGTTACCTTTAGGGGTATTTGGCAAGGCTAGAAAATTAGCTTAATCAATTAAATAACAGACAGAATAATACAAAAGGAGCAGGTAAATTAATTATTATATTCAAATGAAGAACAAAATGTATAAAGCAGTTTTTGGAATTGCACTACTCGGCACAGTATTGAGCTGTACGCAGGATGCTAAAACCAGCAGCAGCGTATCGGCAAAAGCCAAAGACAGCACCGTAAATGCAAACAATGATGAGGCAGAAGCCGCTGCACCTGCAACAACCATAGATACTGCAACATACAGTCAAAAGGTTCTTGAGAATGCAAATGGGGATACTACAGGAAAATGGCCGGTAAAAAACCAACCAGCCCCTTTGCCTGGCGCTATTCTTCCGTTTAAGAGAATTGTAGTTTATTATGGAAATATGCACTCTAAAAAGATGGGAGCGCTTGGTGAATACGCGCCAAAAGAAATGTGGAGTCGCTTAAATGCAGAAGTAAAACACTGGGAGAAAGCGGATCCTAAAACACCTGTTCAGGCGGGCATTCATTATATTGCTACAGTAGCAAGTGGGGAAGCTGGCAAAGAGGGAGCTTATGTGAACCGCATGCCGGAAAAACAAATTGATTCTGCTTTAGCGATAGCAAAAATGCATAACGCTATTCTATTTCTGGATATACAAGTGGGTTTAAGCACCATTCAAAAAGAATTGCCAAGATTTGAAAAATACTTAAAAATGCCACATGTGCATTTGGGTATCGATCCTGAATTTGCAATGTTAAAAAAGGGAGTTCCTCCGGGAAGAAAAATAGGAACCTATGACGCTGCGGACATCAACTATGTTTCTAATTATTTAGCAAAATTGGTTAGAGAAAATAACCTGCCACCAAAAGTATTTGTAGTGCACCGTTTTACTCAAGGAATGGTTACCAATTATCAGAACATTAAATTACATCCGGAAGTACAACTTGTAATGCACATGGATGGATGGGGCGAACCAGAATTAAAACTGGGAACTTATCGTAATCACATTTACAAAGAGCCAGTTCAGTTTACCGGGTTTAAGTTATTTTATAAAAATGATTTAAAGAAAGCTCCAAACAGACTAATGACTCCGGAAGAGCTTTTAAAGCTTAAACCACAGCCGATTTACATACAATACCAGTAGGAAGGATATTGTTGGTTTAAAGGCTGGAAGCACTTTTAAGCTTTTCTGTTTTTAAAATTCACAAGCCTGATTAAACATAAGAGAGCCCGAATTTTAAATAAAATCCGGGCTCTCTTATCAAGTACTGAGTTAGTACTTAAAAACCTTTCCTCCCCAGTACTTAGCCTATTGGTGGTGTCTCCACCAACAAAACAAGTGATTGGGAATGAGGTCGGATTTCTAAGCAGGAGTAGTTTTATTAAACGAATATTGTTGGTGAGACACCAACAATGGAGAAGAGTTTCCATTATAATTATTTTAAAGCTCTCTGATTTTAATACTCCTAAACGATACTGAATCTCCATGATCCTGCAACAGGATTCTGCCTTGGGGTGACATTCCAAAGTTTTTCCAATCTTTATATTTACTTTCTGCCACTAAATCATTAAACTCCTTAGAACCTCGCTGATACTCTAAAACCTTATATCCATTTAAATAATACTCCACTTTGTTATCAGGATTTACTTTAATTACACCCTGATTCCACTCGCCAATTTTTTTAACAGAGGCTGGAACCTTAGCAGATGCTTTTAAATCATATAAAGAAGCGAGTGTACGGTTGCCATCGCGCCCCAATTTTGCATCCGGATGTTTTGCATCATCTAACAACTGATACTCCAGCCCGATAGCAGAACCCTTATTTCCTTCGGTTTCCGTAACGAAATATTTAATACCGCTATTAGCACCTTCAGATAATTTAAAATCAAACTTTAATTCAAAGGCCTTAAACTCTTTTTGGGTAACAATATCGCCGCCATTGGCAGATTCTGCACCGCCAGCTTTTTGAACACTTAAAATTCCGTCTTTTATTTCCCATCCGTTTTTGGGAAATTCGCTTTTATATGCTCCTCTCCAGCCGTCTGTTGTTTTACCATCAAACAACAATTTAAAGCCATTGGCCTTTTCCTGCCCCGACAAATTATTTTTCACCAGGTTTACAACAAAGATATTATCGTAAGGTGAAGGCTTTAAGTTTGTTGTTTTGATCCGGATATTACGCCATCGTACCTGTGTGCCGGGGACTTTGTCTTTACCAATGGAATGCACCTGCAAGGCGATAAAACCCTCTTTGGTGAGGTCGTCTATTAGATGTGCAGTTGGAATGCCGTTCACCCAGGTTCTGATGGTATTTCCAATACATTCTATTCTGTATTTGTTCCAGGTATTATTTTTAAAAGATTTTTTCCCATCCTCGTTAAGCTCTAAAGGATAGAGCCATCCTCTTCTGGCCTCATCATATATTCCACCGCTCCAGGATCGTCTGGCAGGATCTATCTCGACCTGATATCCGTGTACACGGCCGTTTTGATAATCGGGAGAACTCAGGCTCCGGATCTGAATACCGGAATTCATCGAAGTATCGACAAGCAATTCTAATTCTAAGACGAAATCTTTATAATTCTTTTCAGTGGCAAGGAAAGAATTCGGTTCGTTACTAACGGTGGTGCCTATTATTTCACCGTTTACAGCGGCATATTTGGCTTTCCCGTTAAGCTGTTTCCAGCCACTTAAATCTTTGCCGTTAAACAGGTACTCCCATCCATCTTTTGGAGATTGGGCTTGTGCTGCGATATCAACTATCACACATAAGATTATTAAAAGTATTAGCTTCATTTGGACAGGTTAATTAATTAGAATTAGAGGTTATTGGCTTAGTTCAAACTTATCTAAAATAAATTAATAACTGCAACTCCATCTTCTCTGGTTCTCAAAAACTGAACAAAACAGAGTAAAGCACTTGTCTGCTAACCGGGAAAATTCGCTTGATGAAATTCATAAAATTTAAAAAGCATGAATTAAAACCATAAGACGAATTGGAATAAAATTTTACATTTTTGCTCTTATCAAGCTTTTTGCTTAGCATTACGACTACTTATATTACATCCTTCAACTTTATATTTTAAGATTTTTAGATAGCGTTATGACAGTAAAACGAGTTTTAATAAACTCAGATTTAGTAATTTAGTTATCTTGACAATACCATTATCATGAATGGACATTACCGATGGCACAGAAGGAATTATGTGCATAGCACCTTATTACAAGAAACAAAAAGGAATAGCAGAGATTAAAGTATTAAAACTATAAAAGGTTTAAGAGGTTTTTAAATTATGGCAATAGACACAGCAACGTTTGGTGCAGGATGTTTTTGGTGCACCGAATCTATTTTTCAAACATTAATTGGAGTTTCAAGGGTAACATCCGGCTATATGGGTGGATATAAAGAAAACCCATCATACGAAGATGTTTGTACCGGTAATACAGGACATGCGGAGGTTACCCAGATTGATTTTGATCCTGCTCAAATTACATTTGAAGAACTGTTATTAATATTCTTCAAAACCCATGATCCTACTACTTTAAACCGCCAGGGTAACGATATAGGTACACAATACCGTTCGGTTATATTTTACCATAATCAGGAACAAAAGGACCAGGCCAATAATATGATTGATGAATTAACCAGAGAAATGGTTTTCGACGATCCTATTGTAACCGAGGTTTCGCCAGTTTCTGAGTTTTACTCTGCAGAAAGTTACCATCAGAATTATTTTAATTTAAACACTGCACAACCTTATTGCACATTTGTAATACAACCAAAGTTGGCGAAATTCACAAAAAATTTCAGGGAGAAAATTAAGCCGGAGTTATTGTAAGATACAAGATGGTTCCTGAGATAGGAAACCATGGTCATTAGAACGCCAGTCCATGCAAAGAATGGTGAGAAAAAACACTCAGAGTGCGCAGAGAGAATCCTTTTGAATTCGGTATTCCTTACGTTCTTTGCGTGAAACCTAATAATGCCAGCCTAGAACAATCCTAATTGCCCCTTATCATCAATCTCTATATCATCAGGGTTGGTGATTTCAAAATCAACTTTTTTAGCCGGCTTCGCAACAGGCTCTTCTTCTCTCTTTGAATTGGCTATTATATCTTTTTGTAGAGGTCTTTCTTTAACTGGCTTTAATTCAGCTTCATCATCACTTTGTACAATCTCTTTCTCTGCTTCAGCATCTACTTTTTCTTCCAACACTACCTCTTCTAAAGAAACTTCAGCAACCGGATCCGGTACATCTTCAGGGTCGTCATGCTCTGCTATTAATTCAATTTTTTTAATTTCATTAGGAGATAAACGGTTTCCCTGAGCTTTCATCCCCTTCACATCAATTGCGTCTGCCAGATTGATTTCAACACTTTCTGGAGTTAAACTCTTCCCTTTTAACGTATCTAAATGAACAACCGGCTGGGCGGCTCCGGAAATCAGAACAAGTTTAGAACCGTTTTCTTCATTAATTATGCTGGTCAGTTTCCCAACAGGGGTATCTTCAAACATAAAACGCTTCACGTAATAGTTTTTAGACTTTCCATCAAAATGCACTACAGTAAATACCTTTTCAGGATCGTACTTTTCAATCAAAATCATTTTATCATCAAAATGATTACTCAGATCAAAAGACGTAAGTTCGAACACTCCGGTAGACAGAACCGTCAGGATCTTATCCGGCCCATCAAATTCGCCCAGATACTTCCCTCTGCTATCGGCATTTAAACGTTTTAATATATCATCATACCAGATTTTTCTTCCGGCAAGCGTTGAAACCCCTTTAGACTTAAGAACAATTTTTTTAACAGGGTATTTGGAAACGGTATTACCGATGGAACTCCGGCCCTTAATAGCCAGTTCGGCAAAATCCAAATCGAACTGTAATTTCCTAAGCTTGGAATGCGGTTTTAACTGAATATTTACCACTTCTGCTTCACCATTCGGGTTAGCCGTAAAGTATAACGTTTTAGATCCCTTTGAACCTTTAGTTAAATCGTATTCTTTATCGCGTGTAACGCCAAGCACTGCAAAACGCTTCACATAAGATGCCCCGGTTTGACCATCTCTATAAATCATATTATAAACGGTCCGCTCATCCCCTTTTTTAAATACGCCTACATGCAAAATATCTTTTCCGACAAAAATCTTATCCTGCACTTTGGTAACTACACAACGACCATCTTCGCGAAAAACAATAATCTCGTCCAAATCCGAACAATCGCAAACAAATTCATCTTTACGTAAACCTGTACCTATAAAACCGTCTGTTCGATTAACATATAATTTCACATTGGCCAAAGCAACCTGCGAAGCCTCTACCCTATCGAATGTTCTTAATTCTGTTTTCCGCCCACGATCCTTTCCATATTTATCCCTTATTTTTTCGAACCAGGCTATAGCGTAATCAGTAAGGTGCCTTAATGAATGATTTATTTCTTTTATCTCATTCTCCAGGCTTTTCATGTGCTCATCCGCTTTTTTCACATCAAAACGGGTAATACTGCTCATAGGCTTATCTATAAGCTTCTTGTAATCTTCCGGAAGAATCAGGCGATAAAATTGTGGCATGAAGGGGCCAAATAAACGATTCAGCACTTCAATAACAACTTCAAACGCACCAGAATTTTCGTAATCCGGATGCTTGTACATCCCTTCCTGGATAAATATTTTTAATAAGTTACTGAAGAATATTTTTTCTTTTAATTCGGCAAGACGGATTTCCAGCTCGCGCCTCAACAGATGCTTGGTGTATTCTGTATTCGAAATAAGAATATCGTTTACGCTTAAAAACTGCGGCTTATCATCCCTGATTACACAGGTATTCGGCGAAATAGAAACTTCACAATCGGTAAACGCATACAGGGCATCAATGGTAACATCGGGAGAAATACCCGGAGCTAAATGAATAACAATTTCTACATTCTGTGCCGTGTTATCTTCAATTTTACGGATTTTGATTTTCCCCTTATCATTTGCAGAAATAACACTGTCTATTAAACTGCCGGTGATTGTAGAAAAAGGTATTTCGGTTATAGTAAGTGTCTTTTTGTCCTTTTCAATAATCTTCGCCCTTACGCGTATCTTTCCGCCGCGCTGCCCTTCATTATATGCAGAACAATCGGCCATTCCTCCCGTAGGAAAATCAGGCATTAAATTCGGCCTGTTGCCCCGTAATACCTCTATCGAAGCATCAATTAGCTCTATGAAATTATGAGGCATAATTTTAGTAGCCAGACCGACAGCTATACCTTCTGCACCCTGCGCTAAAAGCAATGGAAACTTAACAGGGAGCGTAATAGGTTCTTTATTCCTGCCGTCGTAACTATTTTGCCAGATGGTGGTATCGGGATTAAAAACCACATCATTAGCAAATTTAGATAAACGTGCTTCAATATAACGGGGAGCTGCAGCAGAATCTCCGGTAATTGGATCTCCCCAGTTTCCCTGGGTATCAATTAACAGGTTTTTCTGACCTATTTGCACCATGGCATCACCAATCGAAGCATCTCCGTGCGGATGATATTTCATCGTATTCCCAATAACGTTGGCTGCCTTGTTAAAGCGCCCGTCATCCAATTCCTTAAGCGAATGCAGAATACGGCGCTGCACAGGTTTTAATCCGTCGTTAATATGCGGTACCGCACGATCGAGAATTACATAGGATGCATAATCTAAAAACCAGTTTTCATATAAACCGCCTAACGTTGTTACATTATGTAACTTTTCTTCATTATTGGTAGTATTGTCTATTGGTTCTTCACTCATTCTTTTCTAAAAAACTCTGGGAACGGTAAAGATAAGAGTTTTGGGAAAATATGGGTTGCGTAAATGGAATGTTATGGGTTAATCTAACCGGAATAATTATTCCAGCCAGATTATTAACTAGTTTAGTGCTTAATACACGTGCATCGGAATTAAAAATTCCGATGCTATATACAGGATTTTCATACAAACACATAAGTTTTAATTAAGATGAAAAACCTCAAATTATTAACCAGCGCTTTAACTATCAAGGCATTAAAGTAAATGTTCTATATCAAATAAAAAAATCATTACAAGAACAACGTTCCTGGCATAACAAACATGTACTTTCCTTTATGAGCAGTTTTAGTAAACAAATATTTTAATATTATCAGGTAATATTAACCCGAATATCCTTGCTATAATTTAATTTTATACCGATATTTATACTTCCATTCCAAGGCTAATGCAGCCAGATTAACTTTAATCCTCCATTTACTTACAAAGACCATACAGAGACAATATAGAGGCTTACAGGGACCTTATAGAGACTTTTCCTCACTAATGGTTCGGGTATTGTTCGCCAATGGTTCACAAACCATTCGGCTTTGATTCGCCTGCAGTCCAGATAACACCCGATATGCATGGCCCGGCGCCCGAACAATTCCCGAACCAATCCCGAACATGTCCCGGTTCTGGTAATAACCTGGTACGAATCTGATACAGTCAAGTCCCGAAGGTATTGCCTGCAATTTGGACAGAAAAAATCCGGCACAACCGGTTTTCTTTAGTCGACTGGGAGTGAGTAATAGATAGGTAAGCTTCAATGGTTCTCGATTGTCCGTTGGATGACGGATTTGACATAAGGCGTTTCGTCATTGCCAACTCGATTGGCAATCGTAATGAATGGGATAAGGTCTTTCCTTAGCACCGCATTAAGATTCCCACGTCCGTGGGAATGACGAAAAGTGGTATAAGGACGTTTCGTCATTGCTTGAAGGCAATCCTAATGCATGGGATAGCACTTCCTTGCAACCGCTTTAGGATTCCCACCTGCGTGGGAAGGACGAATTTGTTATAAGACAATTTTGGGCATAAAAAAACCCGGCATAAACCGGGTCTCTTTATTCATGTATTGCAAAAAAAGATTATTCTTCTTTCTTCTCTTCCTTCTTCTTCTTACCTGGCGCTTTTCTGCCGATTTTAATTTCTTTAATCTCTTTATCAAAATCTACTTCCATTACATCGCCTTCAACCAGCTCGCCTTTCAGAATTTCTTCAGCAATCGGATCTTCAAGGAATTTTTGGATGGCACGTTTTAAAGGACGGGCCCCGAAGTTTGCATCGTATCCATTTTCAGCGATATATTCTTTTGCCGAATCAGTTAACGTAACCGCATAACCCAAAGCTGTAACTCTGGAGAATAAAGATTTCAGTTCAATATCAATAATTTTGAAGATATCTTCTTTAGAAAGTGAATTAAACACAATCACATCATCCACACGATTCAAAAACTCTGGTGCAAAAGCACGTTTTAAGGCATTTTCAATTACACCTCTAGAATGTGTTTCGGCTTGCAAAGCTTTCGCTGAAGTGGTAAAACCTACCCCTTGTCCGAAGTCTTTTAACTGACGGGCGCCGATGTTCGAAGTCATAATTACGATAGTATTACGGAAATCAACTTTCCTTCCTAAGCTATCGGTAAGCTGGCCTTCATCCAATACCTGTAACAGAATATTGAATACATCCGGGTGGGCTTTTTCAATCTCATCCAAAAGAACTACGGCATAAGGCTTACGGCGTACTTTTTCAGTTAACTGACCGCCTTCTTCATATCCAACATATCCCGGAGGCGCACCAACTAAACGTGAAACCGCGAATTTCTCCATGTACTCGCTCATATCCACCTGGATTAAGGCATCCTCGCTGTCGAACATAAAACGGGCAAGTTCTTTGGCCAATTCTGTTTTACCCACACCGGTTGGACCTAAAAATATAAAGGAGCCAATCGGCTTTTTAGGATCTTTCAGTCCTGCACGGGTACGTTGAATAGCTTTGGTAAGCTTCTTAATCGCATCCTCCTGTCCGATAATTTTCCCTGCAATTAATTCAGGCATTGCCAGTAACTTCTGACTATCTGTTTGCCCTACGCGCTGCACCGGAATACCAGTCATCATGGAAACTACTTCTGCGACATTATCTTCGGTAACAGTATATCTTTTAGTACGTGTTTCTGCTTCCCATGCTGTTTTCGCACGGTCCAGTTCCTCTAAGAGATTCTTTTCAGTATCACGAAGTTTAGCCGCTTCTTCATATTTCTGACTGCGAACTACCTTATTCTTTTCAACCTTAATCTCTTCAATCTTTTGCTCAATATCAATAATTTCCTGAGGAACATGAATATTGGTTAAATGCACTCTTGAACCAGATTCATCCAGAGCATCAATCGCCTTATCAGGCAAGAAACGATCGGTGATATATCTTGATGTTAAAGCCACACAGGCGTTAATTGCCTCAGGAGTATACGTTACCGCATGATGCTCTTCGTATTTTTCTTTAATCCTGTTAAGAATTTCAATGGTTTCATCCGGAGTAGCAGGTTCGATCATTACCTTTTGGAAACGACGATCCAAAGCGCCATCTTTTTCAATGTACTGACGGTATTCATCCAGCGTAGTTGCCCCTATGCATTGAATCTCTCCGCGAGCCAATGCTGGTTTAAACATATTTGATGCGTCCAGGGAACCGGAAGCACCACCAGCGCCAACAATGGTATGAATTTCATCAATGAAGAGGATTACATCCGGAGATTTTTCCAGTTCATTCATTACCGCTTTCATACGCTCTTCGAACTGTCCGCGGTATTTTGTTCCGGCAACTAATGACGCCAGATCAAGTGTAACTACGCGTTTATTAAACAATACGCGCGATACCTTACGCTGCACTATACGCAATGCCAAACCTTCTGCTATTGCAGATTTACCCACGCCCGGCTCGCCAATAAGTATAGGATTGTTCTTTTTACGGCGTGAAAGAATCTGAGAAACACGCTCAATTTCTTTATCACGGCCCACGATCGGATCCAGTTTCCCGTCTTCGGCAGCTTTGGTCAAATCGCGGCCAAAATTATCTAATACTGGCGTTTTAGATTTAATATCTGATACTTTTTTAGGCTGACTAAATGAAGACTCTTCCTCACGGAAGTCATCATCGCCCGCTGCAGAACCCGGAAGTTCATCGCGAAAGCCATCTTTATTTTGTTCTACTTCTGCTTTAAATACATCATAATTGATGTTATACTGCAATAAGATTTGTGACGCTATATTATCATCATCTCTAAGAATTGATAATAATAAGTGTTCGGTTCCGATTACATCGCTTTTAAAGATTTTAGCTTCCAGATAAGTAATTTTCAGAACCTTTTCTGCCTGTTTTGTAAGCGGAATGTTCCCAAGATTTACTGTTGTATTACTGGTTCCTTTTACTGCATCTTCAATAGAGCGGCGCAAGCGTGGCGTGTCTACACCCAAACCTTTAAGTATTTTAATTGCCATCCCATCACCCTCACGGATTAGGCCCAGCAATAAATGCTCTGTGCCAATATAATCGTGCCCCAGGCGTAATGCCTCTTCCCTGCTGTATGAGATTACGTCTTTAACACGTGGTGAAAATTTAGCTTCCATTTTATAACCTTTCTTCGTCTTGAACGCCCTAATCTATAAATTTGTTTCATAAATAGGTTGTCTTAATTTGTAATATTTATCAACAACTACGCCATTTAATGTAAAATAGTTTTTAAGCCTTAAGATAATAAAAAATTAGCTCTAAATGCTTAAAATCCCGATATTGGCCTTTCAACATTAAGCAAAAATGGCAGACGAAAAAATTATTTTTTCTATGGCTGGGGTAAATAAGATTTATCCGCCTCAGAAACAAGTTCTTAAAAACATATACTTATCGTTTTTTTATGGCGCAAAAATCGGTGTTATTGGTTTAAATGGCTCAGGAAAATCCTCATTATTAAAGATTATAGCCGGCCTTGACAAATCATATCAGGGTGAAGTTGTTTTTTCTCCAGGCTATACTGTAGGTTATTTAGCTCAGGAGCCAGATTTGGACCCGGAGAAAACAGTAAGAGAGATAGTGGAGGAAGGCGTTTCAGAAACGACAGCAATCTTAAAAGAGTATGAAGAAATAAACGAAAAATTCGGACTTCCGGAAGTATACGAGAACGCGGATGAGATGGATAAACTGATGACCCGCCAGGGTGAACTTCAGGATAAAATTGATGCGAGCGGCGCCTGGGAATTAGATTCAAAGCTGGAACGTGCGATGGATGCTTTACGCACACCGGATCCGGATAGCAAAATTGCCACATTGTCAGGAGGCGAGCGCAGACGAGTGGCTTTATGTCGCTTATTATTAAAAGAGCCCGATGTTTTATTACTAGATGAGCCAACCAACCACCTGGATGCGGAGTCGATTGACTGGCTGGAACAATATTTACAACATTATAAAGGAACTGTAATTGCGGTTACCCACGATAGATATTTCTTAGATAATGTTGCGGGCTGGATATTAGAGCTTGATCGTGGTGAAGGGATTCCATGGAAAGGGAATTATTCATCTTGGCTGGATCAAAAATCAAAACGTTTAGCTCAGGAAGAAAAAACCGAAAGCAAGCGCCAGAAAACACTTGAACGTGAGTTAGAATGGGTCCGAATGGCGCCAAAAGCACGTCATGCAAAATCGAAAGCACGTTTGGCCAATTACGAAAAAATGGCTTCTGAGGATGGAAAAGAAAGAGAAGATAAATTAGAATTGTTTATTCCTCCTGGACCACGCTTAGGAAACATTGTAATTGAAGCAAATAATGTAAGTAAAGCTTACGGCGATAAAGTTTTATTCGACAATCTTAATTTCTCCTTACCTCCGGCAGGAATTGTTGGAATTATAGGGCCAAACGGTGCTGGAAAAACTACTTTATTTCGTTTAATTACCGGTCAGGAACAGCCCGATGCCGGCACATTCAGAGTGGGTGATACAGTGGCATTGGGCTATGTGGACCAGATGCATAATGATTTGGACCCCGAAAAGTCCGTATGGGAAAATATTACAGGTGGCAATGAAACCATATTGCTGGGTAACAGGCCAATCAATTCAAGAGCGTACGTCTCTAAATTTAACTTTAACGGTGCTGATCAACAAAAGAAAGTTGGCGTTCTATCCGGTGGCGAACGGAACCGGGCACATTTAGCAATTACCTTGAAAAAAGATTCTAACGTACTTTTACTCGATGAGCCCACAAACGACATTGATGTAAATACTTTACGTGCCTTAGAAGAAGGCCTCGAAAACTTTGCAGGTTGTGCCGTAATCATTTCCCACGACCGGTGGTTCCTGGATCGTATCTGTACACATATACTTGCTTTTGAAGGCGATTCTCAGGTTTACTTTTTTGAAGGGAATTATTCGGATTACGAAGAAAACAAAAAGAAAAGACTCGGAGATTTGGCACCGAAACGTATTAAATACAAAAAATTAATACTATAACCGAGCCGCTTTAGAGCGGCTTTTTTTACTCCTTTACCTGGCATCATCTATTCCAAAGCTCACAAACGCTTGTAACATTTACTTTACGATAACGATTGCATACTTTTCACATGGGTAATCATTAGATTTAAATCAACAAAATAATTATGTTCGTTTAACTAACCAAAAATATATGCATCGTAGAAAATTTATCAGGCAAACGGGAACCGTTATGGCGGGAGCCTTATTTACAGAGAGCTTACTTGCATCTACCTTAAACCTTCCTAAAAAAAGAATTGCCATGGTCGGCACGGGGCATCGGGGAACCGGAATGTGGGGAACAGAGGTAATTAAAGAATATAGCAATGACATCGAATTTGTAGGCTTATGCGATAAAAACGCCGGGCGCGTTGCTACAGCAAAGAAGATGATGAATCTGAATTGCCCGACGTATGTAGACCTCGACAAAATGCTAAAGGAAACAAAGCCTGAAGTATTAATTGTAACTACAATGGATAGCACACACCATGAACAAATTGTTAAGGGTTTGGAAGCTGGCGCCGATATAATTACTGAAAAACCAATGACCACTGACGAAAAGAAATGTCAGATGATTATTGATGCCGAAAAGAAAACCGGCAAGAAGGTATATGTAACCTTTAATTACAGGTATTCTCCACACAGACAAAAAATCTATGAATTACTTCACAATGATTCTATTGGAAAGATTACGTCGGTAGATTTTCACTGGTATTTAGATACTTCACATGGAGCCGATTACTTCCGCAGGTGGCACAGAAAAAGAGAATTTGGAGGTTCATTATTAGTTCACAAAGCAACGCACCATTTTGATTTATTAAACTGGTGGCTAAATTCAGATCCGGAGGAAGTGTATGCACATGGAGCGCTTGAATTTTATGGAAAAAACAATCCTTTCCGCCACACACATTGCCGGCCTTGTCCGCATAAAAGCGAATGCAAATTTTATTTTGATATTACTAAAGATCCACGCCTGGTAAAGCTTTATGTGGACAATGAAAAATACGATGGATATCATAGAGATGGTTGCGTATGGAAAGAAGACATTGACATTTTTGATAAGATGGCGGTACAAATTAAATACGCGAATAATGTGCAGGTAAGCTATTCCTTAACTACTTATTCGCCTTACGAAGGCTACCGGATTTCGTTTAATGGTACCAAAGGAAAATTAGATGCCTGGATTCATGAAAAACAGCCATGGGAAATGGAGAAATATGATGAAATCCAGCTAACCAAAAACTTCGGAAAAACAGAATATATCAGAATTGATAATACAGAAGCCGGCCATGGCGGCGGAGACATGCGATTAAGGAAACAATTATTTAAGCCGGGAGCAGACCCATACAAACAAGGAGCAGGCAGCAGAGATGGCGCCATGTCTATTTTAGTAGGTATTGCAGCCCGGCAGAGCATTGATACCGGTACGCCTGTTAAAATAAAAAGCCTGACCTCGCTGGTGCCTCATCCAACCAGAGGCTCAGTATAAGAATTAGTTACCGATGTTTGTCTGGATGAAACACCAGACAAACATCATTTTCCCTCACAACCTTCAACTCACAACCTTCACAACTCACAATCCTCATTTAACATTCTCTTTAAGCCAGAATTCTATTTCATCAAAAATCTCCTGCGTATTTGATGCGTTTAAAAGTTCGTGGCCGGTACCATAAATACTGAATTTATTCTTAACGTTTAACTGTGTTAATTTAGCAGCCAGGGATTCCGATTGCTCAATGGGAACCACCATATCCAGCCGCCCATGAAGAATTAAGGTTGGCTTGGACAAAGAACTAACCTTTGCAATTGGACTGGCCTGTATATACAATGAAGGATTTTCATTATAAGTTTGTCCCAGCAAAGCATAAACCGCAAGAGCTTGTTGAGTAACGGCTTCTATTTCTGTAAGATTTGTTGGCCCTGCAACCGAAACCACAGTTTTTACCTTATCTGTGGAATTATTAGCATACGTATAAAGCAAAGCCAGGTGAGCGCCTGCACTTACACCCAGCATCCCAAACTTATCTGGTGAAACATGCCATTCTGTAGCTTTTGACGAAATAAAATCTACCACAGCAGCGATGTCATTCTGTTGGGCAGGATGTATATTTTCTACGGTTCCGGTAAGGCGGTAATTCATATTTACTACCGCAAAACCTTTGTCGCGTAAATACATAGCATAAGCGGTTACATCATTTTTATCGCCTTCAAACCAGAAACCGCCATGTAAAAGAATAATTACTTTGGTAGAATCGCTGCGGTTAGCCGGAAGATAAACGTCTATCTTATTTTTCTCACTTATGCCATAGGCTTCGTCAATAATCTCCGTGGCTCTTAAGGGCTCATCCTCCTTTACATCACTTTTTTTACATGCCGTGGCGCTAAACATCATAAAAAGGATAACCAATACTTTATAAAAATTCTGAGTTTTCATTATCTGATTTTTAGGTGATAAATACAAATATCACATATCATATTAAATATTAGCTCCTGCTAATTGCTTTATTAAAAATGAATCTCTTATACGAACTGATTGTTAATATGTTAACAAAAAAACAACCTGATTTTCATTAATTAAAAGTTATCTTTATTTAGCTACATACATCAGCCTCAAGGATATATCTGGCTAAGCACCTAATAAAGCGAATTTTATGACCTGGAAAAAATTTAGTGGTGAAATTATTCAAATCCCTATTCTGGAAGAAGTGGAACAAGCAATCGAACGAGAATACTCTATTGGCAATAAACTTAAAGTTTGCATCGGAACAGACTCGCAGGTGAAAGGGCATTATACCGATTTTGCAACAGTTATTGTGTTTTTAAGAGAGAAAAAAGGTGCGTTCATGTTTATCCATCAGGAAAAAAGCACTAAAAAGATGAGCATTAAAGAAAGAATGCTTACTGAAGTACAGAAATCTATTGAAACAGCTTATGCCCTTTGCGATTTGCTGGATTTATATGAAGTGGATTTGGAAGTTCATGCTGATATCAATACAAACCCGATGTTTAAATCGAACCAGGCATTGCATGAAGCAATGGGATATATTTTGAGTATGGGATTTGTATTTAAAGCTAAACCAGAAGCATTTGCCAGTTCAACCTGTGCTAATAAAATGGTTCAATAAAGGGCGTTTATCCCTGATATTCAAGGTCTATATTTTTTTCAGTAATTGTAACGCCAGATTTTTTTGTGCGTCTATAGAATATTATAAACGCCCAATAAACACAATTATGAAAACTATTAAATTATTCTCCGCAGCTATTTTAATGGCATTCTCATTGAATTCCTTTGCCAATAAGGAACCCGAGGTAAACAAGCTAAGCATGGATTATGCAGTTAAGACCTATATTGATGCCATCTCATCCGGAAAAGTTAAAGCCTTTGCTGAAATCGTAGATAAGGATGCAAAGTTTACGATAACGAGAGGGGAAAAGATAATTAATTATAGTCGCTCCGAGATGCTTGGCTCTATGAAGCATTCTGAGAATGTTGTACAAAACTGTAATACGGATTACATGGTAGTTGAGCAAACTCCTTCGCAGGCAATTGTTAAAGTAACAATGAAATATGAGGCTTTTTCCAGGATAAACTATGTTACAATAGCTCAAACCAATACAGGCTGGAAAATAACTAACGTATCAACTGTATTTGCGTAATCTGCTGGATATTTAATATCGTTTTAAGAAAGGTTTCACGCAAAGCAGGAAAGATAAAAACACGCAAAGCCCGCAGAGATTATTAAAGCTTAGGTGAAGGAATACTTTGCGCTCTTTGCGTGTCTTAAACTTTGCGCCCTCTTGCGTGAAAAAATAATCAGCCTTCGCAAGAAAACACGCACAGCTCGCAGAGATTATTAAAAGCTCAAGTAAATGAATATTTTGCGGTCTTTGCGTGTCCTAAACTTTGCGCCCTTTGCGTGAAAAAACAATCAGCCTTCGCAAAGCAGGAAAGATAAAAACACGCAAAGCCCGCAGAGATTATTAAAAGCTTAGGTGAAGGAATACTTTGCGGTCTTTGCGTACCTTAAACTTTGCGCTCTTTGCATGAAAAAATAATCAGCCTTCGCAAGAAAACACGCACAGCTCGCAGAGATTATTAAAAGCTCAAGTAAATGAATATTTTGCGGTCTTTGCGTGAAAAACCAATTAACCGGGCAAGCTTACAGTCAAACTCAGGAGCTGTCTATGCAGCAAAATCATCCTCATTCATTTCTTCATCAACAGCATCTAACACCATACCGTCTGAAGCATCATCCTTTTCCACTCTTAAATTTTTAACAATATGCTGCTGCCTGTCGGGGGTATTTTTACCCATAAAATATTCGAGTAAAGCACGCACATTAGCGTCCTTAAGAATTACCGGTTCCAGTCTAATATCTTTTCCAATGAATAAACCAAATTCATCCGGAGAAATTTCTCCTAAACCTTTAAACCGGGTTATTTCCGGCTTTCCACCAAGCTTTGCAATAGCACGCAGACGTTCGTCCTCACTATAGCAATAGATAGTTTCTTTCTTATTTCGTATACGGAACAAAGGCGTTTGTAAAATAGAAATATGGCCCGCTTTTACTAAATCCGGGAAAAACTGCAAAAAGAATGTCATCATTAATAACCTGATATGCAAACCATCCACATCGGCATCGGTAGCTATTACAATATTATTATAACGCAAGCCGTCCAGTCCATCTTCTATATTTAAAGCATGCTGAAGAAGATTAAACTCTTCGTTTTCATAAACCACCTTTTTAGTAAGGCTAAAACAGTTCAGAGGTTTTCCTTTTAAGCTAAAAACGGCCTGAGTCATTACATCGCGTGATTTGGTAATCGAACCGCTCGCTGAATCTCCCTCTGTAATAAATAAGGTAGTTTCTTGTTTACGCTCATGAGAATCGTCAAAATGAACCTTACAATCGCGAAGCTTTCTATTATGAAGCGACGCTTTCTTAGCGCGTTCGTTTGCCAGCTTTTTAATGCCGGCAATATCTTTTCGTTCTCGCTCTGATTGGAGAATACGTTTTAATAAAGCATCTGCAGTTTGAGAATCTTTATGAAGATAATCATCTAAAGCTTTCTTTAAAAAGTCGACTACAAAAGCCCGTACGGAAGGCCCTTCAGGACCAATATTCTGTGAACCGAGTTTCGTTTTTGTTTGCGATTCGAAAACAGGTTCCTGAACTTTAATAGCAATGGCCGATACTATTGATGCCCTGATATCAGAAGCATCGAATTCTTTTTTATAAAATTCACGAACCGTTTTTACTACTGCTTCGCGAAAAGCTGCCTGGTGCGTTCCGCCTTGAGTGGTATGCTGACCGTTTACAAATGAATAATACTCTTCGCCGTATTGCTGGCCGTGTGTCATAGCCACTTCAATATCATCGCCTTTAAGGTGGATTATTGGATAACGCAGGTTTTGGACATCAGTATTTTTTACCAACAAATCGTGAAGTCCGCGTTCCGAAAAATATTTTTGCCCGTTAAATGTTATGGTAAGCCCCGAATTCAGAAACACATAATTCCAAATCATGCTTTCGATAAATTCCGGAATAAAGCGGTAGTTTCTAAAAATGGAATCATCCGGAACAAAAGAAATAGCTGTTCCGTTGCGTTGCGTGGTATCTTTTTCAGGTTCATCTCTAATGATTTCACCTTTGGCAAACTCCGCAATTTTTGTTTTTCCGTCGCGATAAGATTGAACAACAAACATATTGGACAATGCGTTTACAGCTTTTGTACCTACGCCGTTTAACCCGACAGATTTTTGAAAAGCTTTAGAATCGTATTTACCGCCGGTATTTATTTTAGACACACAATCTACTACTTTCCCTAAAGGAATACCACGGCCATAATCGCGAACAGAAACTTTATGATCGGAAATCGTTATTTCAATACTCCTTCCCGCTCCCATCACAAATTCGTCAATAGAGTTATCTACAATTTCTTTTATAAGAACATAAATACCATCATCGTATGCAGAACCATCTCCTAACTTCCCAATGTACATTCCGGGACGTAAGCGGATATGTTCTTTCCAATCTAAGGAACGTATACTGTCTTCACTGTAATTAATAATGTCGGCCATTTTATAAAATAATGAGAAATGCGAACAATCGAAAAAACCGTTCAGCAGCAAGATACAAAACTAAATTTTTCAAAACTGATTAAAACTTAAATTTCACATTTGCTCACCGTCCTAAAGGCTGTACATTAAATCAGATTTTCCATCAAATAAAGACGCTTGTTGTATGTCTTACATGACAATACGATGACTTGGCGTAAAACGAAAAAAAACAGCAATAAATAAAAAACATGCTTTAAAGCACCAATAATCAGCATTGTACCGACAAAAAGAATAATTGGTATGGTATTGGGATATATCTTATCAAATTAACGAATGATATGACAGTAGTTAATAAGTTAAAAGTCCCTAAAGAATCTGAAGAAAAGGGACAAGACTGGGAAAATCCGGCAAACCCTGAAAAGGCAGAGGATAACAGAGACGTAGAACAGCTTATACGTCAGAAAAATGAAGCGGAGCGCAGAAAAAGTAATTTAAGCGATTCTGACGAAGAAATTGAAAAAACAGACAAAAAATAAACAACCTAAAAGCAACAAGCATGAAAAAGCAAAACCAAAACAACATCATTAAATTAAGCGAGAGATTTGATAAACAATTGTTGAGTATATTGTCTCAAGAGCTTGCAGCTTTAAAAACCACTAAAAATCAGATTATAAAAACTTTAAAATCAGATTCAGGCGATGATTTATTAGTCGCATAAATTATTAATAATTACAATCGTTCTTTTTCCCTCAGTTAAACAACAAGAAGTAGTCCTGCATATTGCAGGACTATTTTTTTTGGAGTGTTTCAAATCTGATGTAACATCAAAAATTAAGAAACTAACATTCAGGCGTAAAGAAATTAGATAGCCATAGAATATAACAAATGACAGTTATTAGCGTAGATAGGGTTATGGGATTACCGATGAGAATTACTTATAATGATAAAGATTACGTTTATCATATTAACAATAGTTCTTCTATAAATAAAGCAACCACCGAACTTCAGATTATATTAAATGGCGAAACGCTTGATTTGATTAAAGACGAGCGTAAAGTATGGGTACAAAAGGGGGAAAGCACGCTTGACCCTGAGCTTATACAAGCACTAGGACGTTCTGTGTCCTTAAGGTTCAGAATGTAATTTTCCTGAACCTTTTTTAAAGACACCCGTAAAGGGTTCCATGCAATTAATTATTTTAATATTAATAGTGGTATTATTCTGTATGATTTATGATATTATAAACGACCCTGAGACTCATTCCGACGATAATTAATGTGCACACCTAATCTGGAAACCAATCAAAAATCAGAATAAGCTTTTATTACTTCAGAACTTTCACTTCGTACAAATCTGTGCGGCGATCTTTTAAGATTTTAACCGTACCAAAGTGATGTAACTCATCCAATAAATGTAGATCAACATCAACAACCAGCATCATTTCTGTGTTGGGTGTAGTTTCGGCTTTCACGCCATTGGTTGGAAAAGCAAAATCTGAAGGTGTAAACACAGCGGACTGTGCAAATTGGATATCCATATTATTTACTTTAGGCAGGTTTCCTACACTTCCGGCAATTGCTACATAACATTCATTTTCAATAGCTCTGGCCTGGGCGCAGCGTCTTACTCTGGTGTAGCCATTTTGAGTGTCGGTAAGAAATGGTACAAATAAAATCTGCATGCCCTGATCTGCATAAATCCTGCTCAGCTCCGGAAATTCCACATCATAGCAAATCAAGATTCCAATTTTACCGCAATCGGTATCAAATACCTGAATTTTATCGCCGCCCACCATTCCATAATATTTTTGCTCGTTAGGTGTGATATGGATTTTCCGGTATTCATCTGTTTTACCAGTTCTATGACACAGATAAGTGGCATTGTAAAGCTTGTTGTTTTCCAGGATAGGCATACTTCCTGAAATGATATTTACATTATAGGATACCGCGTATTGTTGTATGGTTTCTACAATTTCTGCCGTAAAATCGGCCAGCTTACGCATCGCTTCCATTTCCGGTAAATGATTGTAAGGATGTAAAAGCGGCGTATTAAAAAACTCCGGAAAAACAATAAAATCGGAATTATAGCCACTAACAGCATCCACAAAAAATTCTACCTGCTCGTAGAAGCTTTGAATATCCGGGAAAAGTCGCATTTGCCATTGTACCAATCCAAGTCGAATGGTTTTTGCCGAACGCGCCGAGGCATCAATCCCCTGGTAATAAATATTGTTCCACTCTATAAGGGTGGCAAATTCTTTGGATTCATGATCGCCGGGAAGATAATTTTTAAGAACCTTCCTTACGTGAAAATCATTTGATAATTGAAACGTGAGGGTTGGATCATACAACTCTTTGGCTTTTACCTTATCGATATACTGCCTTGGACTCAAAGTATCTGCATATGCATGATATCCGGGAATTCTTCCGCCAGCGATAATACTCTTCAGATTAAGTGTTTCACACAGTTCTTTCCGTGCTTCGTATAATCTTCGCCCCAAACGTAAACCCCTAAATTCCGGTGATACAAAAATTTCAATACCGTATAAAGTATCGCCGTTGGCATCGTGAGTAGAAAAAGTATAACCGCCGGTAATCATCTGATATGTATGTTTATCGCCATACTCATCGTAATCCACAATTATAGCCAGAGAGCAAGCTACCACTTTATCATCAACTGCAATGCATAACTGACCTTCGGGAAATATCTTTAAAAGCTTAGCTATCGTTTGCTTACTCCATATTTGTCCTCCTAAAGTATCGTAGGCTTGTTCCATTGATTCTTTGAGGTCATCATAATCTTCAAGGGTAAGTTTTCTTAATTCAATATTCATAAATATTTCGGGTTACTGATATGCAAACACAAAGGTATTTGATAATTTTTGCTAAATTAACATTATGATATTACAATAGTTTTCCAGCTATTTTTTAAGAGCGGTGCATTATCTTATCTGGCTGAACAGTAAGCTTTAAATCGTTTAAGGCTCAAAAAAAACTTGTATATGATGCTGAACAAGTCCATATTGAAACAAGTTTAGCACATTAGCGTTAATAAATTATTAAACCATAAAGTATGAAACTTAATTTAATGATACCAGCAGCGCTTATTGTAGCCGTAATGGCTCAAAGTTGCGTGAGCTCAAAAAAATACAAGGAATTGCAGAGCAGTTATACACAGCTCGACAACGATACACGTGACCTTAATACAAGGTTCTTAAATAGCGAGCGGAACCTTGCCGTAGTGAGCAACAGGGTTAAAAGTCTGGAAGAACAAATAGCTTCTGAAAGAGCAAACTCCAAATCGTTGCAGGAAGCACTTAGTAAATGCTTAAATTCCAGCAGCCAGGGAAATGTTAATATTTCAAAGCTTGTTGATGAGATTAACAGCTCTAATAAATATATTCAGCAACTTGTTAATGCAAAAAATACCAGCGATTCACTTAACCTGGTTCTAACTGCTAACCTGACCCGTTCGTTAAGTCCCCAGGAAATGAATGACGTAAATATACAGGTATTAAAAGGTGTAGTGTATATCTCGCTTTCTGATAACATGTTATATACCTCCGGCAGCTATGAAATTTCTGCTAAAGCAGGTGAAACCCTGGGCAAAATTGCTAAGATCATTAAAGATTATAACAATTACGATGTGTTAATTGAAGGAAATACAGATAATGTACCTATTTCACAAAAAAACCTTCGTAACAATTGGGATCTAAGTGCTTTAAGAGCATCTTCAGTAGTTCAGGCATTGCAAAACAATTATGGTGTGGATCCTAAACGCTTAACAGCCGGAGGCCGCGGAGAGTATAATCCGATAGCGGATAATAATTCTGATGCCGGAAGAGCTAAAAACAGACGCACACAAATTATCATTACTCCAAAACTGGATCAATTTATGGACTTGATAGGAAAAGCTCCTGAAAATTAATAGCAAAAAGATATATGTTTAAAAGCTGTCCCGATTGGACAGCTTTTTTAGTTTAAGTAGTTTTGATACTGGAATGTCTTCTAAATTATCACTGAAAACAGGGCAATATCCCTTTTTGTTCTTATCTGAAGCTTCTCAGGCTCCATTACTTCAAATGTCGCAATCAACCTCTTGGATTGTCGCATTTACACTTTCCGTAAAGAAACAAAGACTGTATTTTTGGATACTATATTAATTAAAACTTGACATGCGGAAACAGAAGCCAATTAACTAAATTATGCAAAAAATCACTCCCTTTCTATGGTTCGATGGCAAAGCCGAAGAAGCCATGAATTTTTACACCTCCATTTTTAAAAATTCGGAAATTAAAAATATTGTACGCATGGATGATGTCCCGGGCCAAGAAGGAAGTATGTTGTCTGGGACAATTACCCTGGACGGACAAGATTTTATGTTTTTAGATGGCGGGCCGGCCTTTACATTTTCTCCTGCTATCTCCTTCTTCGTAAACTGTAATTCTCAACAAGAAGTAGACGAATTTTGGGATAAGCTTTCGGCTGGCGGAAAGGTACAGCAATGTGGATGGTTAACCGATAAATACGGAATTTCATGGCAAATTATACCTAAACAATTAGGAGAATTAATGCACGACAGTAAGAATCCGGAAAAATCCAGGAGAGTAATGGATGCCATGTTAAAAATGATAAAAATTGATATTGAAACTTTAAAACAAGCATATAATGGAAACTGATAAGGAATTGATAACAGTAGAAACAAGTATTGAAGCTCCGATAGAAAAAATCTGGATGTTTTGGAATCAGCCGGAGCATATAACACAATGGTGTGCAGCTTCAGACGACTGGCACGCTCCTGCTGCCGAAAACGATTTAAGGGTTGACGGCAAATTTAGCACAACGATGGCTGCGAAAGATGGTAGCTTCAGCTTTGATTTTGGAGGCGTATATACCGATATTGAAGAAAATAAAAGTATAAAATATACTCTCGGAGATGAAAGAAAAGTAGAAATATATTTCATTGATGAGGGAGAAAGCGTCAAAATAACAGAAACTTTTGAGGCAGAAGAAACAAATCCGGTTGAAATGCAGCAAAGCGGCTGGCAGGCAATTTTAGAAAACTTCAAAAAATACACTTTAATGATGAAGGATGTATAATGAAAGAAAGGTTATCATTCTTGGCAATGAGAACAAGCGATAATAATGATCATCTCCTTAGAATAACACCATCGATTTAATCCATTATAAATATTAAAATGAAAAAGGATAAAATTATTTTCTGGTCGGCAACCACTTTTATTTTCTTATTTGAGGGAGTAATGCCGGCCCTCACCGGACAATCTGAAATGGCAAAAGAAGGAATAAGACATTTAGGATATCCGGAATACTTCGGCGTAATGCTTACGATTTTTAAGGTATCAGGGGCATTAGCGCTGATAATCCCACAAGTTCCAAAACGAGTTAAAGAATGGGCTTATGCTGGTTTAACGTTCGAATTTATTGCTGCGTTTGTGAGTCATTTGGCAGTTGATGGATTTCAGGCAATGGCTTTTTTGCCTGTAATAATATTAGCTGTTCTAATGGTTTCTTATGTTTATTATCATAAAATAAATTTTGAAAAACTAACAGATAATGAATTAAATAAGGACAGGAAAGAAGGAAGCTGATTTGCTTAAAGAGATACGCCGCGCCTAATATTATCTTTTGATAGAAGATTCAGAAATCCGAATCAATTCCGAATTTCTGAATCTTTTAATATTAAGCCATAATAGCATATACTTCTTTTATATACATTGCTTCATCCATTACTTCCTTTAACTCCAGCCATTCTTTATAGGTAAATGCAAAGCTGATTTCCGGATTTGGAGTGCTGATAATTGCTCGTTCTTCCTTATCCGGAAAAGGGAAACAACAATCTTCATATTTCAGTTTATTTACAATCTGATGAAAGGCTGCGAACTTGCTGGGAGTAAAATTCAGCATAATATTATTGTGCCAGATAAACATCATCTGGCAATGCAAGCAATGACTTATTGCAATCGATTCTCTATTGCTAAGAGCCTGGGGTTGACACATCATAATTCAACGGCCTCTAAATTATTATTTACAATAGCTCTCCAATCTTCACTTTCCGGAATACCGGGTTTACGTTTTCCAAAAAACTGAACAATAACGTTCCCGCTTTCATCAAATACCTCAATACTGGTAACAACTCCGTCTTTGGTTGGCTTTTTTACCAGCCATATAGAAGCAATTCCATCTTCACGCAAGTGCATATTAAATTCAGGATCCAGTACATTAAACCACGGGCCGGTTTTTACCAGGTATTTTATTTCTCCAGTATGAATTTGAATACATCCTTTACTTCCGGTAAACACCATTATTTGCAAAGATTGCTCAGAAACAGCCTCCAGGATTTTTTTTAAAACACCTGCACTTAAGCGCTCTGTTAAACCTTCGGGCGCAAGTCGCATAGCTTGTAAACGACTTACACCGTATAACTTTAGCATTCCATAAAAGTCGTGTGTGTCTTTCAAGTCTGTCCATGCCTTTTTAAAGGCAGGCACATCAATTTCAGTATCAGATTTTTCTTCCGGAATTGTTAGATCTGCTTCTGTTTTTATTTCCTGAGTTTGTTCGGCTGCCTTATATTTCTCAATTAGTTGATGATAAGCATTTTCATCGCTTTTATCTGTAAGATAAATTTTGTGTACAGCTTCACCGCTTTTATCAAAAAACTGGAAACTTAAACGGCCATTTTCATTTACGGCAAACCCGAAAGCCCAATAATTCATAAATAAACGCAAATCTATATCCGGAGTAACAATCAATCCTACATGGCCATTAAATGTTACTTTTTTGTAGATACCTTTACGTTCATGTACACAGAAATCATTTCTGGTAAGCGCCATTACATAACCCAGGGTGCCAGCCTCTTTTAGTAATCCTGTAAAATCGTTGTTTAAATATGTGTTATTTAAGCCTACACCGCTTGCCACCAGTTCGGCTTCACTTACATTTAATTGCTTAGCAATTTCGCGGATACGCACTTTGGGGGTTTCTTTCTGGATTTTTTCCAAGTTTTCTTTTAATGTATTTTTCATAAAATTGTTTTTATTGGTTTGAAGCTTTCATGAGTATATTTTCACTTTTTTTGCATTAATTGTATTCAAAAGGTAGTTAAGTTTATTGCTGTTTGTATTTTCATAAGCTTATGATTTCGTCAGTATAAATTTAGTTCTCGTGATATATTTGTTTTAAAAGGTATAACAAAGAGATAATTCAGCTCTGCAGAATCCAGTAAGCTTACCTCAATGCCAAATGCTTCCTGTATATTTTCGCAATTAATTACTTCTTCTGGCGAACCGTAAGCAATACCTCTTCCTTCTTTAAGGATGAGGACCTTATCTGCGTAACGCGATGCAGAATTAATATCATGCAGAATACTTATTACGCAAAACCCTTTATCGGCCATGTTTCTGGCTATAGACAAAATCTGCTGCTGATATAAAAGATCTAATCCGTTTGTAGGTTCATCCAGAAAGAACAACCCGTTAGGAACATCCCAGATTTGAGCCATAACCCGGGCTAGTTGCACACGTTGTTGTTCTCCGCCTGATAAGGTATTGTATTCGCGATCTGATAAATGAGTAATTCCGGTTTCTGTCATTACCTGTCGCAGTATTTCAAAGTCGTTTTCGGCCGGTTTACTATCAAAATGCGGATACCTGCCCATAAGCACCAGCTCTTTCACGTTAAAAGCCATAGAAATGGTATTTTGCTGAGATAATACAGACCGCATTCTGGCAAGTTCTATAATTTTATAGTCTGATAGCTCCTTATGTTTAAGGCGAATCCCGCCTCCGGAAGGGACCAGTTCACGACACATTAATTTCATTAAAGTACTTTTACCTGCGCCGTTGGCTCCTATAACCGCCAGCATTTCTCCAGGTTTAACCTCAAAGTTAATTTGCTGTAATAAGCATTTTTGTCCTATCCGAAAAGATAGATCTCTAACTTCTATCATATTTGTTTAGCTCTTTTCTCTTTAAAAATGATGTAGATAAAAACAGGTACGCCAATAATTGCAGTAACTATCCCGATAGGCAATTCTGCCGGAGCTACAATTATACGGGAAAGCAAATCTGAAAGTGTGAGGACTACAGCTCCAAGTAAGGCAGAACCCACTATAACTGTTTTATGACCCGCACCGGCCAGCATTCTGATAATATGAGGAATAATTAATCCGATAAAGCCGATTATGCCGCACATTGCCACGCAGGCACCAACAGCCATAGTTGCTAAAATGATGACGAGCTTTTTTACCAAATTTACATTAATACCCATGTGCGCCGCCTGCGATTCGCCCAGTGCGAGTGCATTTAATGCTTTAGCTAAAAACGGTAAAGCCACCAGTGGAATAAGCACAAAAGGCAGAATTGTTTTTACGTTAGACCAGCTTGCACCGCCCAAACTTCCCAAACTCCAGAAAGTAATATTCCGAAGCTCCTCATCTGTGGCTACATAAGTTAACAAGCCTGTAAAAGCTCCCGAAAGAGCATTTATCGCGATTCCAACCAATAAAAGCGTTGTGATTACTGCTTTACCGCGATAAACGGATAATCTGTAAACCAGCAAAGTAGTAAAGCACGCGCCTACAAAAGCGGCAATAGAAAGTGCATAATAACCAAACTGTTCTATAAAAGAACCGAATAACTTGCTGCCAAGCACAATCATTAGTACTGCGAATAAAGAAGCTCCGGCGGAAATTCCAATGAGGCCGGGTTCGGCAAGCGGATTTCTGAACAAACCCTGCATAGCTGCACCGGAAACAGCTAAAGCAGCACCGACCAGCACGCCAAGTATTACCCTCGGAAAGCGAAGCGTAAATAATACAGCTTCTTGTAATGGCTGATGTTCAATGTTACCGTTCATTCCAATATAATTACTGATAATAGAAAAAAACTCAGCCAGTGATATTTTTACCGCGCCAATACATGCCGATAATATTATTACTGCTATAAGTAATATCCATAAGGCTATATAAAGCCATTTTTCTTTATGCACGTTCTTTTTTTAAGAGCTCTAACCAGAGGGAATACCTAAAACATCAGAAATGAGTTTCTTAATTGAGTTTTAAGATATCCCCTTTATTCATCCCAAAAACCAAATGTTATCTTCTTTAAGATCCTTTTTTTACTAACGAATATTCAAGCGTTGGCCGTCCTCTTTCACCTCCGTCATTAGCATGAAAACTGGTGAATTTTAATTTATAAATATTTCCGGCTGCATCTTTTATTACATAAAAGCGATCGGATTTAACGCCAACTGTACCACCCGATGTTACTCTCCATGCAGAACCTATTACATGCCTATCGGTTAAGAATACAATTCTGCTTAAATCGCTTTCTTTAAAGTCCGCATAGCTAACTGTGCTGCTTAAAATCTCTGCCGATTGAACACCTGCATGATGATTCGTAAAAACAAGGTCTGAAAAACCATACGGTGTAGTTCCGGTATAATATAAGCTCCACCCCCATTGGAAATCCCAGCGATCTTTTGCAGGCTCAACCGTTACAGCTCCTTTATCGAAGGATACATATTGAAAATTATAGGCCGCATCTTTTGTTATATCCAGCGTTTTAAAAGTGGTTTCGTTTATTTTCGCATATTGAAGCGTATAGCCGGCATCTTTCCGTATAACCCTGATTTTTATTAAATCTTCTACGGCTCCAATAGTTCCGGAACCACCTTTACGATTAATAACATACACTTTATTATCATTAGCTGTTGCAGAGACTTCGGCAATTACCGTTTTAGTAATATCTCCGGAAACATCATCGTATAAGGCAAATGAACCCAGGCCCAAACCTAATTTCAAATCATCAGGATTAATATTTGCGCTGCTTACAGTATTTAAATCAATTTTATTCACCTGAATAGCACTTGCTCCGTTAGTACTGTTAATAGTAACTCTAAAGTCTGTACCAGAATAAAAACCCAAGTCCCAGCTATCCCGCAGAACCGAAGTTTGGCGATTAGCGCTTAAATCTACAAATACGGTATTTACTGCCGAAGCGCCTCCGGTTCCTCCTTCAAGCTGAAGGCTCGTTCCTGTGGAAGTAATGGCAGAAAACGAAAGTTCAAGCTTATTTACCGTTCCGGTTAAAGCAGGCTGATCGACACTTGCAATGCTAAAAGTGACAGATTCATCTCCATTTAGATATATATTTTCCGCCTTTTGTATTTTAAAGACAGCAGTATTGGAGCCAGCCGGAATACTCAGAGAAACTTCATTATTAACTGCTGCAGGAACTGTAGTGTAATCGGTTCCATAATTTAAACCATCCGATTCAAGAGTAACGGTAATTAAAGTGACGGCATCAACTGCCCGGGAAGCATGTATTTTAACTTCCAATTCGCTAACTCCTGAATCAAAACCCAGTTTATCGGAACTGAATTGAACAAGATTGTCGGGTAGAGCCGGGTCCTTTTTATTGCATGCGGCAAGCGCGACTAGAAATAATAAGATTAATACTTTGTTAAGAAATTTATTCATGATTTTATTTGTTTTTAGATAAGTTTTTAGACCATTGCATTGTTAATCCCAGAAAAAACGACCTTCCATAAGATACAGGAACCGGGCCGGCTGTGCTATGCGCATTGCCTGTATCGCCAGAAGTATTGTTTATCCGGGTAACGTTAAAGAGGTTTTTTACACCTCCTGTTAAAGACATAAAATGATTTACATTTTTATTGAAGGAGAAATCTGCGAGCTGAAAAGCAGATGTTTCTGCAAGTTTAACAGTAGTTTTACCGGCTTCCTCTCTGGCTTCATAAGAAGGCTTTTTACCATTCAGTTTGTAATTAAAACTTAAGCTTGTGCCCGCTTTCGGAAATGTATAGATGAGAGTATTACTTAATTCCGGCGACCAGACAAACTGAGGTAAGTTTCCATTTTGCCCATCGCCATAAAAACTATTATACCTGCCGATATAAAAGAATCCGGTGTTAGCTTTCAGATTTTTCCAGCGGACATTTGCTTGAACCGATGTTCCTGTCGTTTTAAATTTATCGACATTAATATAGGTGTTTACGCCTGCCTGTTCCGGATTAACACCGATATCAATCAGATTTTCAAAAACATTATAAAAACCGCTCGCAATAATCTCATAATTAAAAACTGATAAAGGATTAATTCGCCAGGTTAAAGAACCGTTATAGCTATTTGAATACTCTGCTTTTAAATTAGTATTGCCTAATATTGAATGACTTGCATCAAAGAAATTAAAATACAATTCGCGCAAAGCCGGCGAACGGAAGCCTCTGGCATAAGCCAGGCGCAGATCGAAATTTTTATTTAACTTAAAAAGACTGTTCACAGATGGGATTACAGGCGGAGCATTGTAGACAGAATTCTTTATCAACCTAAACCCGGGGCGAATATTTATTCGTTGCATTACTTTAATTTCTGAGGAAAGAAAGAATGCGTAATCATTAATTTGCGGCGAACCAGAAATTCTGGCACCATTTGAACCGGTAAGATTTACTTCTATACCCGGTTGAAAAGAGAACTTATCAGATAATTTATATTGCGCCGTTAATCTTAAGAATTCACTATTAAAGGATGAAGTATCTTGCGTTCCTTGTTCCAGCGAAAGCCTGCGATCTCCATTTAAGATATTTAAATTAGTAGTTTGTGTACGCCTGCTGTAATCTGTATAAGCAAGTGAACCTGTAAAGCTCAATTTACTACTTACCGTTAATTCGGCTTGCGCCTGATTAAAGAAACGCCTGCTTATATAATCCTTATCAGTAGCAATATTGGTATTCGCATTCGGTATACCGTATGAAGAAATATTTTCTGATGCAAAATTACTGCTATACCATACTTTCAGATTTTGACTGCTATACCCTATTCGCGGATTAACCAGGATCTGATTTTTCGGATACCAGTCGAGCGCCCTGCCAATGCTGTTTCCCTGCCAGCCGCCAAAATTATTTTGGGATACAGCGCCAGAGACTGACCAGCCGTTATGCTGCCAGTCGATAGTCAGGTTTTGATTATGCAAACCTTTATTTCCAAAACCACTGTATTCCTTTCCGGCCGATTCTTCCTGAACCTTTGCGGTAACAGAAAACTTCTCTGCTCCAAATCCTTTTTTGGTTATAATATTAATTACCCCGGCGAGCGCATCGGTTCCATACATTACAGACATGGGCCCTTCCACAATTTCAATACGGTCTACCGTATTAATATCTATCTGACCCAAACTCTCACGGGTAGCTCCCCTATCAATAACAGGAACTCCGTCTAATAAGATTTTTACTCCCTGTCCACTCATTCCCATTAAGGAAATATCGCTTGTCCCTAAAGTTAAATCGTTTGAAAAGCGTACGCCCAATTCTGTATTTAAAACTTGAACCAAGTTGGTTGCGGCACGTAACTGTATCCGTTCCTGATTTATAGTATGCACACTGTAAACTGAATTTTTTGCCGATTGTGGTTCAAAAGCACCGGTTACAACAACTTCATTTAATTCGTATGCGTAGGCATTTAGATTGATCTTTATTATTGTATCACGGTTTGCAATCAGTTCGGTTTCAACCTCTTTTGTCTCACCTAAAGATTTGATTTTTAAAGAATATTTTCCCGGAAACATCTTAAAGCTAAAACTTCCGTCGGCAGCAGTTAAGGTTGTTTGTTTAGTTTCTTTTACGGAAGCCAATACAGACGCAGCTGGCTCACCATCGGCGGTAAAAACCCTTCCCTTTAACAAAATGCCGGTTTCCTGAGCATATAAAAAGTAATTACACTGCAATGCAACGAACAGTAATAAAATGATTTTCATTATTGGATTTTATTATGCAGATCGCGGATTGCAACAGGCAGCCTTAAACTGAAGGCACTTAACAATTCACCATCCATACTTACAATTTTCTTATTCCTGCCGGCTGATGTTTGGGCAATTCCGGGAACTTTAAGCAGGCCTTCCGGACCGTTGATGCTTTCCAATCCACTATCAAAAAGCAGTATCACATCCGGATTGGCGGCAACAAGTGCTTCTGCTGTTAAAGGTTTAAAGTCAGAAAACTCTGTTACAGCATTCCGCGCACCAGCAAGGCTTATCATTTTTTCAATGGAAGTTCCAGTGCCGCTTACCATCATTGTTCCGGTACCTCTGGCATAAATAAAAAGCACTTTTTTGTTAGTCGGCGATACCTTAAGTTCCCTCATTTGTGCATCGAAATTATTTTGTAAACTTTTCACCTTTGCTCTTGCACCTACCGATGAAGCCACCTGATTAAGCAGATTCTTAACTCCGGCTACAGAAAGATCATGTTTAAACAAGCTGATTTTCACTCCAGTAGCGGTCAGCTGCTCTGCTAGCTTTGGACTGGTTTCCTCACTTAAACCCAATACTAAAGTTGGTTGTAAGGCGATAATACCTTCTGCGGAAATACTGCGATTATGCCCTATTTTAGGCTTCTTTGATAATGAAACCGGATACGTACTGGTTACATCTACACCAACTATCTGATTTTCCAATCCAAGTGCGCATAGCATTTCGCTGATACTGCCGCTTAAGGAAACTATGCGCTGTGCACCTTTGACATAGGTGGTTATAATAAGGCAAATAAATAAAACTGTGACTTTTCTCATACGTTATTTGTAATCATTCTAAATAAATCACAAATTTGCCGTATATCCTTAAAGACGGTTAACGCAAAAGGGATTTTAATAAACGCCAGAAGGATTATATGGAATTTAACATACGGGGTACGGATGAAACTGAAATTTATATAAGCAGAGATGCCTCCATTTTAACCAAAAAACCAGAAGCAAAGCTTATTAATGGAAATAATACTCATTTACAATGCTTTACTTTTTCAGAAATCTATCTGGTACTTATAAGATCTATAAGCGGTACAATACGAATTCATAACCGCATTAATGACTCTTTTATCGCATCTTACGGATTGCTTTACGGCAATTTAAAATCAGAAACCAATAGCGGAGAAATTACATTAACGCATCTTACTTCTGGCCAGCATACTCTTTATTACCCATCATCTGTGATAAGCAGTTTTAGTATTGAAGCTCCTTTTCAGGCTTTTATTATTTATTTTCCAGAATCCTTTTTCCAACGGGTTTTACAGGATGAAAAGGGAATTTCTTCTTTCATATTAAAGCATATTCAAAAAAGGAAAGCTTTTATAAGCAGTACGATGATATTAACTTCATCTATGCATACTATTTTCGATGCATTAATTAACAGCAATCAACAAGGTGCTATTAAACGGATTTCATTTGAGGGAAAAGTGCTTGAACTTTTATCTGCACAATTAGAACAGCTCGAACAATCTTATAAAGAAAGCAGCAGATCGCTCTTTTTAAAAGCACATGATATTGATAAAATATACATCGCCAAAAACATCATCGAGCAAAACATTCAAACGCCGTGCTCCTTAATTGAGCTTTCGCGAAAAGTTGGGTTAAATGATTTCAAATTAAAAAAAGGCTTTAAGGAGATTTTAGGAACAACTGTTTTTACTTTTTTGTCTGATTATAGAATGGAGCGCGCGAAACTATTACTGAACCAGAAAAAAAGCGTGGGCGAAGTTGCATACGAAGTAGGTTATAAAAACCAACATCATTTTACCGCTGCTTTTAAAAAGAAATATGGGATTTTGCCCAGCGATTTAAACCGATAATCTGCTTATCCTGTTAATAAATCATGTATACCTTCTAAATTCATTAATTATATAGTATTTAAGCTGACTGTTACGTAATTGCTTCTTTCTTAAAGACCCAATATTTTATTAATGGAAAATTAAAGCCATAAGAAACAATTGCATCTATTATTAAACGGCTTATTTTATAATTAATCTTTAAGCTACTGGTAAGCAGATATGTTCCACCAGATTTTAAGGAAATGCTTCCTAAAACAACAAAGAAAAACTTTAATAACTGATGTTTCTTTGAAGAAGAATAAAATTGTCCGGTTTGAAATGCCCAGCGTCTGTTTAATGAAAAATTAACCAGAGCACCAATAAGTCCGCTGATAAGAATGGAGCGGGTATAATGTATATGAGCCAGTTCCGTTAGGGCAATCATAATGATATAATCGGTTACGCCGCCAGCAAAAGCGGCTACCTGTGCCTTTGCGAAAATTACAACAGACTTATATTTAAACATCCTTAATTGATTCGCCTTTCTTCTTTATCTCTTAAATCACCAGAGCGTAGCAACTTTCTGGTATCTGCAATATTAATAATAAAGAGCACTAGTGTTATAAGCGATACAAAATAGGTGATACTTCCTTGAAATAAAGCTTCTAATACCAGAATCAAAGAAATAATTACACGTAATTCTGTTGGACCAACCAATCCGGAATCTATAGTATACTGGTTTGTTATTTTATACCGTAACTGTGAAATAATCATAGCCCAGCCATACAGCACCACAAAAAGAAAAGCAAGTATTTCTGTACCGTTTTGGGCATACATTAAATAACCCAGGCCTATTAAAACTGTGCCTATCCAATCCATTATGATATCAAGGGAAAAGCCATACCATTTGCGAGGAATATTACGATAATATGCGAGCCTGCCATCCAATGAATCGCCCAGCCAATTTATTACAAGGCCTAAAATCCCAAGCAATATATATAGGGGATTAACAAATGCACCTAATAAGAAACCAATAAGAACTATTACAGAGCCAATAAGTCCGATAAATGTGAGTATGTCTGAGGAGATATACAGGGGCACTCTTTTCACTAAAAAGAAGATGAGCTTCTGTTCAGATTTACGAAATACATTTGTTCGTGCCCTATCCTTAAAAAGTGCTGCCTTTTTATTTTCCGCGGAATATTGAGTATTGGGTGTGTGAATGCCTGTCTCCATTAAAATTTAATAGAGTAAATTGATAAAGTCATACTGCTGGTTATTTACTCAAAAAAATTATTTTAAAATTCCAATAAAGCGCTGGTAAAAAACAGTTGGACTATTTTCGTTTTTAGGTGCATATTTTCCCGCTATAATTGGAATATAAATCACTCTTCTACGACTTTCTTCTCCTCTTACCGAAGACAGAGCCACACGATGCCACAATCTACCATCATGCACTGTTAAATCTCCTGCTTCGGGTATAACAGGAACTTCATCCGGATCGGGATTATTATCCAAAAAATATTTCTTTCGAAATAACATTTGGTACAAGCCCTGCTTATGTGTGCCGGGAATTATTCTTAAACCACCATTTTCGGGACGCAGAGTATTTAAATGAATCCCCACATTTAACATTGGGTTTAATTTAGAACCCTGAAAAATATCGCGTAACCCATCGGTGTGCCATCCCATTTGAGTAAACTTACTTTCGGGGCCGTTTACATAATGATTAAACACCATTCCATCTTTCTCATCTACACCTAATCTGGCATCTGAACCGGCAAGTTCGAGCAGGGCGTTTAAACGCTGGTCGAGTAATAAGCCGCTTAAAGTAGAATGATGCTTATTAATAAAGGCAAAGCGTTGAACAAGAGGCGATCCATCTAAATCGCGTCCGTATTTAATGGGAACACCATTTATTTTTTTCACATCAGATTCTATCCACTTTCTTTGCACCTCTTCTGATGCTTTTACAATTAAGTCAACCGTTTCGGGAGAAATAAATTTTTTAAAATGAATAAATCCATGAGTATTGAAAAACTCCCTTTGCTCGTCTGTTAAGGCGTCTGTTAAAGTAAATGTTTTATAATTAGCTGCCATTTTAATTATTTGATTAACCAAGTATTATATATTGAGCATCCTGATTGGCTTAATATCTTCTTGATAATTTCTAAACATTTAAACAACATAAAAAAAATATGGTTTGCTTATTACACCTTATAAATACTTGCTGCCGCTTTCTCTATAAAAGATTTTGGAAGAATCCGGTTTGCATATGCAGAAATGATGTTGGTTATTCCAGGAATTATTTCTGACTTCTTGCTAAACATCCCCCTTACGGCGATGCCTGCAACAATATCAGGTTTCATATTAAACTTTTCAGCCATTTTACCTAAAGCATCTAATCCTGCACGTGCTGCAAAACCTGTATCTACCGGTCCCGGACATATACAGGTTGCTGAAACAGAAGAGCCTTTTAATTCAAATCGTAATGCGCGGGTAAAAGAAAGCACAAACGCTTTTGAAGCTGAATATAAGGCAAGCGTTGGCACAGCCTGATAAGCAGCAGTACTTGATACATTTAAAATATAAGATGCCTTTTGTTGCTTAAGAAGTGGTAATACCTGATACGTTAATTCCACAAGGGTATTAATATTCAGATGAAGCATATTCATTTGCTCCTGAAGAGGTAAACCTTCAAATTTGCCCCAAAGGCCATAACCAGCATTATTAACCAAAATTGAAACTGGAAAAGAATGCGCTCTTATCCATTGAGAGACTTTATAAGCAGATTCTGCTTGTGATAAATCTATAGAAAGTATTTCCACATGAATACTATATCTTCTGCTTAAATCGTCTTTCAAAAGGTTTAATTCATCACCAGAGCGTGCAACGAGCAATAAATTATAGGTTCGCTCAGCCAAGTTATAAGCTATAGATTTTCCTATTCCTTTACTTGCTCCGGTTATTAAAGCGTATGTTTTCATAATTTTCCCCTGCACTTAGTAAACTAATTTAATGTTTCGCTAAATCTTGCTTTTCTAAGCTTTTTTTACAATTTTAATAATAATCTACTTACCCTATAGGATAATTATTTTTTTAAATTATATTTGCTGCCTCGTAAGGAAACAAATCATTTATAACATGTTGTAACAGTTCAACATACAGATGGTTGCTTAATTTTAATCTAAAAAAATTGACAGATGTGTAGAAATTAGCATAGAAATAACCGGCGGGATAGTCCCGCCGGCATAGATGAAATCAGCAAGTAACGCCAATCACCACTGATAACATCGCGATTTATTAACGAATTGAATCATTAACAAAGCTTTAAATATATGAAAAATATTATCCGAAAGAATTTTTCGGTAGTTATTCGATCTCTAAAATACCCAACATTTACCTCCCTACTTCTATTTATAACTACATTTAGTGCGTCAGCACAAAATCAGCCTATCATAAATTCTACATTGGAAGGCATTGTTTTGGATGCAAAAACCAAAGAACCTTTAATCGGTGTATCTGTACAGATTAAAGGTGTTACCAATGGAACATCTACCAATTATGAAGGAAGATTTAAACTTGTAACAGGTCAAAAACTTCCTTATTCAGTTATTATAAGTTATATCGGTTACGAAAAAACGGAAATTGTAGTTACTGGCAGTCCTGTAGAGATACTATTGAAGGAAGCTATAAATCAATTAAACGATGTAGTAGTGGTTGGCTATGGTACGCAAAGCAGAAAATCGCTTATAGGCTCTGTATCGAAAGTTGATCCAGCAACAACGAAGAATATACCGGAGGCAAGCTTTGATGCACAACTTCAGGGCAAAGCCAGCGGAGTTCAAATAAATACGAATACCGGGGTACCTGGTTCTGATGTCTTTATCAGAGTTAGAGGTGCTACATCAATTAATGCAAGCAATGATCCCTTATACGTTATTGATGGTGTATTCGTAAACAATTCCAGTTTACAAAACATCGACCAAGACAGAGCAACTTCTCCTCTTTCAGATATCAATCCTTCAGATATAGAAAGTATAGAAATATTGAAGGATGCTACAGCAATTGCTATTTATGGCTCAAGAGGTGCGAATGGGGTAATAATAGTTACTACCAAAAGAGGTAGTTATGGACAAAGAACCAAAATAGACTTTAACGCATCAGAAGGCCGTGGATGGGCTCCGGCTGAAAATGTTTGGAAAACCACTACCGGCCCTGAACATGCATTACTGATAAACGAGTACAATCAAAATATAGGTAAGCCTTTGCCCTTCAGGCCCGTAACTGAGATAGTAAATGGCGTACCAGGAAGAGGATTGCCAGAAGAACAACCTACTTACGACCGCTTAAGCTACTTGAATCGTACTGCTGCCTTACGTAATTATGATCTAGCGATACAAGGCGGATCTGAAAAAACCAGGTATTATTTGGGAGCAGGTTTTTCTGATCAGGAATCAATATGGAAACCCATGTCGTTTGAACGGGCAAGTTTTAAAGTAAATCTTGATCAAAAGCTAAATTCTAAGGTATCAATAGGTACAAGTAATACCCTAACTAAAAGCTATAGAAACCAGGCTCGCCCGGCAAATGGTGGAAATGGGACATTGTTACAAGCTTCGTTAAATATTCCTACTTACCTTCCCATATTTGCTGAAGACGGAACACCACTTAAATGGGTAAACTTTGATAATATCGATGTACTCACAAGCACAGTTAATTTATGGTCAAACAGTTATCATTATATAGGCAATGTTTACGCAGATTATGCAATCTCTAAAAGGCTAAAATTCCGTACAAGTTTTAGCGCAGACTATAATAATTACGAGGAAAATGAATATTGGGACACGAGAACAATACTAGGTAATGCCGGAGGAAAAGGTACACAAAGTGTTACACAATCTACTACGCTTGTTAATGAACAAACTCTATCTTTTAATGACAATATTGGCGACCACAGTTATGGTATATTAGTTGGAAATACCCTTCAAGGTGTAGAAATTAAAAATATATCCGCAACAGGAACCAACTTTCCTAATAATTCTTACACACAAATAACATCTGCTGCCACACAAACTGCTTCTCAGTTTAAATCCAATAGTGCATTAGCTTCCTTCTTTTCCAGGCTTAATTATGATTATGCCGGAAAATACTTCGCAGAGTTTACGGTTAGAGCAGATGGTTCATCCCGTTTCGGTGAAAATAACAGATGGGGATATTTCCCGGCTGTGGGCGCAGCATGGAGAGTTAATGAAGAAAACTTTCTGAAAGATATCGATCAAATAAGTAATCTGAAGTTAAGAGTAAGTTATGGAACAACAGGTAATCAAGCCGGTATAAATGATTTTGCCTCGCAAGGTTTGTGGACTGGCGGATACGGCTATGCAGACAAAATAGGTGGTAGTGAAGGACCAGGAACTGCACCTCTACAAGTAGAAAACAAAGATTTGAAATGGGAGAAAACAACTCAATTTAGTACTGGAATTGATCTGGGGTTGTTTAATGAGAAATTAAATTTCGAATTTAACTATTATAATAAGTATACAACAGATGCCCTCCTTTTGGTTGCTACTCCTGCATCCACAGGCTTTAACTCTTACCTCACAAATTTCGGCGAAATTAGCAATAAAGGATTTGAATTATCTGTCAGTTCAACCAATATCAGAACAAAAGGATTTACCTGGAAATCTGAATTCAACGTATCACAAAACATCAATAAAGTTGAGAAAATCCCTGCGGATATTCCTTTTGCAGGACGCGACCTGATCAGAATTCAGGAAGGTCAGCCACTTTATTCTTACTGGCTGTATAAACAACTATATGTTGATAGCGAAACGGGGGATGCGGTATTTGATGATTATAATAAGGATGGAAAAATCACCGCAGAGGACCGTCAGATAGTAGGAAATACCTGGCCTAAGTATTTCGGAGGACTGACCAATAATTTCACTTACAAAGGCCTGGACCTGGGTATATTTTTCAGTTACTCTTTAGGAAATGATATATGGAATCATAACCGTATGCTTGGGGAAACCGGTGGAACACTAGATGCTAACCGCGTTCTGTTAGCAAGCCAGCTTGATAGATGGACTACTCCCGGACAGAATACCAGCACGCCAAGATTAACTACAGAAAACTACTCCAGACAGGAGAATAGCCGCTTTTTCGAAGATGGTTCATTTTTGAGATTACGTTCGGTAGCTCTTGGATACACTTTGCCAAAAATACTGACAACCAAAGCCAAGATAGAGAAATTAAGAATCTATTTAAGCGGATCAAACCTTTTACTATTTACTAAATACAAGGGTGCAGATCCTGAATCGAATTTGGGAACGGGCAATATTCAGGGCTATGATTATGGAACACCGCCTCAGCCCCGGACCATTCAATTGGGACTAAACGTATCTCTCTAACCACATAACAGATATAATCATGAAATTTTTAAAACGTATAATTTTATCACTTTTTGCAATATCTGCACTATCATCATGCGAAAAGTTTTTGGAAAAGGAGCCATTAAACGCAGTTTCTGATGAGGCGCCAATTACCGACAAAACTTCCAGCGAAACAGCATTAAGAGGAGTTTACAGACAACTTGCCTCTAATGGCTATTATGGCGAAAACTATGTTACTTTGGGTTATTTTCCTAGCGGAGATATCAAAAACCTAACCACTGGCGGCGCAGCCAACTTAGTAAATATTAACTTCAGAGCAGACGACACGAATTTTAATTCATCATGGACCGCAATTTATAGCACCATAAACAGAGCAAACCATGTAATAGCAAAGGTTCCCGGAGTGCAAGACCCTTTGTTAACAACCGCTCTCAAAAATCAATATATCGGCGAAGCCAAATTTATCAGAGCACTCGCGTATTTCGACTTAGCCAGAGCATGGGGCGGTGTACAATTAATTCTTGAGCCAACTACTTCTTTAACCAACAGACCTGCAATTAAGAGAAGTACCCTGGATCAAACTTATGATCAGGTTCTCGCAGACTTGGTTGATGCGGAACAACTCTTGCCAGACGGTTTAAATCGGATAAGAGCGACTAAACGCACTGTTTGGGCTCTCAGAGCCAGGCTACATTTATATAGACAACAATGGGACAAAGCTGAAGAGTATGCGTCTAAGTTAATTTCGTTGTCGTCTGACTATACCTTAGTTAAACCCTTCAGGGCCTGGTTCGCAGATAATGTTACAGGTTCCCCTGAATCAATATTTGAATTACAATACAGCGCAATCAATCCAAGTGCAATAAGGGCACAAATGCAACATCCAACCAATGGAGGAACCTATCGGTATGCGCCCAATGATCGATTTGTACAGTTATTGAACGATCCGTCGGTATCGGGAGGCAGAAGTGCACTTATTGGAAGTGTGACTCAGGGCGGCACTACTATCTGGTTTGGTAATTTGTATTACCGCAGCAACGCCACAGATCCCGCTTATATTTTTCGAATTGCTGAGATGTATCTGATTCGTGCTGAAGCCAGAGCTCAGCAAGACAATCCGACCAGTATCGCAGGCGCAATTAGCGACCTCAATCAAGTACGAGACAGAGCTGGAATCTTACCTACTACAGCGGTAACCAAAAGTGAAGTTTTATTAGCTATTGAGAATGAGCGCCGTATTGAGTTTGCATTTGAAGCACACAGGTGGTTTGACCTTGCCCGAACCGGGAGAGCCAAAGCGGTATTGGAAGCTTTAGATCCTAACACCAAGGTAGCCGACCACGAATTGGTGTTTCCTATACCTATTGTTCAGTTGCAATTAGATCCAAACTTAGATCCTAACCCTTATTATTAATAAATAGATATGAGCTTCTTTAACATTGATAATCATAACCCTTCGCATTGGAAGGGTTATGAAAAAGTGCTTCTCCGTTTCTCTTTCCTATATTTTATTATACAAGTGGTTCCGCTTGACTGGAAGTTTTACCGGGAGCTGCTTTCGATTAACTGGCTGCACGTTAATTTCTATGATTTGTTTACACTTTCGCAATACAGCCCTCAATTTTTTACACTTACAGGATATGCCAATTGGCTAATTGCGGCTGCTCTGGCAATTGCGGGAACAGCAGTTTGGAGTTTTACTGATAAGAAAGAAAGAGATTATGATTCCATTTTATATTGGTTAAGAGTAATATTGAGATACCGGCTTGCTGTTGGAATAATAGCCTATGGATTACTAAAGCTATTCCCAATGCAAATGCCCTATCCTTCATTAAGTAATTTATATACTAATTACGGACAATTTTTACCATGGAAAATATATTTTCATACTATAGGCATAACTCCCTGGTACGAATCGGTGTTAGGTGCTGTAGAAATCGTAGCTGCATTTCTACTCTTTTTCAGAAAAACTACCACTATTGGTACCGGTATAATTTTAGGTTTTCTCGGTAATGTTTTATTCGCTAACACTGCTTACGATCTAGGCGACCAGGTTTATTGCGCTTATTTATTAGTTATTGCTGTGTTCCTTTTTGCTTATGACATTCCACGGCTTTACACATTGTTATTTTTAGAACGCAAAACTATTGCCGATAAATTTACACCTGTTTTTTCTAATGATTTATTGCGCAAGACAAGAATAGGCTTAAAAGCAGCCTTCGTTTTTTATGCACTAGTCTTTGGAGTAAAAACCTATGCTAACTACACCACCGATCCGTACAAAACCCCTGCTGCACAAGGCTTAAGCGGAACCTATGGTTTCTACAATGTTAGAGAGTTTAAATTAAATAATACTCTTATCCCGTATTCCACTACCGATCAGAACAGATGGCAAAATGTAGTTTTTGAAAAATGGGCGACAATTAGTATCAAAATAGCTAAACCTGCAAAAGTTGATAATTCAAGAGGCGACAATTTCTCGCCAGCAGATATTGATCGCAACTATGAATCTTCTGGTATTGGAGACAGAAGATACTTTTCTTATTCAGCAGATACTATTAAAAAAACGATTTTCTTAAAGAATAAAAACAGGTATCACGCTGAAGAAAAATTCTCACTTACCTACTTCCGCTTAAATGACTCTACAATAATTGTTAGAGGCTTAAATGAGAAAAAAGATTCTGTTTATGCCGTATTGGATAAGATAAATAAGAAGCATTTATTATTTGTGGGTAGAAGAAGTCCATTAACACTATAGCGTTAACTCAAAAATAAAACTGTATGTCTCAACTATCAAATAACGCAGAACTGGAACTTTCATCGATAGAGAAAAAGGAATCCAAAAGTCAAAAGAAATACAATCCGATAACTGTTTGGAAAACACATGAAAAAATTGCTTTCCGTATTGCATTTATTTTCTTCTCGGTATATTCTATACCCTGGGATCCTGGATTTTATGCTTACCTGTTTAATATAGATTATGCAAATCTTAACTATAAAACGCTAACTTCCATTGTTGCGTTTTTTAATCCTCATTTTATCAATATTTATTCGGCAAGCGGCTTTTTTGGCCTTGCGGCTTATGTAAATATTCCATTTGTTTTACTCATAGCAATTATTGGCGCAATTATCTGGGGATACTTAGATAAAGATGCAAAAGAGTACAACAAATTATATTACTGGGTACGTGTATTGGCAAGATACCGTGTTGCCTACGGAGTTATTGCCTGGGGATATAAAAAGATATTCATTATGCAAATGCCCTTTCCTAACGTTGGTCTGTTGCATACCGATTTTATCGACTTTTTTGCTAAAAGATTATATTGGGAAGGCTTAGGTATTTCCCCGCACTATGAGGTATTTCTCGGATTTGCTGAGTTTATTCCTGGTTTTCTATTATTATTTAGGAAAACATCCACTTTAGGCGCAGCATTAGCGATGGTAGTTTTAGGCAACGTTGCCATTGCAAATCACGCTTATGATATTGGTGAAGCTGTTCCTGCTTTTTGCTTATCACTGCTTTCATTTTTTATTTTATGGTATGATTTACCTCGAATTATAAGATTATTAGTAAATCAAAAAGATGAACAGGTTGTACGCTATTATCCGACTTTCAACATTAAATGGCAGAAATACACAAGGCTTGCTATCAAATGGACCTTTAACGGAATATTTGTAGTTTTCTTCGGTATATCCGAAATCTATGGTTTTACCCATAACGACTTCTATAAAATCCCGAATACTACAGGCTTGCCGAAAGCAAAGGGATTTTATAATGTAACCGAATTCAGATTAAACAACAAAATCATTCCTTATTCGCCGCTGGATACGCTACGCTGGCATGATGCAACATTCGAAGACTGGTCATCTCTCAGTTTTAAGGTAGTGAACAGACCCGATGAAATTGAAATGTTTGCGGCATCAAGCTATCCGCGAAGAGGTGAGCCATACGATGGTAAATGGTATTTCGGCTTGGGTGATCATAGGCGTTTCCCAACAGAAACAGATAAAAAAGCGAATGAAAAAGCAAAGAAAGCAAGAGCAGCTATCAAAAGAGACTTAAGAGTAAACTGGGAGCTTTCTGGTATTGGCAGCGACCGAAAATGGTATTATTACGAAGCCGACACGGTAAACAAAATCTTATACCTACAAAATAAGAACAGAGCCAGAAGAGATCAAAAACAGGTTCTGCACTATAGCCGGCCTACAGAATCAAGGATTATATTATCGGGAACTAATGAATTCAAAGATTCAATATATGTGGTATTGGATAAGGTAAACGAAGTTGTTCCACTCCTGTCTGATGGTAGAAAACCGGTTCCTGATTGGTTAGACTTAAAGAAGTAGTTATCTCACTAAAATATTAAAACTAATGGCTTTGTTAAACGCATCAAATACCCACTCTTCGGTATGGAAAAATTATGAAAAGACGGTTCTGAAATTTTTCTTTCTCTATTTTGTAATTCAGGCGGTGCCTTTAGACTGGAAGTTTTACAAAGAATTATTCTCTATAGACTGGTTGAATTTTAATTTTTATGACCTTTTTAGCTTATCACGTTATTCGCCACAGTTTTTCACACTCACTGGTTATGCAAACTGGGGAGTTGCCGTTATAATAGCTGCAATCGGTACCATAGTATGGGGATTTTCAAAAAAAGAAATTGAATATAACCTTCTTCATTACTGGCTAAGAGTTATTTTAAGATATAGGTTAGCAATTGGCATTATAGCATACGGTTTAATTAAACTTTTCCCGTTACAAATGCCTTTCCCATCTTTAAGTAATCTGCATACCAATTACGGCGACTTTTACGCCTGGAAAATTTACTTCCATACGGTAGGAATAACACCAGGCTATGAAGTTTTTTTAGGTGCCATAGAAGTACTGGCCGGTATACTACTGTTGTTTAGAAGAACCACCACTTTTGGGGCGGGCATTATCGCCGGGTTTACCGGAAATGTTTTTGCGGCTAATCTTGCATACCAGGGAGGTGAAGAAGTTTACAGCTTATATTTGGTAGTTATAGCTTTATTTCTATTGGCCTATGATGTACCAAGATTATATAATTTGCTTGCTTTAAAACGCTATACTATAGCAAACTCTTTCAGGCCGGTTTTTGCTTCAAAAAACATTAAGAACCTGCGCCTTGCCCTGAAGACATTCTTTGTGTTTATAGTAACTCTCCTAGCCGGGACAACTTACGCAAATTACAATAATGAGCCCTACAAACTACCTAAAACGGCGGGATTAAAAAATTCATACGGATACTATAACGTAAGAGAATTTAAGTTTAATAACCAAGTAATTCCCTATTCTACCACAGATTTAAATAGATGGCAAAATGTAATTTTTGAAAAATGGGCAACCATTAGTATAAAAATTGCAAGGCCGGTGAAAATTGATCCAACAAATGGAGAAGGATACTTCAAAAACGATATAGACAGAAACTATGAATCAGCAGGAGTTGGAGGCAGACATTATTATGCTTATGAGGCTGATACAATCGCTAAAAGAATAACTCTGGCTAATAAAAACAAGAATCATGCTAATGAACAATTCATTTTAAGCTACAATCAGTTAAACGATTCCACCATCATTGTAACTGGTATAAACGAAAAGAGAGATTCTATTTATGCGGTATTGGATAAAATAAGCAGGAAATACATGTTACTCGAAGGTAGAAGGAAACCTGTTAAACTTTAACAGACAAGACAACTAGGGGGAGAATATCCTGAGAGATTAAACTTGCGTCCTTAAAAGAATTTAAAATAAAAAAATGAGTTCATTAACAGAAATAAATGATCACAAAGCTGACGTAGCAAGTGATGACATTAAAAAGGAAACCGGCTCTATTATCTGGAAAAATTATGAAAAATTCAGCTTTCGGGTATTTTTCATTTTCTTCTTCTTGTTAGTTGTTCCTCTGGATGTGGATTACTACCAGAGTTGGTTTACAACAGATTGGGAAAATCTACATATCAGAGATATGGGAAAACTAAGCGGCTCATCATTTAACCCTATTAAAATTAATCCGGTCAACACCGGCTCGGCCGATAAAGGGTCATTATCAGATTCACCGGTATCGTTCTTAAGTATAACTCCTGAAGACGGAAATTTTGGCTTAGCAAGTTATGTAAACTGGTTTTTCGCATTTTTTATAGGGATTATAGGTGCGATAATATGGGGCTTGTTTGATAAAAAACGAACTAATTACAGGGTTCTATACTATTTTTTAGTTGCAGGTGTAAGTTATGCCATGCTAATTAAGTTACAAGGCTTAACTTTTTCGAAAGTATTTCCCACTCAAATGCCTGAGCTGGCGTTAACACAATTAAATACACCATTCGGAGATTTTACCCATCAGAAATTGTACTGGATTCAATTTAGCTTTGTTCATGGCTATGAAATATTCGCCGGGTTGGCGGAATTACTGATAATGCTTTTTTTACTTTTCAGGCCTACAAGAGCGGTAGGCGCAGCATTATCCTTAGCGATGATTGGTAACATTGCCTTCGCTAACCATGCTTATGATGGAGGAATCCATTTAGCCGCGGCATTTTTCGCATTGGGTGGAGCTTTTGTATTGTGGAGATATATTCCATCGCTCTGGCTGCTTCTGGTAAAAGAAAAAAGTACGGCATTACAGGTTTACGACTACCCTTTTAACAAGCCATGGGAGAAGAATGTACGAATTGGTATTAAACTATTTGTATTTGGTTTTTTCTTTGTTACAAGCGGCTACCTGCACTGGCAAAATTATAAATATGATTCTTATAAAGTTCCGTCAAGGCCAGGATTGGCTAATTCAAGAGGCTTTTATGATGTAACCGAATTTCGCTTAAATAACAACGTTATTCCATATTCGCCCGTAGATTCGGTCAGATGGCAAGATGTAACCTTTGAAAAATGGTCAACCATATCTTTTTCAGTGTTTAATACTTTTATGATTCATGGTGAAGCCGGCCGGGGTAAACAGTTTAAAGATGTTGATAGAACATACGAGTCTGCAGGTACAGGCGGTGGCCGCAGACACTATTACTACGAGGCTGATACAGTTAACAAAGTAATTCGACTGCAGAACAAAAACAAGGTTTACACCAACCAAAAGTTTGAACTAAATTATTCACGCCCTTCACAATCAAGAATTATTTTATGGGGCAAAAACGAAAATCAGGATTCTGTATACATCGTGCTGGACAAAAAGGATAAAAACTATCCTTTATATCAAAATCGTGAACAAGAAATAGTTTGGCAGCCTTAAAACTGTTCAAATACTAATAGTTTGAAAACTGAATTATCTGTACTTAGCCAAATTGAATTGTCTGATCAGCCATTTATGGCCCGAGAGGAAACTTCGAAATATACTGAAACGGTCAAAGATGGCAAAATCAGGCAATTCACTTTTGATACGGATAAAATTAATAATGATGCAGAAAAAACCTGATTGCCTGTTAAATTACACGGCCTTGAGGCTTAACAAAGCACATACCTATTTCCGCTATCTTTGGAAATGGCGTGGGGAAGAAACTGAAATAATGAGTCGTGCCCATTGACGAAACAGGATATATTCAACCCTTTATGTAACAATTAAGTAAAGGAGAAAAGATATGGTAGACCATCATCTTAATCCAATTACGGCATGGTAAATAAAGAGAGATGGAACGGTTTTATTCAAGCCAGAGAAATGAGATAGTAAATAAACAAAATATGGAGAAGAAAGATTTTGATACAATTGTAGTAGGCTCCGGCCCAAATGGTTTAGCTGCTGCAATCACCATGCAACAGGCCGGCTTATCTGTGTTGTTGTTAGAGGGAAAAGATGTTATAGGTGGTGGTTTACGCTCAGCCGAACTTACTTTACCCGGATATATACATGATGTTTGTTCGGCAATTCATCCAATGGCCGCAGCTTCTCCATTCTTCAAAACACTTCCCCTAAAAGAACATGGCCTGGAGTATATTTATCCGGAAATAGCAGCAGCCCATCCTTTTGATGATGGAACAGCGGCCATTTTAACTCAATCGCTGGAAGAAACAGCCTCTTTATTAGGAGCAGATAAACAAGCTTACCTCAATTTAATAAAACCATTAATTAAGGACTGGCCCAAAATTGATAAAGATGTTTTAAGTCCTCTTATAAACATTCCATCCAGTCCGTTTGCAATGGCAAAATTTGGTTTAAACGCCATGAATTCTGCCCTGAATGTTGCTAAACGATTTTCAACAAAAGAGGCCAAAGGTTTATGGGCAGGTATGGCAGCCCACTCTATACAACCTCTTTCCAATTTAACTACTTCAGCAATCGGACTTGTATTAACCGCAGCCGGGCATTTAGATGGCTGGCCTATCCCGAAAGGAGGCTCTAATAAAATCGCAAATGCCTTAGCGTCTTATTTTACTTCCCTTGGCGGGAAAATAGAAACAGGAGTATATGTAAAGTCACTTGAACAATTGCCATCTTCACATGCAATATTATTTGATATAACACCCAGACAATTACTACAAATTGCCGGTCACAAGTTTTCTTCCCTTTACAAATGGCAGCTCGAAAAATACCGCTATGGAATGGGTGTTTTTAAAATGGATTGGGCAATCGACGGGCAAATTCCATTTACAGCCGCTGAAGCCAGAAAAGCTGGCACTGTCCATTTGGGCAATACCATTGAAGAAATTACACTTGGCGAACAACTTTCCTCCTCAGGGAAAATCGCGAAAAAACCTTTTGTTCTCCTGGCGCAGCAAAGTGTGTTCGATAACAGCCGCGCTCCGGAAGGAAAGCATACAGCCTGGGCATATTGCCATGTGCCGCATGGTTCGAAAACAGATATGACTGAAATTATTGAAAATCAGATTGAGCGTTTTGCACCTGGTTTTAAAGACAGGATTTTAGCGAAACACAGCTTCAGCCCTGCCCAAATGGAAGATTATAATCCCAATTATATTGGTGGAGATATTAACGGTGGTATAATAGATATCGCACAACTTTTCACTCGTCCGGTTCTTAGCTTGTCGCCTTACAGAACTTCTGCAAAGGGATTGTATATCTGTTCCTCATCCACTCCTCCGGGTGGCGGCGTACATGGAATGTGCGGTTATCATGCAGCAAAAAGAGCTTTAAAAGATGTTTTCAAGATAACTGCAAAGCCACTTATTTAACAAAAAATGACTCACAAAATTGTAATAGCTGGTGGAACAGGCGCCTTAGGAACTAGTATTATAAAGCAATATTATGGTTCTGATTCAGATGTTGTAGTGCTTTCGCGAAGCGAGAAACCTACCGACAACAATATTCGGTATGTAAGCTGGGATGCGAAATCTTTAGGTGACTGGAAAAACGAACTGGAAGAAAGTTCGGCGTTAATAAACCTGGTTGGAAAGTCTGTTAATTGCCGCTATACCAGTGCCAATAAAAAAGAAATAATCGACTCGCGTGTAAATTCTACTCTGATTTTAGGTGAGGCTATTAATGCGGTTTTAAATCCGCCTAGCGTATGGATTAACGCAGGTTCTGCGGCTATTTTTGGAAATTCTGGAGATACCATTAAAGAAGAAGGCGATGAAACTGGCAACGGCTTTTCGCCGGAGGTTTGCAAGCAATGGGAAAATGCTTTTAATAAAACAGATACACCACAAACAAGAAAGGTTTTTTTAAGGATCGGAATGGTGCTGCAATCTAATAAAGGCGTATTAAAGCCTTTTGTAAACCTAAGCCAGTTTGGCTTAGGTGGCAAAATCGGTTCAGGCAAGCAATATATTACCTGGCTTCATGAACAGGATTTTATCAATCTTATTAATTGGGTTATCACTAATGATGAAATAAACGGAGTTCTTCACGCAAGCAGCCCGAATCCGGTTACCAACGAAGAGTTTATGTACCAAATACGCAGGGCTTGCAATGTTCCTTTCGGCTTACCAAACCCGGCTCTTTTCACCAAAATTGGTGCCCTGTTTATCAAAACAGAAGCCGAGCTGGTTTTATCAGGAAGACGTGTGGTTTCCCGTATATTAAAAGAAAAACAATTCAAATTTCAATATCCACATATCCAACAAGCATTACGTCAATTAATTCAATAATAGTTATACCATACTCAAATGACATCATCAAGTACACGATTTACATTACACGAAGATTGGGCAGTAGTACTGCTTGGCTTTGCAGTTATTTTCCTTACCATTTTCGGAATTATTGTTCCTGCTCCGTCTTTTAACTGGAGCAATGTATCAGACTTATCTTTAAATATATTTACTGAAGAAAACCTGTCAGCTATTGGCGCTCAATTTATTTTAGTATTGGTTATTGCTGGTATTGGGGCTCTTCTAACAGGAAAACCACTAAAACATTTCCTTTTTGTATTTCCTGTTATATTTATTATTACACTGATTGCTTTGCTGCTGGCCGGAAATGATCAGGTAAAAAATCTCAATCTGGAAGGTGTAATTTTCAGCTTATCTTTAGGCTTGATTATTGGAAATTTTTTCAAATTACCAGAATGGTTCAGGGCTGTTTTAGCCACAGAATTATATGTAAAAATTGGTTTAATTTTACTGGGAACCAGTGTAATATTTTCTGACATACTGAAAGCGGGATCGTTAGGATTAATCCAAGCTTTAGTAGTAGTACTTTCTGTTTGGTATTTTGCTTTTTGGTTATGCAGAAAGTTAAAAGTAGACAATGAATTAACCATGATGATTGCCAGCGCAGTGTCTATTTGCGGTGTATCTGCGGCTATTGCAACCTCTGGTGCTATAAAAGGCGATTCAAAGAAGCTTTCCTATGTTATTTCTATGGTGCTGATTACCGCTATTCCTATGATGATCTTTATGCCATACATCGCACACTACTTTAATTTCCCTGAAGAAGTTACCGGTGCCTGGCTTGGTGGAAGTATTGATACTACAGGAGCTGTAGTAGCATCGGGTTCTCTGGTTGGCGAAACTGCTTTAAAAATCAGTACAATTGTTAAATTTTCACAAAATGTGCTTTTAGGTATCGCTGCTTTCGCAATATCTATTTACTGGACTTACACACAAAACCCATTAGCAAAGGATAAAGACACTAAACCTACTCTCGCAGTTATCTGGGAACGTTTTCCAAAATTCGTATTAGGTTTTATAGCAGCTTCTTTATTATTTTCCTTTGTTATTTCTCCAGAAACCACTGAAAATGTCAAGAACAGCTTAAAAAGCATACAGGGCTTATGGTTTGCTTTAGCGTTTACAAGCATTGGCCTCGAAACCAGATTCTCTGACCTATTTAATCAGAACGGTAAAAAACCTTTTTTCGCTTTTTTAATTGCCCAAGGCTTTAATATAGTGGTTACGTTAATTATCGCCTTTATATTATTCGGGTAAAATTTGAGTCCCGTTCTGTAAGTATCATAGCTGTAAGCCGGTAATTCATTATTTGAGTTCCGTATTCAATAAATCAAAAGGAAGCGGGCGTTCGGGCGGGCTTTACGTTACAATCTTTTCGCCCCGAAGAAAGAGGGCGAAAAGGATTTTCACTGCAATCCCTAACGCAAATTGCAAACATCATATAAAACAGTTGCAAACTGTTTTATAATCGAACTACTTTTTCTTTTAAACTGAGAAAAGATATTGTCGAATGTTCAATACAACCCATAGCGCATGAGCGTTGTCAACTTCCTTCCCTGATATCCTTTGCTGCAAAATATTGAGATAGCTTACCGTAAACTTTACGTTCTTAAAAATCTCGTAATCCGTACCGATGTTAACCCGATTCTGGTCGAAAATATCGGGGTTATTCTTAACCGCGTTACCAAATTGAATAAAATACTTCATCAGCAACAAAAACAGAAAGCGGCTTATGCTCACACAGCAAGCTAAACACCGGCTTTTCCAACTTCAGGTTCATTTCTTCAGGCGCATTATAAAACAGGTGTGAATTAAAATATGCTATCGGTGATAAAGAAACCTTCGTCTTTGCTGAAACTTTATAACTCAACCATAGCCAAACACTTATAAAATGAGGAGCCTCAAAAATATTAACAGAACCGCGGGAGCTGGTTTGAGTTCGCTTTTGCAGATGCAGTTCCCATTTAAATGTATCAGCTAAAACCAGCCTTCCCCAAAACACGCCGTGATTATAAACCTTTTGGGCTGAAAGTTTTAAGAATATCAGGCTAAGTAGCGCGATAAGTAGCGGTTTTTTCCAATATCGCTATTTGATAACCTGTATTAAATACGATGGTTATACACAAAAGCCGGCACAGAAATCTGCACCGGCCTTATCTACTTTAACATGTTAATTTTTAAATACCTAAAGCGCGTATCTCAAAGTTACCCCTAAAGTTCTTTGATCTCCAAGAACGCCTGCGTAATGACCGGCGTTTCCACCTGCAGGCAGCAATTGCTCAAAATAATCTTTATCAAGCAAGTTACGTGCCCATACAAAAGCAGAGATACCGTAAGGCGCTCTAAAACCTGTTCTGGCATTAACTATTGTATAACCGTCAATATTCAGATAAGCTGATGGAGACGGACTTGAAGAGAATGAAGAACGGTAAGCACCGTCTAATGCAACAAAGAATTTAGTCTCTTTATTTATAAAATCTGCTTTAGTAGCAAATTCACCACTAAGTGATCCGGCCCATTTTGAAATACCCGGAAGTTTTCCTCCTGAGATATCTTTAAAAGGTGGCAATAAGCCAGTTTCCTCAAGAGGGAGAGGCGCATTAGTAAAGCTAACATATTTAGCGTCTGTATAAGCAGCAGCTCCGTAAAAAGAGAAATTTTGATTAGCTCTGAAATTCGCATCCAATTCCGCACCTTTCACTCTTACTTTCTCAGCATTAGCGATGTAGCCACGATTAACAGTTAAATCTGCTGACTGAACACTTGTCTGGTAGTTTTTGATGTCTGATTGATGGAAAGTTACATTCAAAGTCAGGTTATTAAGCGGAGTGGTTTTTACACCAAATTCATAATGCTTAGTATCCTCTGGCTTAATAACGGCATAATCTAAGATTGTTTTACCGGCTTCAGGTGATGGCAAGCCTGCCACGTTAACACCTATAGGCTTAAAGCTTGTTGAGTAAGTAGCAAAAGTATTGATTTTGCTGTTAGGTTTGTAAGCTGCAGTAAGAGAGTAAGTGAAGTTTGTCTCATCAGCATCAGTTACATATTTTTGACTACTGTAAACTCCATTTTTTATACCTTTAAGTACTGTTTTTTCATTTTCGGTAAAATCACCAGCGTCAACATCCAATCCGCCTTTTGCAACTCGGTCATAATTTACATCCTTCTTATCATAATTAAAGCGAATTCCTGGAAGTATATGGAAACCTTCGAATAACTCATAATCAATGCTGGCAAATGCGGCGGCACTCTGAGATTTGATAGAAGCTGTGGTGTATATTCCATATCCTTCAAGAAGGAAAGGTGTAGCCCATAAGTCATCCCAGGTTTTGCCTGGTGTCGGAGTAGAACTATTATTTGGGCCAGTATTAGATTTCGAAAAGCGTGCTTGTGCCGAACCTGATTCTTCTGTGCCATTTATTTTAACTTCCTGGTCTAAATAAAACAAGCCTACAACACCGCTTAATTTCTCAAAAATCTGCCCGGCATAACGAACTTCTTGTGACCAGTTTTTATGTTTTGCGGGATTTTGTGATTTTGAAAGTACTGGTAAGCCTGTGAAATCTCTGTCATTAGACGGATCCCAGTTCCAGTAACGCCATGCTGTTGTAGATGTTAATGTACCGGGGCCCAATTTAATTTCGCCGTTTAAAGAAACACCACCTAATTGGTTACCTGATCTCCATGGCGTATCGTGATCTATTTTGCGGTCAAAAGGATTCAGGCTTGGTAAAGAATAGCCTGGAAAATCAGCGATAATATTATTAAATTGACGATAAGCAGGACGTTTTGTGGTTACAACACCTGCAATAACCTGCGCATAACCATCTGGTTTTTGGTCAGTTATATCACCCGCAAGCGTAATTGATGTATTTTCGAAAGGTTTGTATAATAATTGTGCACGGGCGCCAATATTATTAATGTCATTAGTAGCTCTTCCTGTTTTTACATTGTCAACAAGGCCATCACGTTGTGTTCCCGAAAAGGATACACGGCCAGCTAATTTCGTAGTTATAGGGCCAGATACCGCGGCTTTCGCCTGGATATAACCATAGTTTCCGTAACTGGTTTCAAAAGTAGCTTCTGGTTTGAAGCTTGGCTTGCGTGTTGTGATATTAAAAGCACCTGCGGTTGTGTTTTTACCGAATAATGTTCCTTGCGGGCCACGTAATACTTCAATACGCTCTACGTCAATAAAATCAAGTGTCGCAGCAGCAGGACGAGCATAATAAACACCGTCTACGTAAAATCCTACACCTGGATCCAAACCATCATTGGTTAGGCCGAATGGTGAACCGATACCACGGATATTGATACCGGTGTTACGTGGATTAGACGAGTAAAGCTGAACTGATGGAATAAGTTCTTTTACACGGTTAACGTTAAACGCACCTGCATTATCGATTTGTGTACCACCTACAACAGAAATCGCGATAGGAATATCTTGCACCACCTCAGCACGGCGTCTTGAAGTAACCACAATTTCTGATAACGATTGATTATCCGGCACCAAAATTATTTCAACTGATGCATCAGGAAATTTTATTAATCTAACATCCTGAGATTGGTAGCCCACCAAAGTAACACGAAGAGTTAAAGGAAATTCTTTTTCTGTTACAATACTAAACTTTCCGTTAACATCAGCAACTGCAGTTGCTGATGTACCTCTTATACCAATTGTTGCAAACTGAAGCGAGGCCCCAGTATTATCTTTTATAATACCTTCTATTGGTTTTTGGGCGAATGCCACAGTGCCCAAAAATAGAATAGACACTAAGAATGCTAACTTTTTACTAACTGCTGTTAGGTAAGTTCGGGGTAAATTTTTATTCATTTTGATTTTTATTAGTTCATTAGTTTATTAAATCTATAGAATTGATAGACAAATGTAATTTAGTTTTTTAAATAATCATAATTGCTTTAAAGAAAATTAATTTAGTTTGCAGATATATGTCAGATTTAGTTACCTGATATTCAATTACGTTTAGCCACTAAAAGCCTTAAAAAGATACCTGAGGCCCATAAATTGCTATATTTAATTATAATATAGCAAGCAATGCTGCTGCCAAAATAAATTTAACTAAACCTTTTGCATTGCTTTTTAAAGCGCCACATATATATTTTAAGCATATATATTTTAAGCATATCTATCAGAAACACATAAATAAGCCGTTGGAGATTGATTTTTAAAATATACATACCATTAAATAGTAATCCGGTGCGTCAGATCCTTCCCTGTTTCACCATCCTTTCCGCTAAGCTCAATATAGGCCACTTTGGGAAACCAAAATGTGCCACCTTTAATTCGTACAAATACTTTATTTAAAATCAATTGTCGTTGTTTCACTATTGCGTAAACATAATATCTTCCTCCTACAGGAGATTGTACCAGATATAAAGGAAATCTGGGATAGGATATAATCCTTAATTCATACTTGCCCTTTTCAATTAGCTTTGATTGGATGCCATAAGCAAGCTTCTTTTGTATCCCTGAAAGCTCCTTTATCTGACCATTTTCAGCATATCTAATCCAGAAGCCACTTACAGGTTCATTATTGATTAATTGCCCGTCTTTTATATTCAATTTATAAATTACTGTATTCGCATCAGGATCGCGTTGTAAATAAAACAATTGATTGTCTATCCCTTTTGGAATCGGAAATGTATCTGTATTGAAATATGAAGAAGCAAACCATGTTGTAGCAGCACGACTATTAGCTTGCATAGAAAAGGTAAGAATACCAATTAAAATAAGCATCGATTTAGAAAACCTGAACACTTTTTTTCGGTACACATTTTTAAAAAACAAAATGGGTTTATCTAATCTCCCCGATCTTACAAGGAAATTAATAGTAATCAGAAAAAGCATATCTTATTTGACTATCCCTGCAAAACGCTGATAAAATACAGTCGGGCTGTTTTCATTCTTAGGAGCGTACTTTCCGGCGATAATCGGAATATATATTACCCGTCTCCGGCTTTCTTCCCCTCTAACATTTGATTGGGCTACACGATGCCATAATCTTCCGTCATGAACAGTTAAATCTCCGGCTTTCGGTATTACTGCCACTTCATTTGGATCTTCATCATGATCAAGAAAATACTTCTTTCTGAACAACATCTGATAGATACTTTGTTTATGAGTACCGGGAATAATCCTCAATCCTCCGTTTTCTGGCTTTAGATTATTTAGATGTATACCCACATTTAACATCGGATTTAACTTCTGCCCGTAAAAAACATCCCTTAACCCATCTGTATGCCAACCCATTTTTGTAAATTTGCTTTCCGGACCATTTACGTAATGATTAAAAACCATTCCATCTTTTTCTGTTTCCCCTAATCGTGCTCCTTTACCTGCAAGCGCTAACAAGCTATTTAGACGAGGATCGAGCAATAATCCGCTCAATGTAGAATGATGCTGATTAATAAATGCAAATCGCTGAATAATTGCCGAACCGTCCAAATCACGTCCGTATTTAATTGGAACGCCATTTACTTTCTTTATCTCTGATTTTATCCACTTCCGTTCTACCTCTTGGGACGCTTCAATAATAGAATTAACAGTTTGAGGAGTTATAAAATTCTTAAAGTGGATAAATCCATGAGTATTGAAGAAATCTGTTTGTTCTGGTGTTAAGGTTTCTGTTAGTGTAAATTTTGAATATGAAGTTGCCATGATTAATTTTTTATTAAATGAATTTTTAAATGAAACAGATAGATCTGAAACGATCCCAGAGTATTAGCAACAACAACACATCTCATTGACAATATGAGATGTAAGCAACAAACGATTTATATAATCTTTTTTTAATAATTTTTCAGACATACTGAATTGATTAACATTGCAAATATATAAATAATCTATAAAAACTATAGACTTTATATTTTGTTTAAATATTTTTTTACATTTGTCCCTTAATTAATGAACAATACTATGATAGCAGCACAAATTTCTGAGGCCTATTCTGTAGAAACACCGCTTTCAAAAAGTTATGACATAGTTCTGTTACATGGCCTTTTTGGGAACCTAAGTAACTGGGAACATGTAAATAAAGAATTCAGCAAGCTTCATAATTTACATATTCCTAAACTTCCTTTATTTGAAATTTCACTAACAGAAAGCAGGTTAGATAGCTTGGTAAGCTATCTGAAAAAGTATATTGATACTAAAGGGCTAAAAAAAATCATTCTTATTGGAAACTCATTAGGCGGACATGTTGCCTTAATGTTTACTTTAAAATATCCGGAATTAGTAGAAAGACTTGTACTTACGGGCAGCTCTGGTTTATATGAGAATACCTTTTCAGGAACTTTTCCAAGGGTAAAAGATTTCGAATATATCCGGGAACGTGTAAGCTTCACTTTCTACAACAAGGAAGTGGTAACCGATGCTTTATTAGAAGACGTTTATTTAACTATCCAAAGTCCCGCAAAAACACTTTCTATTATTAGTTTAGCACGGGCGGCCCAGCGTCATAATCTCGAAAACCTCCTTCATAAAATCCAAATACCTGTATTATTAATTTGGGGACTACAAGATGAAATAACACCCGCATCTGTGGGATTAAAGTTTGAAAAATTACTTCCGAACGCTGAATTGAAATTTATAGATAAATGCGGACATGCTCCCATGATGGAACAACCCGTTCAATTTAACACCTATCTGAAATCATTCCTCGAAAAAAATTATGGAATATAGCTATGCTGCATTTGCGTTTCCTGCTTTTTTCCTCTTCCTTGGATTGGAATATATAGCAGCAAAAAGAAAGAAAAAGACAACTATCTATAAGTACGAAAGTTCAGTAGCAAATTTAAGTATTGGTATTGCAGAACGTTTATTGAATCTTTTTATATCAGCAAGCTGTTTTCAATTATTTTATACCATTTATAAAAACTACGCACTGTTTCAAATCCCAAATCATTGGTTGATATGGATAGTATTACTTCTTGCTACAGATTTTGTTTGGTACTGGTATCACAGGCTTGGCCACGAAATAAACATATTATGGGGCGCCCATATTGTACACCATCATAGTGAAGAGTTCAATTACACTGTCTCTGCCCGAATTACTACATTTCAGGCACTAATCCGAAATTTATTCTGGTGTGTCCTTCCTTTTATCGGGTTTCATCCTGCAATGGTTATTACAATTTTAATCATCCACGGTGCATATTCTTTTTTTACCCATACACAAGTACTTAAGCTTCCTTCCTGGCTTGAATATGTTTTAGTTACACCTTCAATTCACGGTGTTCATCATGCCGCCAATGAAAAATACCTGAATAAAAATTATGGTGATTTATTTGTATTCTGGGATAAATTATTTGGAACATTTGTTAAAGAGGATGAGAAACCAATTTACGGATTAACCCATCCTTTAAACAGCTATAGCTTTATGTGGCAACACTTCCATTATTATATGGAACTTGCTGAAGCATGCAAACGCACAAAGGGATTAAAAGGCAAATTAAAAATCCTGTTTGGAAACCCGGAAACTCTCGATCAAAATATAAGAACTGAATTAGAATATAAATATCTTCCGAAAAAGAATCTGAAAAATCACGCCATAAATCATAAAGCTTACCTCAATATTCAAATTTTCTCTTCAGTATCCTTACTGTTCCTGATAACTTATTTTTTTGAATACCTGGGAACGTCTGAGAAAGGATTTGGTGTATTACTAATACTAATAACTCTTATTAATTGCGGAGCATTATTAGAACAACGCAAATGGATATACTATTTAGAAATAGCAAGAATACTAGTTTTAACAGGGTATATAAGTATATTATTTGACACCTATATCTTTTTAACACTCTCTGCAGTAGTAATTGGTTTATTGATAGTTACGCAACCTGTTCAACGCTGGTATTTAAAAACAGTATATAATGATGATTAACCATTAATTAAACACTAAACGCCCGGATGGCTGAGTGGTTAGGCGAAGGTCTGCAAAACCTTTTACAACGGTTCGAACCCGTTTCCGGAGTCTAAATGGTCAGTTTATACCACAAAATAAAGCCGTACATTCTTAAGAATTGTACGGCCTTATTTTGTGGGCTTACTTCTAAACTATTCCGCTATCCGGATGTGTACTTCTGCTTCATGTTCACTTCCGTCATCTACCAAAGATATCCAATCGCCCTTACCAGTTATATTGTTCAACTTCCACCAAGAATCAGCATCTGAAGATTGAAATACAGTGATTTTATACGTTGATTTTCCATACCGGTAAGTAATAGATACAGAAGGCCATTCTAATGGGAAACAAGGTGTGAAAAATAATTTATCCTTCTGTAGCTCCATTCCTAAAAATGAGCCGATAATAAACTGATACATCCAGCCGGCAGAACCCGTATACCAGGTCCAGCCGCCACGGCCTCTATGCGATTCATTTGCGTATACATCTGCTGCCATTACATAAGGTTCTACCTTATATATTTGTACCTGCGCAGCATCAGAAGCATGGCTCTGAGGTTGTAACATGCTAAATAATTCATAAACCTTCTCGCGCTCACCTATAGCGGCAAACGCCATTAATGTCCAAATGGCGGCATGAGAGTATTGACCACCATTCTCTCTTACTCCAGGTACATATCCTCTGATATATCCTGGGTTAGGGCCCTTTGAATCAAACGGAGGATCGAGCAATTGAATAAGTTTCAAGTCGCGCCGAACCAGATATTTATCCAGTGAAGCCATGGCTGTGGTTTTTCTTTCTACACCAGCAGCGCCCGATAATACAGACCAGCTTTGTGCGATAGCATCAATCCGGCATTCTTCATTTTGTGCCGAACCCAATGGAGTTCCATCATCAAAATAAGCACGCCTGTACCATTCACCGTCCCATGAAGAAGCTTCTATATTGGCCTGCAATTTAATAGCCTCGTTTTTACAGGTTTCTGCAAACGTTTCATCTCCATAGCGTTTTGCCATCCCCGCAAATCGCATCAGAATATCATACAAGAAAAATCCAAGCCATACACTTTCTCCACGGCCTTTATCCCCTACCTGATCCATTCCATCGTTCCAGTCGCCGGCACCAATAAGCGGTAGTCCGTGCTCGCCAAAATTCAGGCTGTGTGTTATTGCGCGAACGCAATGATCGTACAGGGAACCGTTTATATTACCACTTACTGGTAAATCATATAAAGTTTCTTCTCCTTCATGCAAGGTACGGCTCTCTAAAAAGCCTATGTTCGCGGCTAAAATATCTGTATCGCCAGTAACGTCAGCATACCTGGCAACTGCAAAAGGCAGCCAGAGCATATCATCAGAACAACGGGTACGCACGCCGCGCCCTTCAGGCGGATGCCACCAATGCTGAACATCGCCCTCTGTAAACTGCCTCGATGCATTTAACAATATCTGATCGCGCGCCATGTCGGGCTTAGCATGCAATAAAGCCAGAACATCCTGCAATTGATCTCTAAATCCGAAAGCACCTCCAGATTGATAAAAACCACTTTTTGCGAACATTCTTGAAGCTATGGTCTGATAAGTAAGCCATCCATTGGTCAGAATATTAAGCGCATTATCTGGCGTAGTTACTTGTACAGCACCTAAAATCTCATCCCAATAATCTTTAACATCCTGCAAAGACTGAAGTACCGCATCTTTGTCAGCAAACTTTCTGATTAGAGCACTTGCTTCTGATGCATTTACTTCGTTTCCGATATGGAATATAATTACATTTTCCGCTCCGTCCAGTAAATCGAATTTAACATTCAATGCAGCACAGGGATCGATTCCGGCGCCGGTTTTTCCGGATAGCTTCTTTCTGTATAAAGCTTGCGGTTTCTCCAGGTTTCTGTTTCTGCCAATAAATTCTGCCCTATCTGCCGTGTAACTAAAATCTACCCCTCCCGCAACTTTAAAATAAGCAACCCGTTCTGCGAAAGCAGAATTGTATCGGTTTCTGAACAATAAAGCACCAGTGTTAGGATCTTGTTCTGAAATTACGTGCATATTGGTTTTAGAGCGGGTATCTCCAAGAATAACCTCCAGGAAGCCGGTTGCAGAAAATTTACGTTTGCGCCCTGATTGGTTCGTTACTTTAATAACGATAAACTTAACCGGCAAATCTTTATCTACAAAAACCGACATATTGGTCAAAATTCCCTGCTCTTTATGTTCAAAAGTAGAGTAACCAAAACCATGCGTTACGATATATGGCGAATTTCCCTTTTTAGGAAATGGAGAAGGCGACCAAAAATGCCCGCTTTCTTCATCGCGCAAGTAAAAGGCTTCGCCTCCAACATCACTTACGGGGTCGTTACTCCATGGTGTTATCCGATATTCATGAGCGTTAATTGCCCAGGTATATGCAGAACCGCTTTCGGAAACTACCGAGCCTAAATTCGAATTAGCAATAACGTTTACCCATGGAGCTGGCGTAGTTTCGTTTTCTTTAGTTAAGATTTTATATTCTTTACCATTAGGTGTAAAGCCACCCGTTCCATTAAAAAAAACAAGATCACCGGGCAGAGCTAACTCGGATTCATTGGTGTTATCAGCAACAGCCTGCGGCTCTAATAATGGCGGCAGAATCTTTTCTACATAACGTCTGTTTACCTGTTCGGCTAAAGTTTCTTTATTATCATGAATAATAACACGCGCAACGCTTTCAAAAAGGATTCTATCCTCAGAGGACAATTGATCCGCTGATTTTACATAAACATTGCCTGGTTTGCTGTAAACATGACCGCTATCGGTCTCTAAGGTAATTAGTCCTTGAATCTGTTCCTGCAAAAGCTGGCGATATGAGCCATGATCCTCGTTCCAGATAACTAAATCTACAGCCAGCCCTTTTAAGCGCCAGTACGCATGTGCCTGTACTAATTGCCGCACTAATTCCAGGCTTTCCATATCATATATGTGCAATAGTATAATAGGCAGGTCTCCCGAAATTGAATGGCTCCAAAGCCAGCTTTGGCCCCGGTAATTATTCTGAATTACTGTAGCATCTGCACGCAAAGCAGGATTATTATAAATAATCGATCCTGCCAGCCTGCCATATAATTGCGCATCAGCTTCTGTGGCATTAATTTGTCGCAGCATTACCTGACTATGCGTCCACGAAAGCTCAAAAGCACGGTTCTTTAAGTGCTTATCGCGATATTTATTCATTACCGCTATACAGGTTTCTTTATTTTCGCTTACACCATAAATAAGATCAACGGTGGCTGTTTGTCCGGGTTTAATTGTTATACGATAACGGGTAGAAAGAATGGGATCCAATACCGAACCCTGTTTACCCGAAAGCATATCATGGTCCATTGCCTGTGGATGAGCTAATGTCTTTCCCCTTCCGACGAACTCCATCCTATCCGTTTCATAAGAAACAGATTCGACAGCAACTCCGTTAACTTCCATTAAATGGAACATCCAGGGCGGTCTTTCATTTTCTGAACGGGGCCGGCGGGTACACAATACGGCATTATGTTGCGGCATAATTTCTGTTTGAACAAACAGATTGCTGAATGCCGGATGCGCTTCATCAGAAGCCTGACTAGCCAGCACAATTTCGGCGTAGCTGGTAACCTCAAAAACTCTTACAGATTGAGTTCTGTTGGTTATTCTTACGCGCCTCATTTCTGTATCATCTTCCGGAGAGATAACGATTTCAGTTCTGGTGTCAATTCCGTAATCTACTCTTCTAAATTCAACATGCCCCTGTGAGAACACTACCTTATAATCTTTAACAGGATGTAAGGTAGGTTGAAAAGTATTCGACCAGAATTTACCGGTATTTACATCTTTTATATAGCAAAATATACCATGATTATCTCTGGTTGTATCTTCCCTCCAGCGGGTAACGGCTATATCTCTCCAACGGCTATATCCGCCGCCAGAGTTTGTAACCATTAGCTGATATGCACCATTACTTAAAAGCTGAATTTCAGGCATTACAGTATTAGCGGTAGGAATGCTACGTACCTGTATATCTGCAACTTCGGTATGCGATTCATAAATATCGGCGGTATGCGCATAAAAAAGCGTCGTTCTTGGTATGCGTTCCTGCAACAGCAACAAGGTGGCCTGAAAACGCAGTTCTGATATAAACCGATGTTGCATAGGTTTATTAAGGAGTAAATAGGCCAGCGAAAGCAGTCCCATTCCCTGATGATGTACCATGTACGATTGCACCACACTGTTGGTTTTGCCCCGCTGTAACCGGCTGCTGGTATAATCAATGGCTTCATAAAAACCATATTGGCCTTCGAAGCCTTCACTAGCCAACAACTGCAGATTATTAGCTGCCTTTAACGGCGATATCATGAGCGCCATCATAGTTGCATAAGGTGCAATAACCAGATCTTCTTCTAAGCCACGCTTTAAACCAAGTCCGGGCACACCAAATGCGCGGTATTGATAATTAAGGTTTGCATCTACAGTATTATACCCTGATTCTGAAATACCCCAGGGTATTCCGCGCTGTGCAGCGTACTCTATTTGTCGTTTTACGGTTGCCTTATTCGTTTGATAAATTAATGTATTTTCATAGGATGGCATTACCAGCTGTGGCATCAAATATTCGAACATAGAGCCGCTCCAGGACAGTAATATAGGATCCCCGCCTGAATTAGTAAGTAAACGGCCTAAAGCAAACCAACTTTCCTGAGGCAGTTTTCCCTGTGCTATAGCGACAAATATTCCTAACCTCGCTTCGGATGCCAGCAAATCATAATAACTATCATCTTTACGCTGATCATCTACATTAAATCCAATACTTAAAAGACTGGTAGATTTATCAAACAAAAAGCCGTACTCTATATCACTTAACTGCTCACATTCTTCAGCAAGATGTTCACATAACGTAATTCGTTCTGTAGCAACAGAACTCGCCTGAAAAAGAAAATTACGCATACTGATTAACCATTCTCTTTCATCGGTGCTGTTTACTTGTTGTTCGTACTGTTCAATATCTGTTGAAAGCAAATCAGACATATCCTGAATGGCGGAAAGCGAAGGAATTTGATTTAGAATATCAAGGCGAACGAAATGTTCTGGAACAGGCAATAAATTCAGCCAGGGAATCAACTTAACTAAATCTGTCCGGGCATTTTCCAGTTGCGTTAATAAGCGGGTTGTCCAGTTATGAATTAATGTATCAGTATTACTTATCTGGTGTTGATCTAATTGATTTGCTAAAGCAATCAATTCGTCCAGCCGCCTTTTAGCATTTTCCAATAAGCCACTATGATCATCTGATGCGGCATCCAACAGCGACAGCATTTTCTCTATTATCTGAGAATGTTCCCCCTTTGGAAAATCTTGCAGTATCCAGAGGGTTGTTCTAATCCCCTGATAAATTACAGAGCTAAAAACAGATTGATTTGGAAGAGCTAAGAGCCCTTGGCGCAAGATGAGCAAATGGCCCACTAAATTACCACTGTCGACAGTAGAAACATATCTTGGCTGTAAGGGTAATAAGGATAAAGTATCGTACCAATTATAAAAATGCCCTCTGTACCGCTCAAGTTTCATCATAGAGAATAACGTATTATTACATCTGGCCAGAAGTTCTCCTCCGGTGATATAACCAAAGTCGTAAGCGCTAAGATTTGCCAATAAAGCCAGACCCATATTTGTGGGCGACGTACGGTGTGCAATAACCGAAACGGGGTGTTCCTGAAAATTATCAGGCGGCATCCAATTTTCTTCTGCACTTACAAAGTATTCAAAGAATGACCATGTTTTGCGTGCTGTTTTATGTAAAAAATCTGTTTGCTCCTGAGGAAGTTCCGGAAGCTTTTCTCTTTCCGGTAAACTGAACCGCCATGTAATAGCCGGAGAAAATATCCATAATAAAAGCATCGGAGATGCAACAAGCAGTGCCTCTGCATTATTAAGGAATAAAAACACAATACAGGCTGCGGCAAGTAATGGGGCTATCCACATCACTCGGTAAGCGGCCCAGACATCATTGCGCAAATTACGGGAAGCTGCAGCTGAAGGCGTCCATTCTAATAACTTTTTGCCGCTAATAATCATACGCCAATTGGTACGTATAACAGCATCTGTGTATTTAAATGCCTCAAAAGGCAACACCGCAATACTAAACATAAACCTAAACAAAGCATCTCTTACAGATAACCCAACTTCAGATAAATGAGCCCAAAAAGTTATCTCGTGCGGCTTATTTAATAATTGCCAGCCTGCAGCAGCCATTACTGGCAATAAGATAATAATAGTTACAGTCAGTGTCCAAAACCATGGAAATGGGAAAATAGTCCAGCCCAATAATAATAAGAGTACTAAAGACAAAGGCAAAAGACTTCGCCGGAGATTATCAAATATTTTCCATCTGGATAAAACGGACAGTTTATTGGAAGTTAGCCTGCCGGCACCATTTGTAACAAAGGGCATTATCCAGGCACCGATCTGCCAATCGCCACGTATCCATCTATGATGGCGCTGTATATCTGATTTATATTGTGTAGGATTTTCTTCATATAAAAGCACGTCACTTAACAGCCCCGAGCGGGTATAGCACCCTTCCAGTAAATCATGACTAAGAATACGATTTTCGGGGAACATTCCATGGACAGATTGCTCGAATATGTCTACATCGTAAATTCCTTTTCCGATGAAGGATCCCTCTCCAAAAAGATCCTGATACACATCGGATGAAACCCTGGTATATGGATCAATACCTGTAACATCACCTTGTAAACGTAAATATAAAGAGTTTGCTGTTTTTGGAAGGCTGGAAGCAACTCTCGGTTGTAATATTCCATACCCCTCGGTTACACGCTTCTTTTTAGGATCATAGATTGCTTTATTTAATGGATGAGCCATGGTAGCTATAAACTTCCATGCGGCTTCGCGCGGAAGCTGTGTGTCTGAGTCGAGTGTAATTACATATTTTATATTAGCCAGAATACGACAATCACCATATATTAATGAAAACTCGTTCTCTTTCCTGCGTAATAATGCATTTAATGCAGCTAACTTCCCTCTTTTACGTTCATACCCCATCCATTTTTGCTCACGGGGATTCCACTTTCTCGGACGGTGAAACAGGAAGAAAACATCTTCATCGGGTCGTTCCTTATATCTCTGATTTAACGTTTCAATACAATGTCTGGCGAACTCGAGCAGCTCTGCATCTGCGGGCAGGTGCTCTGTTTTAGCATCAATAAAATCGGTTAATAATCCAAAATGTAAATTAGCCTCTCTGTTGGCAAGAAAACGAATCTCCAGACCTTCAACGAGTTCTTCGATATATTCTCTACTGGAAAGCATTGTAGGAACTACCACCATGGTGCGATATTCTACAGGTATTCCTTTTGAGAAATCCATCCTTGGAAGCAATGTAGGCTTTACACAAATAGTTGATATCCAGTTTACTAGGGAAATAGCTAATTGGGCCGAGCCAGAAACCGACAATAAACCAAGCAAACTTAATAGCCACCAGTTCCGAACGCCATGCGTATATGCCAGATACCACATTCCGGCTGCTACCGTAAATGTTATCAGAGCTATACAAAAGAGATAGAAAAATACAGGCGCCTTGTTGATACCACGAGTTAAATTCTGCTTCAGCGTATAATGCATTTGTGAAGCACGCTCGGTTTCTTTTAATCCCCTATCTATTAAGTAATAACCAATGTGTTGGTGCCTGATTGACTCAGGATGTTGTTCTTTATAACGTTTTGTTAATTCCAGTGCTTTTTCAGCGACCTCAGTTTCAGATAAAGAACTTTTTTTTGATATTGACTCTACCACATGGCGATACCTGTCTCGCGTGGCAAAATCCATTTGGGGATAAGTACCAGCGATATCCTGCCTTAACACCTGTTCTACGCTACTTAGGGTTTCAACAAATTCGCGCCAGTCTGTAGCACCAATAAAGCGTAATGTTCCAATACAATTTCTAACAGAAACCTGGTCTGCAGCTTGTTTTTGATTTTCGTGACGCACTAAATCATTGCTACTCACACCCTGACCTGCTAATTGCTGTTCCATCCAGCTTAAAGGCAATGCCAGTGCGGGCCCTTTTCCTTGTAATTCACGGGTAAATCCGGCTACGAAAGCACTATCTAATACTGGCTGCGACCTCGCCATATCGGCAATAGCAAGAATTAAGTTTCCAGGTTCCTCTTCTACGGTCTTCAACATCTTGGAGGCCCAGTAATCTGCCAGGTTATGGTCAATCATATCTAAAGCGATCTTACCCGAAACTCTGCGCAGGTTTTCTATAACAGCAAGACGCACCATAATAGGAATGGCCCACAACTCTCCAAGAGTAAGGACCGTAAATGTTTGATAGGATGCAATAAAACTACTTAGGCTTTTTACGTCAACACGCCCATCGCTATGCGAAATGATTTCTAAAATAATATCATACACACGCGGCATCCCGGCAGAAGCACCTTCGGCCAAACATGGCAAACCTTCACTATATCCTTTTGGCAAATGTTTTCTGGCTATTACAACCTGCTCTTCTATCAGATAAAAGTTATCAAGCAGCCATTCTGCTCCGGGAGTAATCGTTTTACCTGTTTTAATACTTTCAACCAGAAGATTACGTACTTCCAATAAGGTATCTTCATTATCCTCCAGCCGCTTTAGTAATTGATCGGAAGGTTTGCGTTTAAGTAATTTATGAGATCTGGCAACTACCTTAGCGTGACTTTCCAGCTGGCCAGAACTGTAAAGTTCGGAACGAAACGGGCTTTCATCATATTTAATTAAAGGGTTATCCCCTTGAAAATAGGTACGCAGGTTTGATAATATATCGAAAACGGTATTGGTTGTAACCTTCATTCTTAAGTTGATATTAGCCTCTTTTTATTTATGATTAAATGTTAATTTCTTAACACATTACTCTGATTGCCTATCAGGCATATCAGTCTATTGGTTTATATCAAAGTACAAATACATCCTGCAACAAAATATTGCATCTGTCATTCCCCTTTATAAGAATAGAAGCGATTGCAGAACTTCATTAATAAGTCTCATTCTTAAAAACACAATGATACATAACAATATTATTCTGTTTCATGATTCTGATATAAACGCAATCTTATCGATTAGGAAAACGATAATACCTAAGTGCAAAGGAATTATGTGATAATTTTAAAGATAAGCATTATAAACTGCATAATGTCTATACTTCATGCCAATATAGAATGAAACCCATTTTCAAAGGAAATGTTTTAAATCAGGAATCTGATTCGACGAAAAAAAGAAGTGTTTAATAAATAGATGGCCTTTATCCTGCTAAATTTAATTGAGGTATAATATCAGGTATATATCCTTTATGCTGATAAGAATACATCAACATAAAGGAGAGTAATTACGAACTTCTACCGAACTCGCTATTCTGAAACGATGCTCCATACAAAACAGGAACCGTCTTTTCTATCTGGCCGCGTGCCTGGCGAATCTGCGGAAGCAAGGCTTTTAGCATTTGGATCAATAAAAAGATAACGGTGTGTTTTTAAAGACATCAGCATTAAATCGCCTCTCAGCATATCCTGCCATTGAAATTCGGAAGCGGAGCCCGACTCTTCTTTTTCAATTCTTATTTCGGCCATACCACCTAATCCTTTTACGTTTACAAAGCCTCCATCGGAAACAGATTGCAGAGCAACCCGTCCATTGCCTTTATCAATAATTCTAAAATGTGAGAATGTATCCCTTGCAAGGATATCATTTTTAGAAACCGGACGAACAAAGCCTTTCCAATTTACCAGCACGGTACTATCGGCTAAACTGGTAAGTGTAATTATTTTATTGTATGGAATTGGTTTGGTGAGTCCTTTAGCACGGGGTTCATTTACAATAAAACTATTAAAATCGGCATATCCGCCCTCTGTACCGTTTGTATTAAAATTAAATAAGGAATAACGAACGCCCTGAAAAGTTCTGAGCTGAAACACCATAGTATATTCATTTCCCAGATCACGAAAACTCTCTCCGTCTGTACTATAACTAAACTGAGCCTTTTCAGTATCAAAATTACAATGCGCACGCAACCACACTCTGGAAGCATTTATACGTTCGGTTTGAGTATTGCCACTTTGCTGGTCAAATTGTTTTATTTCGAATCCTGTAGTGGTTTTGCTAAGCCCGATCCATGCATAAGGTAAGTTAAGTAATGCCAGTCCTGCAATATCTCCGCTTTTTAATCCTTTAATATCAATTTCGGTAGTTGCTTCAGATTCAGGGCCAATGCCACGCTGTGTAAGTGAATTACGTGCGGACCAATAATCTTTTGCCGGAAGCGAATTAAGTCTTAAATATCCCTTCCGTACTTTTAACGACCATTTATTATCTACCGGCACGTGGTTCCATTGCCAGATAGGTTTTAATGCTGTTGCTGAAAAATCATCGCTTCTTTCATAAGGAGCATGCGGCTGAGAGCTAAAACCGGTATTAGGTTTAACCCATGTTCGCGGTGTTCGAGTTAAATTACCAGGCAGGCCAAAGTATGGCCATCCATTTTCCCAGGTAACCGGCGATAGGCAAAGGATTCTGCCTACAGAATTGTGATCCATCATAGACCAACCCCACCATTCTCCTGATTGAATCTGAACAATTCCGCCCTGGTGCATAGGAATACAGCCTACATAATTTTCTACCGGCGCAACAAGATTAAACGGCGGCCCTTTTCTTGTATCCGGTAAGCGCCAGCCTGTGCCAATACCCAGGTTCTCTTCTGCACTCATTACATTTATTTCATAAGGCCCGGCCGGATTATCGGCACGCAAACATACCTGATAGCAAAGTGGATCGTAATTAGTATTAGTGATGTAGTATTTTCCATCAATTTTATAAAAATGACAGCCTTCTCCGGCACCTTTTCCTTTAGGAACAATTACCTGCTCAGTGCCAGGTTTAATATCGGTGAATTCCGCATTCAGTTCGGCAAGACGAAGCTCTTCATATCCCCATACTACATAAACCTTTCCATCATCATCAAAAAGCACAGAAAGATCATGAAAGGATTTATTCATCTTGGTATGCTTCCAGGGACCTTTGGGATTTGTTGCTGTAAACAGATGGGTATTATGTCTGTTGATATTACTGAATATGTAAAAGGTGCCGTTGTGGTACCGGAAACTTGGCGCCCAAATTCCTTGTCCATACACATCTTTGCCATCTTCTAACCTAAATTCAGGTCCAAAATCCAGTTTATCTACTGCATAACTCAAAAATTCCCAATTCACTAAATCTTTAGAATGCATTACCGGCAATCCGGGCATAGTGTGCATGGTTGTTCCGGTGAGGTAATAATCATCTCCAACTCTAATTATATCCGGATCCGAGAATTCATCATAAAACAAGGGATTGGTAAATGTTCCATTGCCGTTATCGGCCATCCAGGTTTGATTTATCTTCTGCGGTGTCTTGACATTAACCTTCTGTGCATAGAGCGTTGCTGTTAAATTTAAAAGCAAGAGCATCAAGGTAGGTTTCAGATTTAATGAAATAATTTTATGGGTCAGGTTCATAATTCTTATTGCCAAAGCAGATATAAATGGCTAATATCTTATAAGTTTACTTTAAAACAAAACCAACATTAAACCTACCCTATCTTTTACAATATCTTTAACAGTATTTGAGATCTATATAAATTTGGATTAGCTAAATAATAGTTATAAAATGCTAAAATCTTAGCAGATTAACTTGAGATAACGATTTACTTTTAAAAATGAAAAAAATCTTCTGCAGTATTTTATGGTTAATCGCATTTTCATTTGCAAATGCCAATGTAAGACTTCCGGCCATGGTTGGAGATTATATGGTTTTGCAACGCGATAAACCAATCAAACTCTGGGGCTATGCCGATAATAACGAAAACATTAAGGTAACATTTGCGGGAATAACTCAAACCACTACTGCATCTTCAGGGAAATGGAGTATCACGTTTCCGGCAATGCGCGCCGGTGGCCCTTATTCTATAATTATTGCCGGAAATAATACAATCGAATTAAAAGATATATTAATTGGAGATGTTTGGATCTGCTCGGGGCAATCGAATATGGAATTTAATTTACAGGATGCTGAAAATGCTGATGAGGAAGTTAAAAATGCCGCATATTCATCTATACGATTATTTACGGTTGAGAAAAGCCTGGCCTTAAGCCCGGATAATGATACAAAAGGCCGATGGACGGTCTGCGCCCCCGGGACCGCAAAATACTTTTCGGCAGTCGGCTATTTTTTCGGAAGAGATTTGAATAAAACGTTAAAAATTCCTATCGGATTGATTAATACAAGCTGGGGAGGAACAGTTATTGAAAGCTGGATAAGTGCTGAAGGATTAAAAGGAGAACCTACGTTTGGAAATGAAGCCTCGCAACTACCTTTCTTTGATACTCTTACATACAATACCAATCATAGAATGCAACATGATCTGTGGATTCAAAACTTCCAAAATCAGGACAAAGGTTTTGAAGGGAAATATATCTGGGCGCAACCTTTAACAAAAATGGATGATTGGAATAAAATCTCACTTCCAACTATTTGGGAATTTACAGATTTACAGAATTTGAAAAATCTGGATGGTATTGTTTGGTTTAAAAAAGAAATTGAACTTTCTGAAAATGATATTAAAGATAATGCTACACTTACTATGGGTGTAATTCAGAATAGTGATGTAACATTTATAAATGGCGTACAGATAGGTTTTACTCCAGATATCTGGGGGCGTAACCGTTCATATGTAATTCCCGCATTCGTATTAAAGAAAGGGCAAAATATTATTACCGCAAGGGTAAGTAATTATGGAGGTGATGGCGGATTTGCATCGAAATCAGAAGATTTGATATTTAAAACGCATGATAGAACTCTTTCACTTGCCGGAGAATGGCATTATAAAGTTGGTTACAAATTATCCGTTTATAACCGCCCGGAAAAGGAATTCGGGCCCAATAGCGCAGCTTCCGTACTTTTTAACTCAATGATTAGCCCGCTAACTAAGTTTTCAATAAAAGGCGTAATTTGGTACCAGGGCGAATCCAACTGGTTCCGGGGCTATCAATACCGTGATTTATTTCCACGGTTAATAAGCGACTGGAGAAATCGATTCAATCAGGAGGATTTTCCATTCTTATATGTACAATTAGCCAATCACCATGAAAAACAAGAACAGCCCGGCCAGTCTTATTGGGCAGAATTACGCGAAGCGCAGGACATGACCTTAAAAGTAAAAAATATAGCTATGGCAACTGCTATTGACATTGGCGATGCCGGAAACATACATCCTAAAAATAAACAGGAGGTTGGAAGAAGACTTGCGCTGGGTGCTAAATCCTTAGTTTACAAGCTGCCCGTTATACCCTCCGGACCACGCTTTAGCTCTTTTGAAATAAAAGGCAATTACATTCTTATCCATTTTTCCGGGATTGGAAAAGGATTAAAACCTAAAGATAATTTACCTCCGGGTAGTTTCCAGATAGCATCTTCGGACCAAAATTTTAAATGGGCAACAGCAGAAATCATGAATAAGAATACTATTAAAGTATATAATAGTACTGTTTCAACTCCTGTTGCAGTGCGTTATGCATGGGAAGATAATCCTGCAGATGCTAATCTTGTCAATTCAGAGATGCTTCCCGCCTTCCCTTTCAGGACGGATCAATGGAAAGGAATTTCTGCGGGAAATACTAAATAACAGTAATATAAATCCCGAAAAAATATAAAGACCCCTTAAAAAATTTTGTTTATGCATTTTATAAAAAAACAACTTATAGTATATAAATATAGGATTGTTGATAAAATAGTATTAAATAGTGTCAAAAACACATCTATTAAGAAAGCCATTATACAGACTATTAATATCTATTTTTATTCAATGAGGTTAATAACAGACAAAAACAGGTTAAAATAATATTATTAACTCATTAAAACCAACAGTAAATTTGATATACTAACTAATCAATATAACTATGCAAAAATTTTTACGAGCAGTATTACTGTTTGCATTTACTATGTTGGGCACTTATAATATTCTACATGCCCAGGAACGAGTAATAAGAGGAACAGTTACCGATGAAAAAGGCGAAACCTTGCCCGGCGCTTCTGTGATAGAAAAAGGTGCTAAAACCGGAGTAGTAACAAATGCAGACGGGCAATTTACTATCAATGTTTCTTCCCAGGCGAGTACGTTAGTAATTTCTTTTATAGGAATGAACACTCAGGAAATTTCTATTGGCAATCAAACAACCTTAAATATTGCACTAACGGTTCAGAGGAATACTTTGAATGATGTGGTCGTTGTAGGATACGGAACCCAAAAGAGAGCAGAGATAACTTCTTCTATCGCCTCTATAAGTGCAAACGACATTAAAGATTTGCCTGTAGCTGGCATTGACCAGGCTTTACAGGGAAAAATCGCAGGGGTTACAGTAAACTCTAATGGCGGTCAGCCAGGTGGTGGAATTTCAGTTAGAGTAAGGGGAATTACATCCATCAATGGAAATGATCCATTATATGTAATAGATGGAGTTATACAGCCCGCAAGCCGAACTACTATTTCACAAGATCAACTTGGCGGAATGGGCGGACAAACTACTCAAAGCGGCATAGCCGGACTTAACCCTAGCGATGTTGCTTCTATCGATATTTTAAAAGATGCTTCGGCACAAGCTATTTATGGCTCACAGGCAGCTAACGGTGTAGTTTTGATAACTACAAAACGCGGCCAGACAGGAGAGGGTAAAGTTACCTATGAAGGCTATTCCGGTTTTCAGAATACTCCTAAGACATTAAAATTAATGAATTTAAGTCAGTTCGCTCAATATAACAATGAGGTGCTGCAACAAATTGCCATGGTAAATAACTCCACATTTACGCCAATCGGAGAATATCAATATCCGGAAATTCTGGGCAAAGGTTCAGATTGGCAGGATGCGATATTTGAAACCGGCCGCATGCAAAACCACCAGTTAAGCTTTTCCGGAGGGCAGGAAAAAACAACCTACTATTTATCATTAAATTACTTTGATCAGCAGGGTACTATCATTGGCTCAGGCTATGACCGTTACTCTTTACGCTTTAACCTGGATCATCAAATTAAGCCCTGGTTAAAATTAGGATTGAGTTCAGGTGCTACTCGCAATCATCAGCGAACAACCTTAACAAACGGCTCTGATGCAATTGTGAGCATAGCTGCCTTTAATAGTCCGGCAGCTCCTATAACAACTCCCGGAGGCGAATATGCATCAACCGTTAGTGTCGGAGGCTACTCCTTTGGTAACGCAGCCAATCCTGTAGCAATGGCTGCATTAAGAGACGTAAATTCAACACAATCTAAAGCCTTTGGAAATGCGTTTGGCGAAATTTTGTTTACAAAATATCTTACGTTAAAAAGCGAGGTAAACTTCGATTTTACAAATAGCGAAAACATGGCGTTTCAGCCGTATGTAGCTACAAATGGTCAGACTATTTTATCGCCAAGTAAAATATACGAAGTCCGCAGTCCCAGCTTTTACTGGGCTTTACGCAATTATTTAAATTTCAATCAAACTTTTGGAAACCATTCTGTAAGTGCTCAATTGGGCCATGAAGCGCAAGAGTCGCAATGGAACAATCTTGAAGCCAGCCGACAAAATCTTGCTATGAACTTTGCATCTATAGGTGCAGGAGCCAATGAGGGTCAGACTGTAGGCGGAGGTAAAGGAGAATGGGCAATGGAATCATACTTTGCCCGTGCCGGATATACGTATAATGATAAGTATTCTTTAAACCTTTCATTTAGAAGAGATGGTTCTGTAAGCTTTGGTCCGGAAAACCGTATCGGCTATTTTCCTGCCGCATCAGCAGGCTGGACAATTACAAATGAGCGTTTTGCCCAAAATATTAAATATTTAAATTATTTAAAACTAAGAGTCGGAGCTGGTGCTGTAGGAAACTCAAGTGCCGGATCTAATAATTACACCACTAATATCCGGCTCTTCGCTACTGCGCCGTTTGGTGCCGGAGGGATTCCTCAGAATGTTGGCAATCCAGCTCTTGGCTGGGAATCTGTAATTACCTATAATGGAGGAATTGATGCCGGATTGTTTAAAGACAGGCTTCAGTTAACCTTTGATGTGTATAAGAAAACTACTTCTGATATGCTTATGCCATCCGAACTGCCTGTATTTACAGGTATTGGTACAGAATGGAATGATATTCAGGCACCCTGGGTAAATGCAGGAAAAATGACAAATACCGGTTTTGACATTGGTGTTACATCATATAATATTTCAAAACCAAATCTTATCTGGAAAACTACTGTTGCATTTTCACGGTATAAAAATGTCTTGAATTCTTTAAACAGCGAAACCGCAGCCCGGGAAGCATATACTGAATATGGAAACGCAATATTATTAACCCGGTCTGTTCCCGGCCAGCCTGTCGGTCAGTTTTATGGATTTGTTACCGATGGCTTATTCCGTTCAATGGAGCAGTTAAACGGCGCTAATCAAGGTTTGGTAATCGCACCAAACGGCACCTGGCTAGGTGATATAAAATACAAAGATTTGACCCCGGATGGAGTAATAGACGATAAGGATCTCACCTTTATTGGGGATCCTAATCCGGATTTCACCTTTGGTATCACTAACACCTTAAATATTAAAAATTTCGATGTATCTGTATTTTTGCAGGGAAGCTACGGCAACGATATTCTTAACTATACCCGCCGCACACTTGAGGGATTAAACAATGTGTACTGGAATCAATTAGCTACAGTAAACAATCGTTATTCTGCATTAAACCCTAATGGTACGCTGCCCCGTTACAATCAATGGCATCAGCAAAACATGCGTATTTCTGACCGTTTTGTTGAAGATGGCTCTTATCTTAGAATACAGAATATCACCTTAGGCTACAATCTGTCTAAATCGTTAATAAACAAAGCTAAAATGAGTAATGCCAGACTGTTTATAACAGGCCAGAATATTTACACTTTCACTAAATATACTGGATATGACCCTGAACTTGGTGCTTTTAATAATAATGTATTTATGCAGAATATTGATTTGGGCAACTATCCTAATCCACGCACTTTCACATTTGGTGCTAATGTCACTTTTTAATCAAACAAAAAATGAAAACACATATATATATAGCGTTCGCATTATTAACTGTGCTGGCATCCTGTAAAAAGGATTTTTTGGATCGTCCATCAAAAAACAATCCTACGCTCGATACTTATTATACCACTGCAGAACAGGTACGGGCAGCTACCGGCTTACTATATAATACCGTATGGTATGAATATCAGGATAAAGCTTTTCATGCTATTGGCGAGGTTCTGAGCGGCAATATGTATACCAGCGATACTAAATACAGTACATTTTTAAATTTTACCGTATCAGGTACTGATGAGCAGGTAACCCGTTCATGGTATGCCTTTTACAAAGTTGCCGGCACTTCTACAGTATTAATTCAAACATTTGAGCAAAAAAAATCTCAGGTCAGTGATCCCACATTTTTAACTCAAGGTATTGCTGAAGCTCGTTTTATGAGAGCTATGGCCTACTTCTATCTTGCCCGGACATTTGGCGCCGTGCCAATTATAACCGACCCTGTAGCTCTGGCTGCTTCCGGCAACTTCAAGGTACCCCGTTACCTACAAAGCGATGTATTACGCTTCGTACTTGAAGATTTACAGTTTGCGGAAGAAAACTTATCTACAAGCGACGATCCAGGCCGGGTAACTTCTTACTCAGCAAAAGGTATGATGGCTAAAGTGTATCTGTATATGAAAGATTACACCAATGCTAAACTAAAAGCCTGGGAAGTAATAGAACCCCAAATATATAGTCTATATCCTGATTATATGAAGATGTTTACCAGCTCTTCCGCTAATAACAACCAAGAGTCGCTTTTTTCTCTTCAGTGGTTAGCAGAAGGAGGTTATGGAATAGGCAATCCTATCCAATCTTATGTGGGACCTGAGCCTTTATTAAAACCTACTACAGGTGCAGGCTGGTCGGCCGTTATTCCTTCTATTGATATTCTAAATGCTTATGAACCCAGCGATAAACGCCGTGGATGGTCTATCATGGAACAGGGATTTACACGTGCAGACTGGAAAAATGTAAATTTCCCTAACGGATATTCGTATGACACTACCAGCAACGAAACCACAGCTACAAAAATGAAATCGGGCACACGTTCACATGCCTTAAAGTATATTGTAGGTCCTGGTGGAAACGGTGAGAATGTAAATGGTACATCTACTGACATAAATACATACATTTTACGCTACGCAGATATTTTGCTTATTTACGCGGAAGCTACACTTGGAGAATCAGCTGTAACAACTGACGCCGAAGCCCTTAAAGCATTTAATGACGTAAGACACCGAGCCGGATTTCCTCCCTCTGCAGATAAAACTTCATTAACGAAAGAGATGATTATGCACGAAAGAAGGGTTGAATTTGCTTTTGAAGGTGATTACTGGTTTGATATACAAAGACAAGGATTTGATAAAGCAAAGCAAATTATTGATGCGCAGGAAAGAGGTACATATTCCTATAACGGAACACATTCTATAGATCATCTTAGTGCTACACTGACAAATGCGAGCCAATTATTTTTACCTATTCCTACCAATGAGATCGTAACTGATCCAGAGTTGGGTAAACCAGCAGTTCCTTTTTATTAAAACTCTGATATATGAAAAAGATATTAACTAAAATAAATCTCCTTCTGATTTTCATTTTAACGGCGGTACTTTTTGCAGGCTGCAAAAAGGATGAAAACGAAGGTTATGCGAATCCACAAGTTACTAAAGTAAATGTTACAGAGGGTGCCGGCGGTGCAGTTGTAATTATTGAAGGAAAGGATTTGGCGAGCATTAAAAATATCACCTTCGAAATTGATAATGTACCGGTAAATTTTAATCCGGCATTAAACAATTCGAATGCAGTAATTTTCAGAGTCCCTGAAACAGCAAAACCAGGCGTTCAAAATATTTTACTGACAAACGCAGCGGATATACAAATCAAAGTACCTTTTAAAGTACTTGCCCTTGCCGCTGTTACCAGTATTTGGCCTTATGATTTTGAAGAAGGCACTACTGTAACCTTAACGGGAAGCAATCTTGCAACAACCACAAGGGTATTATTAACTGCCAGTAGTTCTGAAGCTACAATTGTATCCGCAGAGGATGACCGTTTAGTAATAATCATGCCTGCATCAATAGCGGAGAAAACTAAACTTGCTATTACCAATGAAGCTGGAAGCCGTACCTCGGATTTTGAATTATACAATGTAAATAAAGCCGTAAAACTATATACAGAAGAATGGCCTTCAGAGTATTTCGAAAGTTGGTCATGGGGCGGAACCTATTCAGCTTCCAATGAACAGAAAGTAACCGGAAACGTCTCTATAAAGGCTGTATATGATGCAGATGGCGCTTTCAGGCTACACTCAAAATTTGGCGTTGACCCGGTAAGTATTGACGATAATAAAATTTTATCCTTTAATATCAAAGGAGGTGCAGCTAGTACAAGTCTCCTAATCCGGGTAAATGAAAATGCCGCCTACGATAAAACCATTACGGTACCTGCTAATAAATGGATTAACTTCAGGATACCGGTAGAAGGCTGGATTGCAGGTTTAAGTATATCCGACATCTGGTTTCAAAATCAGGGAGCTGCAACCACTTTATATTTTGATAATATATTATTGGTTAAGTAAGATATAATCTGACTCCATATTCACTGCTCTGCATGAGCGGTGAATAATTAAACATTAGCTATTTATACTTGACATTATGAAAAGATTTTTACAAGCAGCTTTAATATTAACCCTCAGTACCACGATGCTGGTAAGCTGCAAGAAGGAAATAACTACTCCTATTAACCACCTATATCCGGCGCCTACATTAACCGTTGCAAATCCTATTGAAGCATATCCGGGCGAGGAGATTACTCTTACCGGAACTCATCTTGATATTGCAACAAGGGTTCGCTTCACCAACGGAAATATTGAAACTACCACATTTACAGCGACCGAAACTTCGATAAAAGTAACTATACCGGAAAATGCGAATCATGGCAATCAACAAGTGGCAGTGCGCAGCCCCGGCGGAGAAGTTTACATTGATTTTAAGGTACTGGAACGTATTTTTCCGCCAACCATTACTTCATTTACACCTCTTACCGGACCTTCAGGAATGACGGTAACAATCCAGGGAACCTGGTTCAGAGATGTACAATCAGTAAAATTAAATGAAGAAGAGGTTGATTTTACCGTTATAGATGACAATGGCTTAACTTTTATGGTGCCAGCCGACGCTACCAGTGGCAAAATTTCGATAATTACATCTACCGGCACCATTACCAGCATTCAAGACTTTACCGTAAACAACGTGGCAGATCCGATAATTATTCTTGATGAGGGAATAAATGCTAACTGGCAGATGTGGGGTGGTTGGGGCACAGCTTTACAAGACGCTGAAAATACAGAACACCCTAAAACCGGCACCAAAGCATATAAAATTACTTTTAATGATGATTGGGGAGGCACGCAACTTCATCCAATGGATCCAAATCCATTTTCTCTTTTACTTTACAACCGCATTAAAGTATCTATTTACGGTGGCGCCGGAGTAGCTGCTGGCACCAAAGTAGCTCTTTATATTAAAAACAATGCAGGTGTTGAATCTGATGTGAAAGAATTGGTACTTACTCCGGGACAGTATACAGATTATATTATTCCACTTAGCGATTTGAATAATCCTGCCGATATAGCAGAATTAATCCTTAAAAATTATGGAACCAATAACATTACCATATATGTAGACGATTATATTCTGGAATAACGAATATACCCATATTTCAGATTATCCATACTTAAGGTACGCGTCATAACGTACCTTAAGTTTTTTAATGATTTAACATTTGGAAAATAAACTTACTAATCTCTATAACCTTAGTTAAGATGCCGTTCAAATTAGCTTCTGTTTTTGTTGCATTAATATTATTGATTAATTGTTCTTTAAGCGCACAACAAAATTTTATTAAAGTTCAGAACAACCAGTTTATAATAAATAATGCTCCTTACTATTTCATCGGCACCAATTACTGGTATGGTGGCTTACTTGCGTTACAAAAAGACCCTAAACGCGGCATAAAACGTTTGAAAAAGGAACTCGACTTCTTAAAATCACAAGGTGTAAATAATTTAAGGGTAATGGTTGGTTCCGAGGGTTCGGGACAAATTAATGGAGTACAACGCGTTAGTCCGGTTTTACAACCAGAACGAGGAAAGTTTGACCTTACGCTACTCGACGGTCTTGATGTGTTGCTTTATGAAATGGGCAAACGGAAAATGTATGCTGTACTTTATTTAAGTAACAATTGGGAATGGAGCGGCGGTTTTCTTCAGTATTTAAACTGGAACAAGGTTATTTCGGATTCTACCATGCAAAGCAAAATGAACTGGGACGATTTGCGGGATAACACGACAAAGTTTTATTCCTGCGAACCTTGCCAGAATGATTACAACAACCAGTTACGCTTAATTTTAAATCATTATAATACACTTACAAAGCGGACTTATATTAATGAACCGGCTATAATGGCCTGGGAACTTGCTAACGAACCGCGCCCAATGCGGGCTTCCTCAAATAAAGCATATTCAGAATGGATATCTTCTGTAGCCAGGCTGATAAAATTAATGGACCCGAATCATTTGGTAACTATTGGCACAGAAGGAGAAATGGGCACAGAATCGATGGATCTTTTAAAAGAAGTGCATTCGCCAAAAGAAGTAGATTATCTAACCTTACACATCTGGCCCAAAAACTGGGGCTGGTTTAAAGATACCAGCATTGTCGACAGCTTGCCCCAAATCATTAAAAAATCATCCGATTATATACGTAAACACGAGATATTGGCAAATGAACTTAATATGCCTTTAGTACTCGAAGAATTTGGTTTGCCAAGAGATGAACATTCCTTTGCACCCGGAACTCCTACAAGCTCGCGCGATACGTATTTCACATCTGTTTTTAATGAATGGAAGCGAAGTTTATTAAGCAACGGAAGTATCGCAGGCTTAAATATATGGTCGTTTGCCGGTACATCGAGGCCGGTAAAAGGACAAATATTCTGGAAAGAAGGCAATGATTTCTCAGGCGATCCCCCACAGGAAGAACAAGGTTTAAACAGTGTGTTTAACAATGATAAATCAACCTGGAAAATCATCCGCTCGTTTACAAAATCTATTAAAAAATAATTATCTGTTCATGAAAAGACTAAAATCACTAATACTGGCGGGAACAATCAGTCTTAATCTTCAGGCTCAAACCTCATCAACAATCGAAAAGAAAGTTAATGATTTGGTTTCTAAAATGGCTCTGGAAGAGAAAGTAGGACAAATGACTCAAATAAGCATTGAAGTCTTCCTAAAATCTGAAAACGGAAAACAATTAGATCCCCATCAAATTGATATAGAAAAGCTTTCTTCTGCTATTAAAAAATATAAAATCGGCTCTATTCTTAATATAGGCGGCAATGCCCAAAGTCTGGAAAACTGGAGAAACAGAATTCAGACTATTCAAAAACTTGCTTTACAGGAAAGGCTTAAGATTCCGATTCTTTATGGAGTGGATGCCATTCGTGGAAACAACTATACTTTAAATGCTGTAATGTTTCCTCAGCAAATTGCCCAGGCAGCATCGTTTAATACCGACATGGCAAAGCGTGCCGCAGAAATTACAGCCTATGAAACCCGTTCCGCTTTTATTCCCTGGAATTTTAGTCCGGTTTTAGATCTGGGCCGCCAGCCCATGTGGCCGCGTATCTGGGAAACATACGGAGAAGATCCTCATCTGATAAGCGAAATGGGAAAAGCGGTAATTCAGGGTTATGAAGGGAACAGCTTAATTACGGACAAATACCATGTTGCCGCCTGCTTAAAACATTATATGGGTTATAGTATGCCTTTAAGCGGCCACGATCGTACCCCCGCATGGATTCCGGAAAGAGAATTGCGCGAATATTTCCTTCCTCAATTTGCTGAAGCAGTAAAAGCGGGTGCAAAAACGGTTATGGTAAACAGCGCCGAAATTAACGGTGTACCTGTTCATGCGAATAAACATATTCTTACCGATATTCTAAAAGATGAACTGCAGTTTAAAGGATTTGTAGTGAGCGACTGGCAGGACATTGAATACCTTTTTCAGCGTCATAAAGTAGCAAAAGATAACAAAGAAGCCGTAATGCTGGCGATTAATGCTGGTATTGATATGAGTATGGTGCCGCTGGATTTTACTTTTTGTGATGCATTAATAGAATTGGTTAAAGAAAATAAAGTACCAATGAGCCGGATTGATGATGCCGTTTCCAGAATTTTAAAAGTAAAATATGAAGTGGGATTATTTGACAATCCTACCGGAAATGCGAAGGACTATCCATTATTTAATAGCGCAGCACACAATAAAGTAAATTATGATGTAGCTGCAGAATGCATCACCTTATTAAAGAATAACAGCTCGCTCCTACCCTTATCGACAGGAAAAAAAATCCTGGTAACAGGACCGTCAGCAAACAGTATGCGCGCCTTAAACGGTGGCTGGAGCCGCAACTGGCAGGGAGATAATTCTGACGAAACGGAAAAAAACAAAAACACAATTCTTGAAGCAATTCAAAATACTTTCGGTGCAAATAATGTAACCTATGCCGAAGGAGCAACTTTTGATACTTCTACAACTATCAGCGAAGCGGTATCGAAAGCCGCAAATGCCGATGTAATTGTTTTATGTATCGGCGAAAACAGCTATACAGAAACCCCGGGAAATATTAATGACTTAAACATCAGCTCTTCGCAAATTGAGCTGGCAAAAGCGCTTTCGGCAACAGGAAAATCCATCATTTTAATTTTAACCGAAGGCAGGCCAAGAATTATTTCTCAGATAGAACCTTTAGCCACAGCCATTTTACATACTTATCTTTTAGGAAATGAGGGCGGAAATGTTGTTGCGGATGTACTGACAGGAAAAATTAATCCAAGCGGAAAACTTCCATATACTTATCCGCGCCACTCGAATAGCTTAGTAAATTACTATCATAAGTATACAGAGACAATGGAATTTGAACCGGCGGGATATAATCCGCAATGGGAATTTGGCTTTGGTTTAAGTTACACCACGTTCAATTACTCAAACTTAAAACTTAACAACAAGCAATTAACCGATGCTAACAGTATTGCCATTAGCGTAGATGTCACCAATTCAGGAAAAATTGCAGGCAAAGAGGCTGTGCTCTTATATGTAAGCGATTTAGTTGCATCAATTACGCCAGAAGTAAAACGATTAAGAGCTTTCGAGAAAATCAGTTTGCAACCTGGCGAAACTAAAACTGTAAATTTCACTATAGATAAAACCCAACTTTCATTTATTAATGCGCAGTTGCAACGAGTAACAGAACCTGGCGATTTTAAAGTTATGGTGGGAAATCTTACTGATAATTTTCAGTATTAAAACATAATAATGAGATTAAAAACACAAGATATTGCAGTTCTATGCATTGCAATTGGACTTAGCGCTTTTATTTCTTCCTGTAAAAAAGATGAGGGGAAATTTACAGATAAAGCCCCTGAAGTTACTACGCCAACTACGCCAGAAGAAATCCCCACTCTGGCTACAGTAAAAACATGGCTAACGGATAAAAACGCAACGGATGAAACAGCTTCTCTATTCTACAATCTTAAAAAAATCGCGAAATCTAATGTACTATTCGGCCACCAGGATGACACTAAAAGAGGTGTTACAGATGCAAATACGCAATGGGAAAATGCACAGCAATTTACCGGCATATCCAGAGAAAAATCTGACGTAAAAGAAGTAACAGGCTCCTACCCCGCCGTTTATGGCCACGACTTTATCCATATTGCGAATTTTACAGACGGTGCCTGGTTTGATTATGAAGCCCAAATTGCCCGCCAACTTACTATAGATGCTTACAATCGCGGCGGCATAAATACCTATGCGTGGCATTACTCAAATCCTGTTAGTAAAGGCAGTTTTTATTGGGCCGGCTCTCCGGTTGAAGCGGTAAGTAAAATTTTACCCGGCGGGGCTCAAAATGAAGTGTATAAAAACTCTTTAAAAGAAGTGGCAGATTTTGCTAAATCGTTAATTGGAGCAGATGGGAAATTAATTCCCATCATCTTTCGCCCTTTTCACGAGTTTGATGGCGATTGGTTTTGGTGGGGAAAGGCCCATTGCACTCCCGAGCAATATAAACAGCTTTACCAGTTTACAGTAACTTATTTACGCGATGCTTTAGGAGTAAGGAACTTTTTATATGCCTGGTCGCCGGATAAAAACTTTAATAGCGAAAGTCAGTATTTAGAAAGATACCCCGGAGATACCTATATAGATGTGGTTGGAATGGATAATTATGAAGATTTAAAAGGTAGTTCGCCGACTACGGCAGCAAATAAGTTAAAAATCATTTCGGACTATGCTTTGAAAAAGAACAAAGTTGCCGCATTAACTGAGACTGGTTTACAAAACCTCACAAAATCAGACTGGTATACACAAATGCTTCAGAAAGCTCTTCAAATCAATAAAATAGAAATTGCTTATGCATTGGTGTGGGCAAATACTACAGATGCTTACTGGACACCTTATAAAAATCATCCTGCGCAGGCAGATTTTATTCAATTTAAAAATAGTTCTTATATACTGTTTGGCAATGAAATGCCACAGGTTTACAAAATTTCAAATTAATCAATCATAAACCCTAGTATGAAAAAAGCACTCTTATCCCTTTTAGCGTTATGCATTTCCATTACAGGATTTAGCCAGGGGAATAATTATGTCCAGAATTACCACAAATTTGAAGGATTGGCCTTAACTCCCCCCATGGGCTGGAACAGCTGGAATAAATTTGCCTGTAACGTTGACGAGAAGCTTATCAAAGAAATAGCAGACGCCATTGTTTCATCCGGAATGAAAAACGCAGGTTACACTTATATCAATATCGACGATTGCTGGCACGGAGACCGCGATAGCTTAGGATTTATTCATCCGGATCCTGTACGGTTCCCTTCCGGAATGAAGGCACTCGCGGATTACATCCATTCAAAAGGATTAAAAATCGGAATCTATTCTGATGCTGGTTCTCAAACCTGTGGCGGCCGGCCCGGAAGTCGCGGATATGAATTCCAGGATGCTCAAACCTATGCGAACTGGGGCATCGATTATTTAAAATACGACTGGTGTAATACTGAAGGCTTAAAAGCAGAAGGCGCGTACAAAACCATTACCGCGGCCCTACGAAAAGCCGGCAGGCCTATTGTTTTAAGCATCTGCGAATGGGGCGACAATAAACCCTGGGAATGGGCCCAGTCTGTTGGCCATTTATGGCGTACCACCGGAGATATTTATAATTGCTTCGATTGCATTAAAGATCATGGAACCTGGAAGCAGTTGGGAGTAATGCAGATTTTAGATTTGCAGGAAGGACTTCGTCAATATGCAGGCCGGGGGCATTGGAATGATCCGGATATGCTTGAAGTAGGCAATGGCATGGTAGTAAACGAAGACCGTGCACATTTTTCTATGTGGGCCATGATAGCAGCGCCCTTAATTGCCGGAAACGACTTAAGAAACATGTCTAAACAGACTATCGATATTTTAACTAACAAAGAGGTAATTGATGTAAATCAGGATAAACTTGGAATTCAGGGCTGGAAGTTTTCTACTAAAGACAGCGTGGAAACATGGCTTAAACCATTACAAGACGGAAGTTGGGCAATTTGCTTTTTAAACCGTTCTAAAACGCCTAAATCAGTTTCATTCGATTGGAGGAATACTATAGTGACAGATACCTTATCTAAAAGGTCGCTCGATTCTAAATCTGTCACCTATAAAATTCGTAACGTATGGACTAAAAAAGATGCTGGAACTACAAAGTCAGGATTAAAAGCAATCGTTCCAGGGTATGATGTATTGATGTTGACACTAAAAAAATAGCTTTATTTACTTATAGATGCGAATAGCTGGTATTTTAAAGTACCAGCTATTTTTTTTACAGATTAATCTCAAAACTAGATAAACACTCTTGTACCAGAAAAATTCTCTCTGAATTCCTTAGGTGTACAGTTTTTTTTCTTTCGGAAGACCCGGTTAAAATTCGAAATATTGTTAAAACCACAGTTATAAGAAACTTCCGCAATAGAATGTGTAGTATCAATTAGCATTCTGGATGCATGGCCCAAGCGTATATCAATTAAACTATCGATAAATGTATTGCCGGTTCTCTTTTTTATAAATCTGCTAAACGAAACCTCCGTCATACTCGCAAGCTTGGCCACATCTTTTAAGGTTATAGGCTTGTGATAATTTTGGTTCATATACTCAAACGCTTTTTCTATTCTGCGACTGTTATAATTCAGGTTTTGTTCATTATTAAACGTAGTGTCGGATAGCGCCAGCATATTTCTGGAAGTAGATAAGTCATGTAAAATACTGATCAGTTCCATTACAGAATCAAAGCCGCTCAATTGATTCAGAGAAAGTATACGCGGCGAAAGCGCTTTGATGGTTTCTTTGGGAAAAGTGATTCCACGGCCTCCTCTTTCAAACATTTGTCTGATAAAACTCAATTGATTCCTTCTGAGAAACTTGTCATCAAACAAATCTTTATGCCATTGAATCGTAACTTCGGTAATTTCTTTACTGGTACATTGGTGGGTAAACCAGGCATGAGTAAGATTAGGTCCCACCAGGACTAATTCCCAATCATCAATTACTTCAATATGATCGCCAACTATTCTTTTGGCACCCTGTGCATTTAATATTAAATTGAGTTCAAATTCCTCATGAAAATGCATTGGAAAATTAAATTCTTTTTTTACCCTGGAAAAAATAGTAAAGCAATCATTTTGCGTAAGAGGAGTAATTTCCTTAATAATACTTTTAGAGGTCATATTATTGGTTTGTTATAAATATCTTATTTTTAAGATAAAAAAATACAAAGTTAAAAACACATAAATAGTGCTTTTATAGAGTATGAATTTACAAACTTTATTTATTAAAAGTGTATACGAATGAATTGTTATAGGAAATGGCTAAAAAAGTATTACAGATACCTGAAGCCAATTCCGAACTTTATTCTCTTAAACAAGCAATCTTTTATGTTATTTAATAAAGTACTTAACTTTTGTTTTTGCATGGTATTTATTTTTATATGCTCGGTAGCTTATAGCCAGACAGCAGATAAAAAAGCCAGTATCGAAACAAAAAGACTACAACAAAAACTAAAAAAGCTGCTCAACCAAGGCATCATGTTCGGGCATCAAGATGCCCTGGCGTATGGTGTTGGATGGAAATATGAGGAAGGCAAAAATGACGTAAAAGAGGTAACCGGCCAATTACCTGCTGTATTTGGCTGGGATGTTGCCGGATTAGAAAAAGAAAACAGTGTAAATATAGATTCTGTTCCTTTTGACAAGATGAGAGAATACATTAAGCAGGTATACAATAAGGGCCTGATTAATACCATTTCATGGCATTTGGACAATCCCTATACCGGAAAAACCGCATGGGATGAAACAGCAGGAAGCGTTGCTTCCATTTTACCTGACGGAACTAAAAATCAACTTTATAATCAATATCTCGACAAGCTGGCTTCTTTTCTGCTGTCATTAAAAGGAAGCGATAATAAAGCTGTCCCTGTATTATTTCGTCCTTTTCATGAGTTAACGGGCAATTGGTTTTGGTGGGGTAAAAAGCATTGTACGCCAGAAAAATTTAAACAGCTATGGCAATACACTTTTAATTATTTATCAAACAAAGGGGTTCACAATCTGATATATATGTACAATACCGCAGATTTTGCTGATAAAGCAGAGTTTCTTGAACGATACCCCGGCGACCAATATGTAGACATCATAAGTTTCGATACTTACGATTATAACGGCCCTGATGTTAATGACACGTTTGTAAAAGATTTAGACCGGCGGTTAACCATACTTGAATCCATAGCTAAAGAACATAATAAAATCCCGGCTCTGGCCGAAACAGGCTTCGAAGCAATTCCCTACAGCGAATGGTGGACAAAATCTTTGTGGAGAGGTATTGGCAGTCATAAAATATCGTATGTGCTTGCATGGAGAAATGCCGGCTATCAACCAGCAACCGGGAAACAGCATTTTTATGTTCCTTATCCCGGCCAGATCTCTGAAAAAGACTTTATAAAATTTTTCAACCTGGATAAAACCTTGTTTGAAAAGGAAATCAGTAAAGAGAAAATCTATAAATAAGCGAAACGTGCGAATCCTAATTATCCCTATTATAATTCTTTTCTGCTTTTCCTGTAACACCATTACGTCGGTAAATAAAAAAACGATGATAAATTTGGTAGACAACGATGCTACATTTGAAACTAAGGCATTATACTATAATTTACTCAAAATAAGAGGAAAAGGAATTTTATTTGGACAGCAGGATGCTACCATGTATGGGATAAACTGGAAAGATAACGAAGATGACAGAAGCGATGTAAAATCGGTTACCGGCTCTCATCCGGCAGTTTACGGCTGGGATTTGGAACATGTAGTTAACCAGGATGCGCAAAGCACCAATCAAAGTGAAAACATAAAAAAATTAGCCCGCGAAGCATACAACAGAGGCGGAATAAATACACTGAGCTGGCACATGGGAAATCCCCTCACCGGAAAGAATTTCTATGATACCACAAAAGCTGTTTACTCTATCCTGCCAGGTGGTTCAAAACATGAGGATTATAAGCGGAAACTGGATACTATTGCCAACTTTATAAGCAGCCTTAAAGGCAGCGATAATAAGCTTATCCCTGTTATCTTCAGGCCATTTCACGAACATACAGGCAACTGGTTCTGGTGGGGAAAGCCATTTTGCAGCCCTGAAGAATATATATCCTTATGGCAGTTTACTGTAAGCTATCTACGAGATACCCAAAAAGTAAGAAATGTATTATACGCATATTCTCCTGACAAGACATCCGGACTTCTAACAGAATACCTGGAAAGATACCCGGGAGATGAGTATGTCGACATTCTGGGTCAGGACAATTATTGGGAATTTCGTGATATAAAATACGCAGACATGGCAGTTAAGGGCCTGGCCGAAATCTGCAAATACGCCCGCTCCAGAAATAAAGTTGCTGCTTTAACAGAAACCGGCATGGAGAAAATAGAAAATCCGGCATGGTTTACAGAAGTAGTTTTAAATAAGATCAAGGCCGATCCCGATGCAAGAGAGATTGCATATTTAATGGTCTGGAGAAATGCTCATACAGGCCATTTTTACGCTCCTTATCCCGGGCATTCAAGCGTTCCTGATTTTCTGAAATTTTATGCCGATCCCTATACTTTATTCCAGAACGACATCAAAAATATTTACAAAACAGATAAACCAATAACCAATTTATAACCACAAGAACCGAACATGAAACTACAACTTATAGACTTTGCTTTAATTATCTCCTACCTCATTATGATGGTAATGATAGGATGGTATTATCGGAATAAGGCAAGGCTAAATCAAAAAAATTATTTGATGGGTGGCAAAAAACTCCCATGGTATATGCTGGGATTAAGCGATGCATCGGACATGTTTGATATCAGCGGTACGATGTGGATGGTAGCCCTTTGTTTTGTGTATGGGTTTAAAAGCATCTGGATTCCGTGGTTATGGCCCGTTTTTAACCAGGTTTTTAACATGATGTTTTTAGCCAAATGGCTTCGTCGCTCTAATGCAAATACCGGAGCCGAATGGCTGGCCACACGTTTCGGATTAATTGGAAAAGGCGTTAAAGCATCTCATAATATAGTAGTGGCTTTTGCTTTAATAGGCTGCTTTGGTTTTCTTGCCTATGGTTTTGTAGGATTAGGAAAATTCATGGAAATCTTTATTCCATGGCATCTTATTCAACCTTATGTTCCGTTTGAGGTTTCCCCCGATTTTGTTCCTCATTTTTATGGTATAATCTTTACGCTTTTTGCCATGTTCTACTCCATTCTGGGTGGAATGCACAGCATTGTAGTGGGTGATGTGATTAAATACATCATTATGACCGTTGGATGTATAGCAATCGGTTTTATTGCAATAACAAATTTACGCCTGAATAACTATCAGTTAAACGTACCCGAAGGCTGGCATAACCCATTTTTTGGTTGGAATCTGGACATTGATTGGAGCCATATCATACCCGAAGCCAATCAGAAAATTAAAGACGACGGATTTGGGTTATTCAGCATCTTTTTTATGATGATGCTATTTAAGGGCGTTTTTGCCAGTCTTGCCGGTTCTGCACCTAATTATGATATGCAAAAGGTTTTGTCTACAAGTTCGCCCAGGGAAGCCTCAAAAATGACCGGGTTTGTTTCCATTGTTTTACTACCTGTACGGTATACGATGGTTGTCGGATTAACCGTACTTGCGCTGCTTTACTTTACTAAACTTGATATTTCAACACCTGCCGGTGCAGATTTTGAACGTATTCTTCCTGCAGCAATAAATGAATTTTTACCAACCGGAATTCTGGGAATAGTGCTTACCGGATTACTGGGCGCTTTTATGGGAACTTTTTCCGGAACATTAAATGCAGCACAGGCATATATCGTAAACGACATCTATCTCAAATATGTCAATCCGAATGCGCCAACCAAACTGGTTATCACAGTTAATTACATTGTTGGAGTTCTGGTTGTTATAATCGGGGTAGTACTGGGCTTCTTTGCCAAAGATGTTAACAGTATTTTACAATGGATCGTAGGAGCTTTATATGGTGGATATATAGCTGCAAACATGCTTAAGTGGTATTGGTGGAGATTTAATGCAAATGGTTTTTTCTGGGGAATGGCATCGGGTATAGTAGCCGCTCTTATATTCCCTTTTATTTTCGATGGAATACTTCCATTATATATGTGGCCCTTGTTATTTCTTATATCTGTAATAGGATGTATTTGGGGAACATATTCCGCGCCACCAACAGAAGAATCCATTTTGAAGAACTTTTACAGTACAGTAAGGCCCTGGGGCTTTTGGAAGCCAATTCACGATAAAGTTGTCGCCGAAGATCCATCTTTTAAAGCTAATGGCCGGTTCAAACTAGACATGTTTAATGTGGTATTAGGAATTATCGCTCAATTATGTCTTACCGTATTGCCTATGTATGCCATACTTTGGATGAAATTGCCTCTGCTGGTAACCATAGCAATACTTGCGGTAATAGTCTTGATTCTTAAGAGAACATGGTGGAACAAATTAGAAGACTAATTACAATTTTAAAACAGACAGGGAAATCAAAATAAATATAATGAGTAAAGATTTTGAAAAGAGACTTCAGGCTTTAAAAAAGGCACATAGCGCTTTAATAAACAGGCCGAACCAGAAAGAGGAGTTAGGAAATGGGATATACGACAGATATAGCTATCCAATATTAACGGCTGCCCATGTTCCATTAGAATGGCGCTACGATTTAAACAACGAATCTAATCCTTGCTTAATGGAAAGAATCGGCATAAACGCAACATTTAATGCCGGCGCTATAAAATTTAATGGAAAGTATATTGTAATTGCCCGGGTTGAAGGCCTGGACAGAAAATCCTTTTTTGCTGTGTCTGAAAGTGATAATGGAATAGATAATTTCCGGTTTTGGGAATATCCTGTGGATATGCCGGAAAGGGACATTCCTGATACCAATATATACGACATGCGTGTAGTACAACACGAAGATGGCTGGATATACGGATTGTTTTGTACTGAGCGCCGCGACACATCCGCTCCTGAAGGCGATCAATCAGCGGCAATTGCACAATGCGGAATTGCACGGACCAAAGATCTTATTAAATGGGAACGACTGCCGGATTTAATAACACCTTCGCCGCAGCAGCGAAACGTGGTTCTGCATCCAGAATTTGTTCAGGGAAAATATGCCTTTTACACACGTCCGCAAGACAGCTTTATTGAAGCCGGGAAAGGCGGAGGTATCGGTTTTGGCTTAAGCTCATCCATAGAGCATGCTGTAATTGAACATGAAACGGTAATTGACAGAAAAGTTTATCATACCGTGTATGAAGCAAAAAACGGATTAGGCCCTGCTCCTATTAAAACAGAAAAAGGCTGGCTGCATCTGGCACACGGGGTACGAAATACCGCGGCCGGACTTAGGTATGTTCTATATGTTTTCATGACTGATTTGACCGATATTACAAAAGTAATTCACAAACCGGGCGGCTATTTTATGGCTCCCGAAGCTGATGAAAGAATTGGTGATGTCTCTAACGTCTTATTTAGCAATGGCTGGATAGCAGACGAAGATGGAACCGTTTTTATTTATTATGCATCATCGGATACAAGACAACATGTTGCAACTACAACTGTCGAAAAGCTTCTTGATTATACTATCAATACTCCCGAAGACGGTTTTAGCTCTGCCAACTCAGTAAAGAAAATATATCAGATGATAGATAACAACAAATCACTTAAGAATCCTGTTGCCCAAAACCTGGCCTCATCTAAGATATAGAATATGGCAGCTCTACAACCTGTTTCTCAATTAAAAACGCTAAAAGAAGAGTTAAAGACAGAGTTAAACGAGATTCTTAATTATTGGATAAAATATGCACAAGACTATAAGCAAGGCGGTTTTTTCGGAAAGATAGACAATTTAAATACCGTCGACATTCATGCTCCTAAAGGTTCAGTTCTTCACGCGCGTATCCTTTGGTCGTTTTCTTCGGCATTTAATGCCACAGGCAATCTGGAATACCAGTTAATAGCAAAAAGAGCTTATGAATATATTATCAAGCATTTTATAGACAAAGATTTTGGTGGTGTATACTGGACCGTAACTTTTTCCGGCCAGCCTTTAGATACAAAAAAGCAGGTATACGCCATTGCCTTTACCATATATGCATTGAGCGAGTTTTATAAAGCAAATAAGATAGATGAAGCAAAAAAACTGGCTATAGATTTATTCAGGCTTTTAGTTGAAAAAAGCTACGATAAAGAAAAAACTGGCCATTTTGAAGCTTTTACCAGAGAATGGGAGGAAATTGAAAACTTGCGCCTGAGTCAAAAAGATGCAAACGAGAAAAAAACCATGAACACGCATCTGCATGTACTAGAAGCGTATTCTAATCTTTATAAAATCTGGAAAGACGATGAGTTAAGACAACAGATAAAAACACTTATAAAAAACTTCTCTGAACATATAATTAATAAAGAAACAGGTAATCTTATTCTTTTCTTTGACGAAAACTGGACCAGGAAATCAACCACCATTTCTTACGGACATGATATAGAAGCGTCGTGGCTTTTGCTGGAAGCTGCTGAAATTATTAATGAGCCTGTATTAATTAACGAAATTAAAATTCTGAGCATTAAAATGGCCCAAGCCACTAACAAGGGAATAGATATGGATGGCGGTCTGTTTTATGAATACGAACCGGAACATAACCTCCTAATTAAAGAAAAGCACTGGTGGGTACAGGCGGAAGCTATGGTTGGTTTTTTTAATGCATGGCAAATCAGCAACGATTACGCATTCCTTCAGCTCTGCCTTTTAAACTGGGATTTCATTAAAGATAAAATACTTGACAAGGATAATGGCGAATGGTTTTGGGGTATAACAGAAGACGGCAGCCCAATGCAAGGCGAAGATAAAGCCGGCTTATGGAAATGTCCTTATCATAATAGCAGGGCTTGTATGGAAATTATCAGAAGAATCACCGAAAACAGCATCGCATCAACCAATTAATAATTTCTACATAAATTACTGCTCGCTTAAAGAGGATATCTTAACCGGTATCCTCTTTTGATTTTGACTTAGATTGCCGGAATTGATCCCAAAGAAACAATTCACCTTCAGGAATGTACTTATTCTAAAGGGATAGAAAATGGCTAAAATAGCTGAACAATTAGTAGAAATGTTAATATCCGCTGGCATTAAAAGAATATATGCCGTAACCGGAGATAGCTTAAACGAAGTAAATGATGCAGTAAGACGAAATAAAGAAATTGAATGGATACACGTCAGACATGAAGAAGCGGGTGCTTTTGCTGCAGGAGCGGAGGCACAACTTAATGGTTTCGCGTGTTGCGCCGGCAGCTCCGGGCCGGGCCATGTCCATCTGATTAACGGATTATATGATGCTCATAAATCAGGTGCGCCGGTTATAGCAATTGCTTCTACCTGCCCTTCCGGAGAGTTTGGCACCGATTTTTTTCAGGAAACGAATACTGCAATATTATTTGACGATTGCAGCTGTTATAATCAGCTGGCCACTACTCCATATCAGCTACCACGAATGCTGCAAACTGCCATGCAGCACGCAATCCACAAAAAAGGCGTTGCTGTTATAGGCATACCAGGCGATTTAGCAGGAATGGAGGCTGTAGACAGCGCGGCTTCTATGCAGATTTTCAAAACCAGCAGTATTTTTCGTCCTTCAGACACAGAATTGAATAAGTTTGCCGAACTCGTTAATACCTCCGGAAAAATAACTATTTTCTGCGGTGCCGGCTGTCGCGATGCACATGATCAGGTGGTAGCTCTTGCAGAAAAAATAAAAGCGCCGGTAGGATATTCCTTTAAGGGAAAAATGTATGTGCAATATGCAAATCCGTATGAGATAGGAATGACCGGATTACTTGGATTGCCTTCGGCATATCAAAGCATGAAAGAGTCAGATTTAATTATTCTCCTTGGTACAGATTTTCCATACGCTGAGTTTTTACCAAAAGATTGTAAGATAATCCAGGTGGATGAAAAACCTGAGCGCATTGGACGGCGGGCAAAAACAGATCTTGGGCTATCAGGACACATAAATGATACCCTAGATACATTGCTTCCACTTTTGGAAACAAAAACAAAGGATAATTTTCTAAAAAATCAACTTGAATTGTATGAAAAAGTTAAAAAAGCCATCCGGGTGTATGTTGAGGATGAGGGCGAGGCTGATTTAATAAATCCGGAATTTGTTACTTCCGTAATTGATGAACTTGCTGATAAAGATGCCATTTTCACCGTTGACACAGGAATGTGCTGCGTTTGGGGAGCCCGTTATATTACAGCAACCGGGCAACGGGAAATGTTAGGTTCTTTTAATCACGGTTCTATGGCTAATGCCATGCCACAAGCCATTGGCGCAGCTCTGGCAAGACCCAACCAGCAGGTTATTGCACTTTGTGGCGATGGCGGATTAGCTATGCTTTTGGGCGATCTCGCTACTATTGTACAATATAAACTGCCTGTCAAAATGATTGTTTACAATAACCGCTCGCTGGGTATGGTAAAACTCGAAATGGAAGTAGCTGGTTTACCTAGCTGGCAAACAGATTTACCTGATATAGATTATGCCGCCGTCGCGGAGTCTATAGGAATAAAAGGATTTTCTGCTCATTCCCCCAAAGATGTAAAAACGGCTATCTCAGAGGCTTTGGCTCATCCTGGTCCCGCACTAGTTAACATTTTAACTAATGCAGATGCACTGGCTATGCCGCCTGATGTTAAGTTCGACCAAATGAAAGGTTTTGCAAAATCTATGACCAAGCTGATGTTTAACGGGCGCGTGGATGAGGTTATCGCAATCATTAAATCTAATTATAAGCATATTAAAGAGGTATTCTGATTTGATACAGCAAGCCGAAACACAAAAAACTATTTGGACAATTGGCCATTCAACACGAACGGAACATACTTTCCTGGAATTATTACAATCATTCGGGATCAAAACATTGGTTGATATCCGAAGATATCCGGGTTCAAGAAAATATCCTCATTTCAATGCTGATAATCTTGCAGCATTTTTAACTCAAAATAAGATCAGGTACATCTCTATTACAGAACTGGGCGGCAGAAGAAAGGCTAAATCAAATTCAATTAATACAGGTTGGCGGCTTGATGCCTTTAAAGGCTACGCGGATTACATGGAAACCGAAGAATTTAAAGAAGCCGCTCAAAAATTGCAGAATATAGCGTTATACAGCTCAACCGCTTATATGTGCTCTGAGGCAGTTTGGTGGAGCTGTCACCGTGCCCTGGTTTCGGATTATTTAAAAGTTTCAGGCTGGAAAGTAATGCATATTATGGGAAAAACAGAAGCCACAGAACATCCCTTTACAGCCCCTGCTAAGGTCGTTTCCGGAAAACTTGTTTACAGTAAATAAAACTCAACAATCGCAGCAAAACTGAACCGGAAGATTGAATCACTTTCTATTCTAAATAATAATGTCGTATCCTCGTTAATTGATCATCCAGCTCATAAACGAGGGGAATTCCTGTAGGGATTTCTAAATCAGTAACCTCTTCATCGCTAAGATTATCTATATACTTAATCAAGGCGCGTAAACTATTGCCATGTGCTGCTATAATAACTCTTTGCTCTTTTCTTATTTCAGGCACAATAGTTTCGTTCCAGAATGGCAATACCCTATCCATTGTTTCGCTTAGATTCTCTGTAAGCGGCAATTCCCGCTCGGTTAAATGTTTATAGCGTAAATCAAATCCGGGATACCGTTCATCTTCCATTGTAATTGAAGGAGGCTTTTCATAAGGATCGCGGCGCCATTTATGTACTTGCTCTGCGCCATACGTTTCAATTGTTTCTCTCTTATTGAATCCTTGCAATGCACCATAAAAGCGTTCATTTAGGCGCCATGATTTTTGCTCGGGTATCCAAAGATGATCCAGTTCTTCCAAAACAATATGCAAGGTTTTAATCGCTCTTTTCAATACAGATGTAAATCCAACATCAAAGTTATAGCCATTTGCTTTTAAAATCTGGCCGGCCTTTTTTGCCTGTAAATATCCGGTCTCGGATAAGTCGACATCTGTCCAGCCGGTAAAACGGTTCTCTTTATTCCAAACACTTTCGCCGTGACGAATTAACACTAATTTTTGCATGTCAATAAACTCATTTCATGGGAACTCTTGCACAAATTTTCTATGGATTGACCTAAAAAGCTAAAACTTAATTAATCTTGTTGAGCTGATTAAAACTTCAATCCGAACAATGGAGTTCCCGTCAACTATTAAATCCCTTATCACAAAATTTGTTTTCGTTATAAAAAATGTGGCAAAAGGCGGATGAAGTATCCGTACTTTTTAGTCGAAATTAAAGAAAATCATTATTTCACAAGACGGAACAGAGAACTATAAAATCAGAGTAGCGTCTGGTGTCTTAAAAGTATTTTCTTTTTTAACGTATAAAAGGCCATTAAAACTTCGCAATGTTCTCATTCCCATTATTTATGCCTTGATAAGTAAGTAAAACGTTTTTTTTACTTCACTGGTCGAAAACATTTGCTACCTCAAGTAGTTTATTCTGTATATAGTTACTATGGACCAATCAATATTTCTTTTAGTGAAAGATTCAAAAGACGATTGCAGAGATGTAATTCGTCATCGCGATGGAAATTTAAAAATCAGAGTATATTGCTTGGAGAAGGATCACTTTGAACCTGAACCTTCGGAATTGCAATTTTACGGTAATGATAACGGAGAGATTCTAGCTTTCGAAACGATTGGATATGATGGTTCTGATCCCTTATTAGTAATAGAAGCAATTCGCTGGTATGCTGATTATATAGATAATCCTAAAATGGAAATATTAGCAGAAAACCCCAATTTAAGATCGCATCAGTAACTGCCCATCAATCGCTTTTTATAATATTCTGTTTAACGAATTTCTTAACCCGGATTACTAACTCGCCCAAATTAAACGGCTTGGTCATAAAATCATCCACCCCAAGTTCAAAAGCTTCCATAACAACCCGTTCGAGCCCTATAGAAGACAGAACAATTACAGGGGTATGGCTCATTAGTACATTCTTTTTTATATAGCTCACAACTTCCAAACCGCTTACAAAAGGCATCATAATATCAGTAATAACCAGATCATAGGTATTATTATCCAGCTTCTCAATACCCTGCCTTCCATCTCTGGCCAGCTCTACTTCATACCCATCCTTTTTTAAACGGAATTCAAGAGCCTTGATCATCAGCTCCTCATCTTCTATTATAAGAACTTTAGCCATTAGTGAGTTTATAAGTTTAAGAATTACTATGCAAAAATTCTACCAAGCAAAGAATCCATAATCTTTAAACATATTGTTGGCTCACATCTCCAGAAAGTAAGTTTTTTATTTGCTGATACAAATGAGCCATACTTCTCCAATGCAACAAACGCCTCATATTGTACAAGTTTTTCCCAATTATACAGCACATCAAATTTGCGGAATAATAACATTAATTGATTGATGAAACTTAAAGTTAAGCTATTATATTTGCAGCTAATTGCCCGGGTGGCGAAATTGGTAGACGCACCACCTTGAGGTGGTGGCGCCTTAACGGGTGTAGCGGTTCGAATCCGCTCTCGGGCACAAATAAGAGGGGAGATTTTTACTTAATCTTCCCTCTTAAACGTTTAGTATATTTAAATACGGCTGTGCTTAAGCAATGAGAAAACAAATAGTAGATAAATGGTAAAAGTGCTTCAGATTATAAGTCCAAAGTAAGCCCGTCATAAGCCAAAAAAATCCCCTTGGGTAATTCTTTACTTACATCTTCATGTTTTCCCAGTTTATGGCTTATATGTGTTAAATAAGTTTGTTCTACCTGCATTTCCTGGGCAAACTTAATGGCTTCATCTAAAGTAAAATGAGAAATATGCGCCTCTTTTTGCAGCGCATTAATTACCAGAATTTTCGATCCTTTTATTTTTTCACATTCCTTGCCAGAAATAGTTTTAGCGTCTGTTATATAGGTAAAATCTTTAATCCGGAATCCAAAAACGGGCAAAAGGTAATGCATCACCTCTATTGGAATGATTTCTACCCCTTCAATTTTAAAAGGCTCATTAGTTATCTCAATAAGATTGATGAGAGGAACTCCAGGGTATTTGAAATCTGCAAAAGCATAGTGAAATTCTGATTTTAGCGTAGCTTGAACACGTTTATGTGCATACACATTCATTGCTTCTTTCTGATGATAATTAAACGCTCTTACGTCATCCAGGCCAGCAATATGATCCTTATGTTCGTGCGTTATTAATATACTGTCCAGATGCTTTACATTTGCACGCAGCATTTGATATCTAAAATCAGGACCAGCATCTATAACCAGTGTTTTACCGCCCACCTCAATTAAAACAGATACCCTTAAACGTTTATCCAGAGAAGAGTTTGAAATGCACACATCACAACCGCAGGCAATAACCGGCACTCCCTGAGACGTTCCTGTTCCTAAAAAAGTAATTTTCACAATTGAAGCGATGTTTGTTTTAATACATAAAGAAACTGTTTCTGTTTTTCATCCAGCAGGGTATCATCAGCCTGTATATTTTGTATTAGTTCGGCCAAAGAGTTTATTTTGCTTTCAATCGTCGAAAACTTATTTACTACAACAACTTTGCTATTTTCAAGCACACAAGATCCGGTTTTAAAACTTCCTTTTTCATAACGAACCTTATATTCCAGACATTTGAGCAAGTGCTCTAGTTTATCTAATGTATGTTGGGTGTATGACAGGGACATGGTTTAAAATTAACGTAAATCTACCATTTCTACTCCCGGATATTTTTTAATATCAAAAGAAAACAGCGAATCAGCTACTTTTACATTAGGAGTAAAAGTGTTGATCACATACGTATATTTACTTCCATTTTTATCGAACACCACAACTTTTTTTATTTGCCTGGTTATTTTATCAATATTTAACCGGACTTTAAAATATGATGATTTACTATCCAGGGGTGTTAAATCAATAACATGCTGAATACGGTTACTTACCTTAACATCGCCGCCATAAAAATACTTGAAGCCCTTCTCGTAAATTGTAAAGATCTGCGCGGGATTTAAAGCATCCGAACTATGGTCTACATCACTTAGCTGAACCTCTTTATCTGCTTTAGAATAGGTCCACTGACTTTTTCCATCACTAATAAGTTCCTGCGATTTTAATATCACTTTATACTTATTGGCTTTGGATTTAGAATATAAAGTGCCGATTTCCGTTTGTTTTATTTTAGCCTGAGGATTATCGAGCGTAAACGAAAAATCACTTTTAATCACATCGTATGAACGATATTTTTTACTTACTTCTGCCAATATTGCTTTGGCTTTGGCATCTGTCTGAGCAAATACACTTAGGGCACATCCCACTAAAAACACAATACCTAACACAATTCTTTTCATCGCTACTCTCCTTAAATTAATCAATCCCTTTTGTTTAGTGTATCCAGAAACTCTTGCAAGGCATAATCGTCAGGAATCAGAACTTCCCTGGCTTTACTTCCCTCAAACGGACCAACAATACCGGCAGCTTCCAACTGGTCAATCAGTCGCCCTGCCCTATTATAACCCAATTTAAGTTTCCGCTGTATTAACGATGTAGAGCCTTGTTGATGCATAACAATTAATCGTGCAGCATCTTCAAACAGTGAATCCCGGTCTGCAGCATCAAAATCTTTTATACTCCCACCTTCACCATTTTCATCGACATATTCAGGCAGCATCCAGGCCGAAGAATATCCTCTCTGGTTACCTATAAAATCAGAAATACGTTCCACTTCCGGCGTATCTACAAATGCGCATTGAAGTCTTATCAAATCATTTCCTGTCGAAAATAACATATCACCTCTTCCGATAAGCTGATCGGCACCTCCCGTGTCTAAAATTGTTCTCGAATCAATTTTGGATAATACACGAAATGCTAAACGAGCCGGAAAATTAGCTTTAATCGTTCCTGTGATAATATTTACAGATGGACGTTGTGTAGCAATAACCAGGTGAATACCTACCGCACGGGCCAGCTGAGCCAGTCGTGCTATCGGTGTTTCTACTTCTTTTCCTGCTGTCATCATCAAATCTGCAAACTCATCTACAACCAATACTATAAAAGGTAAGAACCTGTGTCCCTCCTCAGGGTTTAATTTGCGATTGATAAATTTTGTATTATACTCTTTCAAATTACGCACCTGGCCATTTTTAAGCAGGTCGTAACGCTGATCCATTTCAATACAAAGTGAGTTCAGTGTAGCGATAACCTTCTTTGTATCCGTTATAATAGCATCTTCCTCGCCTGGAAGCTTCGCCAGAAAATGTCTTTCGATCTTTCTGAATAAAGTAAGCTCCACTTTTTTGGGATCAACCAGTACAAACTTTAGCTGAGAAGGATGCATCTTATATAACAGCGATGCCAGAATACAATTTATACCTACAGATTTACCTTGTCCGGTTGCTCCAGCTACAAGCAAATGGGGCATTTTAGCTAAATCGGCAATATAAACTTCGTTAGAAATAGTTTTTCCCAAGGCAATAGGCAAATCCATCGTTGTATTTTGAAATTTATCGGTCGCCAATACAGAGCGCATCGAAACCATTTCGGGGTTCTGATTAGGAACTTCTATACCAATTGTTCCTTTACCAGGCATTGGAGCTATAATCCGGATGCCTAAAGCAGCTAAACTAAGAGCAATATCGTCTTCGAGGTTTTTAATTTTTGAGATACGCACCCCGGGAGCCGGAATTATCTCATATAAGGTAACGGTTGGGCCAATGGTCGCCTTTATCTTATCAATCTCAATATTGTAATGATTTAATGTTTCTACAATTTTATTCTTATTCGCTTCTAGTTCATCCGTGTTAACCGCTATTTTATTGGAACCATAGTTTTCCAGCAAATCCAGCGTTGGATACTGATAAGAAGACAAATCCAACTTCGGATCATACTGACCAAATTGCTTCACCAAATCTTCTGCTTTTTTCTCCTCTTCTGTTTTGGTTATGGTTAATTCGGGTGCTGGTTTTTGAACATTTAAGGCCACAGCTGCCACCGCAGCCTCGCCAACCGGAGTCCGTGGAATAATCACTTCCGGTTCAATATTGGTTTCCAGTTCTATGGGAGGAATAATACGCTCTTGTTTTAATTGATTTGCCGGTTGCTCTTCTTCTAAATTGGTTCTGGTTACTTCTCTCCTTTTATTTAAAGGAAATTCAACTGGCCGGGTTCTGAAATCATCTTCCAGTTCAATCTCTTCGGCTTCGGATGATACTTCCGGTACAACAAAACTCTCCTCTTCTTTCTTTTTTGAAGGAAGTTTAAAATCAATGTTATATGCAATAATTAAAGTAGTTAATCCGGCAAAAACCAACAAACCGGCAATACCCGAATTTCCAATTTGTGCCTGTAACAAACGATTGGTCCAGAAGCCAAACTCACCTTCCAGAAAATGCGGATAATCTGATACAAAAGCATGAAAAAAAGCCAGGGTAACGGATATGAAAATCAATAGAAAAAATGAATACGCAATGGTTTTAGTAATAGATAGCACTTTCACCTTAAAAAGCATCCGGTATCCAATGATAAAGAAAACCGCAATAAAAATAAATGAGGCTATGCCGAACCATTCATAAATAAATTGATGCGACAATAAAGCGCCCAGTTTTCCCAGCCAGTTTTCTACAACAGAATTGACAACACCCGATTTTTCAAGCTCTTCCGAGGTTTTAAATAAGTTATTCCATCCCCCATTAGCATCTATTACATAGCTCTGATCTTCCTGCCAGGTAAACAGGTATGATGTAAATGCTATTAAAAAATATAGTGACATAATCAGGAAAAAGAGTCCGATTATTTTAAACAGCCGGCCATCATTGAAATTTAGTCTAGGCAAAATCTCAGTCTTTTCCCGCTCCCTGCCAACCTTTGCTCTGGCTGCCGATCTGGGCGGCAACTCATCTCTGAAGCTATTTGATTTAAATTGATTTCCTTTTACAGGCATTGAATTCTGATAGTCTTATCCTGACAAATATAATGTATATCTCTTACCTCTATTCACATCGTTTGCTAATTCTTTAAAAATTGAATCCGATGAAATTTTCAGAAAGAATATAAAATACTAATTTAGTGATATTAAAAGCATGAACGAGGACGAATATTTATTAGAAGAATACATCCAAACAGGCAACAATACCGCACTGAAAGAATTACTGGATGCAAAACCAGGCCTCGCGCATGGAAAAACAAGTTTAAACGTAACCCCATTACTTTTATCCTGCTATTATAAAAAACCAGAAATATCTGAAACTCTTCTCCTGTTTGTAAAAGATCCCGACATTTATGAATCGGCTGCTACAGGAAAATTCGACAGCCTGGCAAATAATATCTATACAAATCCTCACTTAATAAATGCATTCTCTGAAGATGGCTTTACCCCATTAGGACTTGCTTGTTATTTCGGCCATGAGGACTCTGCCAGGTATCTCTTGCTAAAAGGTGCCGAAGTGAATACCTGTTCCAGAAATGGCTATAATGTTTATCCTCTCCATTCTGCCGTTGCAGCTAATAACGCCGACATAACAAAAATCCTGCTTGAAGCTGGTGCAGATGTGAATGTTGTACAGATATCAGGCATTACACCACTGCATTCTGCAGCACATCATGGAAATATTGAATTAATTATCTTATTACTGGAAGCCGGTGCTAACGTTAATGCTAAAACCGGAGAAGGAAAAACAGCGGCAGAAATGGCCCTGTTATCGGGTTTTGATGAACTGGCTAAAATACTGGCTTAATTAAAAATCCCAGATTGTAGTTCTGATACGCTTTACGTAATTTTTAAATCCAAGAAAGAAAGCCGCGAAGAAATATACCAGTAATGGGAAACCAACAGACAGAACCGAGGCATAGATAAAAAACAGTCGTATTTTAGAAGTGGACATTGAAAACCGTTCGCCGATATAGGTACATACACCGAATGACTGCTTTTCAAAAAAGATTAGTATTGATTTTAACATCTCTTTAAGAGTTAACTATTTTAATTCCAACCGCACAATTTAAGCATTTTTTTAAATCGCAGTAACTTTTTTTTAAATGAAGAAGCGCCTGCGACCTGCCGGATGTTCCTTTCTTCAGTCCAATATCCAAAAAGCGCTGTGTTATTTGATTATTTTCAAAAGGGATGGTTTCCAGCAAATTAACTGCTCTCTCTGTTATTTCTTCGTTATCGGTAAACTTTCCATAAGTAAATAAGGTAAGTGACACAGAATTGAGTAATATATTATGAATAGATGTTTCTCCTAACTGAACAGAAACCTTTTCTGCATTTTTTTCGAAACGAAAATGTGTCAACCAATATTCAGAAACGGGAAGATGCTTAAATAAATCTGAAATCTGTTTTGCATTCTTCTTTTCTAATACAATAGAAAACAGGTGACTTGATTTTACAATCAGCGCAGCAAATTGCGCCAGTCTCAACGTTGGAAAATTCTGCGGCCTTAACCGTAAAAATTTCCAAAGGTATTTGTCGATGGGTTTTAAATTATACTTTGCCTTCAGAAAACGATATTCATTCCGAAGCATCTTATGAAATGAATCATCCAGATCTTCTTCCAGGAAGCCTGCCTGCCCGAATATGAGCGCTTCTATTTGCAATTGATTATTTTTATGCCGGGCCAAAATCTGTTGCGGAAGCGAGCGTGCAAGCATTTCGAATGGCAAGGCATTCGTTTTAAATCCGAAGTTCCGGGCCAACGCAATATAAAAGGCATCGTCCCAGCTGCCCTTATACTCGTCAAGAATTTCTATAAATTGTTGCGATTTAACTTCCAGACGTTCTATCAGCATGCGCAATAACCAACTCTCAATATGTAAATCCTCAATGCCGGCAATATGCTTTTCGCAGGGAATCCAGTTCAGATTTTCTATTAATGCTTTATATTGGTTCTCTATGTTGGGATAGATATACGGCCTGATTTCCAAAGTTGGAATACCGGTTCCATCATTTCTGAATACAGGCGTATCATATTCATAAACCACGTGCAATACAACATTATTATAGGCTTTGTCCTGAGTGTGATTATGCTGTACCCAATCAGACGATTTTATATGAATTTCAACATTTCCAACCCATTCAGTATCGCCAATCTGCAGGTGTGCATGCTCAAAATCGGGACCAGCATTTTTATTTAATATACCCGGATAGAATAATTTTATTGATTGATTATCAATAGTTTTTAAATCTTGCTGGCTAAATGCTTTAAATTGCCACACATAAAATAAGAAATCTTCATAGAAAGGCATTCTTAAATGTAGAAATAAAAATAAGCTTTCAGGCAAATAAATCTGCAGATTTATTTAATCAGGCATTAAAATATTTGCTGCAAGGCTACCGCCATTTCTTTTTGCACTTTTTCCGCTTCAATTCTGGCTGCTTCTGCAAAATCAATTCCAGCAGAGGCATATATTATGGCCCGCGAGGAATTCACTAATAAGCCACAATCCTTATTCATACCATATTTACATACTTCTTGCAGGCTTCCACCCTGTGCACCAACTCCGGGAACCAATAAAAAATGGCTTGGAGCATATTTTCTTATATTGAGAAACCCTTCGCCGCGGGTTGCGCCCACAACAAACATTAATTGTTCATCATTTGCCCATTCACTTGCTTTCTGAATTACTTTTTCAAAAAGCATTTCGGAACCAACATTCAGATTCTGAAAATCTTTACTGCCCTCATTAGAAGTTAAAGCAAGCAAAATAACCCACTTATTATCATATTTAAGGAATGGCTTAACCGAATCGGCACCCATATAAGGAGCAACCGTTACGGAATCGAAGCTCATTTCAGACGACTCTTCATCAAAAAAAGCATTTGCATACATTTCTGATGTGTTTCCGATATCGCCTCGCTTAGCATCTGCAATAGAAAAACAATCTTTTGGTAAATATTGCCAGGTTTTCACCAGGCTCTGCCAACCCTTAACTCCTCTCGACTCGTAAAATGCAGTATTTATTTTATAGGCCACGCAAAAATCTTTTGTGGCGTCAATTATCTGTTTATTAAATTCAAAAACCGGATCATCAAATTCAAGAAAATGCTTCGGAACCTTGTTTATATCGGTATCAAGCCCTATACAAAGGAATGATTTCTTTAATTTAATTTGCTGTACGAGTGTTTTACGATCCATAATATATCTTGCTCAAAGTAACCAAAACATAAGGTGTGAAAAAATAAATTTCTATTTTTTTGTTTAATTCAATTTAATGCAGTAAAATTGTGATGTTATCTCAAATGTTATCCTATTACTAAGGAAAAATCTTTGTATTTCTTAATTCATAATTTTTCTTCCTGAGTGTGATATACTCTGATAAAAATAAATCCAAAAAAAATATTTCAATTGAATGGTAGATATTAATGAATTGAACGACAAGCTTGTGTCAGAGCTGCGTGAGATTGCACACTCTTTTGGCGTTGAAAATGCCGACGGATTACGTAAACAAGACTTAATTAATAAAATAGTGGAGCAGAAAGAACTTATTGAAGCTGCCCGCTTAACTGCTTTACCTCAGGATGCTCCTCAGGCTGAAGAAGAAAAGCCCCGTAAACGCACAAGGACCATAAAACCTAAAGCAGAGACTTCGCCAAGAAATGTTGTTTCAAGAGATGAAACTCCACATTTAGATTTTCCTCCGCACGAAGAAGAGATTCAGGAACAAACAACGGACGCTGCTGCAGACCAAACTGATGCAATAAATAAAGAAGTAAAGCCCGACGCTGAGCCACGTTTTCAAAAATTTGAAAAACGCACTCCGTTACCGAGAAGTAACGACAGCAGAAATACAGAACCTGCTCCAGCCACTAATATGGACTTTGATAATGTTATTGCCAATGAAGGTGTTTTAGAAATCATGCCTGACGGATATGGCTTTTTACGTTCATCAGATTATAACTATCTGACTTCTCCTGATGATATTTACGTATCGCAATCACAAATCAAATTATTCGGATTAAAAACCGGCGATACGGTAAGAGGGAGTATCAGGCCACCAAAAGAGGGAGAAAAGTACTTTCCTTTAGTAAGGGTTGAAGCGATTAATGGCCGTATTCCGGCAGAAGTAAGAGATCGTGTTCCTTTTGATTATTTAACTCCTCTTTTTCCATCAGAAAGATTAAACCTGTTTACCGATGTAAGCAATCAGTCTACACGTATAATGGATCTTTTTACTCCTATAGGTAAAGGGCAGCGTGGATTAATTGTAGCGCAACCTAAAACCGGTAAAACCATATTATTAAAAGATGTTGCTAATGCTATTGCAAAGAACCATCCTGAAGTTTACTTAATCATTTTATTGATTGACGAACGTCCGGAGGAGGTTACCGATATGGCAAGAAGCGTGCGTGCAGAAGTTGTTTCTTCAACATTTGACGAACCTGCAGAGCGCCATGTTAAAATTGCTAATATCGTTTTAGAAAAAGCAAAGCGTATGGTTGAATGCGGTCATGATGTGGTTATACTTCTGGATTCTATCACTCGTTTGGCAAGAGCGTATAATACTGTTGCTCCTGCTTCCGGTAAAATTTTATCGGGTGGTGTTGACGCTAATGCGCTTCACAAGCCAAAACGTTTCTTTGGAGCGGCTCGTAACATTGAAGATGGAGGTTCATTAACAATTTTAGCTACTGCTTTAATTGATACCGGATCTAAAATGGATGAGGTTATCTTTGAAGAATTTAAAGGTACAGGTAATATGGAACTTCAGTTAGATCGTAAGCTTTCTAACAAACGGATATTCCCTGCTATTGATATTACAGCATCCAGTACCAGAAGAGACGATTTACTGAATGATAAAGAAACACTGCAACGCGTTTGGATTTTAAGAAATCACCTTGCAGATATGAACTCTCAGGAAGCGATGGAATTTTTATTAGGACAGATGAGAGGAACGAAAAGCAACGAAGAATTCCTCATTTCAATGAATTCATAAAAAATTAAAGTAATTGTAGATTAAATTACAATTACTTTAGTTTCGTCTATATGAAAAAACATATTCCTAATGCAATTACTTGTTTAAACCTGCTGAGCGGATGCATTGGTATTGTAATGGCATTTAACGACAACTTAGTTTTTGCTTCGTATGCCATTGTTATAGCAGCAGTTTTAGACTTTTTTGATGGTTTTGCAGCGAGATTGCTACAGGCATATTCGGAAATTGGTAAAGAACTTGATTCTTTAGCTGATGTAGTAAGCTTTGGCGTATTACCATCGGTTATTGTTTATCATTTATTTGTACAGGCGCCGCAATTGGGTATGCTAAGTAATTATCTTAATTATTCAGCGTTTTTAATTGCCATTTTTTCGGCGCTAAGGCTTGCAAAATTTAATATCGACATCAGGCAGGAAGACAATTTCCTGGGCCTCCCAACACCTGCCAATGCATTACTGGTTGCTTCGCTGCCATTCATAATACTGGGTGATAACTTATTCTTAAAAGACTTTATTTTAAATGCTTTTTTCCTGTTTATCTTCAGTCTGGGCATGGGAATTTTATTAGTATTAGAGATACCATTAATGTCTCTGAAGTTTAAGAGCCTCAGTTTCAAAGACAACCCCTACCGGTACATTTTAATTATTTTGGCTGTAATTCTGATCTTAATCTTTAAATTTGCCGCTGTTCCAATAGTTATCTTTTTATATATTCTATTATCAATAATTCAATTCAGACTTGTAAGATGAGATTCATTGCAGAAATAAATGTTATGCCCCTGAAAGAAATCCTTGACCCTCAGGGAAAAGCTGTTACCGGAAGCATGAAAAACCTTGGCCTTTCAGAAATACACAATGTGAGAATAGGCAAACATATTAGTCTGGAAGTGGAAGCAGATTCAGAAACATCAGCCAGAGAAAAGGTAGATACGGCTTGTAAAAGCCTTTTAGCTAATTTAATAATGGAAAGCTACGAATTTGAACTGAAGCAAGTCTAAAGACTTGCCTGCAGTTCTGCTTTTACTTTATTAAGCCCGGAATAAAGACTTTCGCATACAGCTTTTATTTCAGCAAATTCATCGGGAATATCTTCAAGATTATTACCGGAACGTGCTTTTTGTTCTATAGAAGCCATTTGATCCTTAGCTTTATTTACTCCCATAAAAGCCAGGGTTGGCTTAATTTTATGCGCCACATCTCCCACCGTTTTCCAATCGCCTTCTTTCACAGCGACTATAAGCTGTTCTGTATATACTGGTGTTTGTTCTATAAAGATGTCTATCATCTCAATCATAAACTCGGCATCGCCGCCTGCAATTTCATTTAAATATGACAGGTCTATTTGCAGATTATTGGGGTCTAATTCTTGTGGCATATGGTAAAGTTAAATGTAATTTTTCAATTTCTTAACAGATAAAGGATCGGTAAGTTGCAATAAAATCTGTTTAATACTTTTATTCAAAACCGGATGTATAAAATCTGGTGCTATCTCATAAAGAGGCATTAATGCAAAACGACGTTGGTGCAACAATTTATGCGGGATAATTAAATTTGGTATATTCAAAACTTCGGAACCATAAAATAAAATATCTATATCTATAATTCTGGATCCCCATTTTTCTTCGCGTGTTCTACCTAAATTATTCTCTATACTCAAAATTTCTTCTAAAAGTTTCGTTGGTGATATTTTAGAATTTAATTTCAGAGCCTGATTTATAAAATCCGGCTGATCTGTTTTCCCCCAGGCATGTGTTTCATAATAAGATGAGAAGGAATCAACAGGTCCGATTTGCGAATAAATCAAATTAACAGCATCACGGAGATGCTTTTCCCTCTCCCCTAAATTACTTCCCAGTAGTAAAAATATATCTGGCATAAAATCATTTACACATGTAACGTTCCAAATATATTCATATCTAATTGTATACTTGTAATATAATAAATTGAATAAATGAAAGATTTCTTTAAAATAGTTTTCGCCTCAATGCTGGGCATGATTTTGTCCTTTTTTGTACTCCTAATATTTATGGTCGTTATCATTGCCGGAGTAATTTCTGCGATGGATGATAATGGTGTTAAAGTTTCATCAAACTCTGTAATTCACATATCGCTGGATCATCCTATCCAGGAGCGTTCATCCAAAAACCCTTTTGATAACATTGCTCTTGGTGGTTTCGAAACAAATAAAAGCATTGGATTAAATGACATCCTGGCGAGCCTTAAACGCGCTAAATCGGATGATAAAATAAAAGGGATTTATCTTGATGTCAGCTCCGTACAAGCAGGATTTGCAACAATAGAAGAAATCAGAAATGCACTTATCGATTTTAAGAAATCAGGAAAATTCATTATCGCATACAGCGAAGTATACACACAGGGAGCATATTATTTAGCTTCGGTAGCCGATAAAATATATCTGAATCCCGAAGGCTTATTAGAATTTAAAGGTCTGGGAACAGAATTAACGTTTTTTAAAGGTGCGCTGGACAAACTTGAAATAGAGGCTCAGGTAATAAAGGTCGGAACCTATAAAAGTGCCGTTGAGCCTTTTATTTTAGACAAAATGAGCGATGCCAACCGTAAACAGGTGACATCATTCATGGGTTCTCTGTATGATCATTTTTTAAATTCTGTTGCTGTAAGCAGAAAAATCCAAAAAGATTCTTTGTTCGCAATTGCCAATCAGCTAAAAGTACAGCAAGCTGCCGATGCGGTTACCTATAAATTGGCAGATGGCTTAAAATACAAGGATGAGGTTTTAGATGAATTGAGAAAACGTACAGGCATCGGGAAGGATAAAGCTATAAAATCTGTTACATTGGCAGATTATGCTAAAGGCAACAATCCGGAAGAAGGAGATTTCAACAATAGAATAGCAGTTGTATATGCCACAGGGGAAATTACCGGTGGCGAAGGTTCGGATGAAACAATTGGTTCTGAACGTATTTCACGGGCTATTAGAAAAGCACGTACAGATGATAAAGTTAAAGCCGTAGTTCTTCGGATAAACTCCCCGGGTGGAAGCGCTTTAGCATCTGATGTGATTTGGCGCGAAGTTATTCTTACTAAAAAAGTTAAGCCAGTAATTGTTTCTATGGGAGATGTAGCGGCTTCTGGCGGCTATTACATTGCTTGCGCCGCCGATTCAATTTTTGCTCAACCGAACACTATAACAGGTTCGATTGGCGTGTTTGGCATTATTCCAAACATGCAAAAGTTCTTTAATAATAAATTAGGCATTACCTTCGATCGTGTTAAAACCGGCGAGTTTGCCGACTTAGGAACCATCTCCCGTCCGCTTAGCGATGGCGAACGCCTGATTATTCAGAATGAAGTAAACCGGATATATAATACCTTTACGAAACGCGTTGCAGATGGCCGCAAAAAAGAACAAACTTATGTAAACGAAATCGGCCAGGGTCGCGTTTGGAGCGGAACAGAAGCGTTAAAAAATGGATTAGTAGACCGATTAGGAAATATAAACGATGCTATTCGCTCTGCCGCAAAAATGGCAAAAATCAAAGATTATAAACTAGTGGCATATCCAACGCAAAAAGCTCCGTTGGAAGCTATTTTTGATTCATCTGAAGACAAAATCAAAGATTACTTTGCTAAAAAAGAGCTTGGCGAGCAATATCAATATTATCAACAATTAAAATCTTCACTTAAGTTTACCGGACTTCAGGCCAGATTGCCGTATAATATTGAGGTAAAATAACCTTATAGGAATGCCAGCGCTCATATAAGCCTGGCATTTTTATTTAGCAGAGATATTAAACCACCCTTTAACTTTATTTGCCATACCGTTCTTTTTAGTTTTCTTTTCTCCTCCAATTAAAAAGCCATAAGGCTTTAAAGAATCAATATTATCGCACACAATTTTAACGATACCTAATAATGGTATTGCTAAAATCATCCCGGCTACGCCCCATAATTCTTCTCCCAGAATCAACACCAAGATGGTAAATAATGGATTAATATTTACTTCGCCCCCAACTACAATAGGTTCTATAATATAAGTCTGAATAAACTGGACAAGCGCGTATGTAATTACAACGCCAATAGCCATGCTTCCCCCACCCTGACTAAGCGCCATTAAAAACGTAATGGTTGAACCCGTCAGATTTCCAATAAAAGGCACAATTTCTAAAACTCCGCATAAAACAGCGAAAAATATAGCATTTGGAACACCTGCAATAGAAAATCCGATACCATATAAAATCCATAACAACACAATCATCATAAACATCCCGGTAAGATATTTATGAGCAACTTCAGATGAATCTTTTATTATTTTCCTGGTTTTGCCATGGTCTTCAGTTGGCGTTAATTTCATTATAAACGCTTTCAAATGACTACGAAAATAGATGAGTAAAAACGTATAAACGATTACCAGTATAATATCAACCAGAATTGTCATAAAGCCAGAGGCAGCTTTAGATGCTGCACCTTGTCCTGCTTTTTGCTGTTCCTTTATTAGCTCTTGCTGCGTTGAGCGGGATATCCCGATTTTGGTATCGATATATACTTTAAGCTGTTCAACAGCCGCATTTATTTTCTGCTCCATCTGATTAAAGTCTTTTGCGATATCAGATATCTGCCAGATTAATAAAGCGATAACTCCCGAAACAGAAAGCAGAAAAATTAAAATACAAATAGCCGCAGATATTCCTCTACTGAGCCCTTTACCTTCTAATCTTATACTTAATGGCAGTAAAAGCATAGACAAGATAGCGGCAAAGGCAATAGGGATAAAGAATGCGCGGCCATAGTATAAACCTGCAACTAACAGAAACAAAAGCAATAGCAATTGAACCGATTTTGATATAGTTAATTTATTTTCCAATAAAGTAGTAACATTTTGAGGGTTTTAAAGTTTGGGAATACACTTTTAAGATTTAAACGTACTTATTATAGCGATATGTGTATTTTTGAATCAACATGGAAAATAAAACCATAGCCAGAAACCTAAAGCTTTTGAGCCAGCTAATGGAACTTCACAATGAAAATCCATTTAAAGTTAAATCTCTGGCAAACAGTGCCTTTACGATAAACAAGTTACCCTTCTCACTTTCAAAGAAAACACTGGAAGAGCTAGGGCAAATCAGCGCTGTAGGCAAAAGCACGGCTGCAAAAATCTGGGAGCTTTTTCAAACAGGAACAATTCAGGAACTGGAAGACTTTTATCAGAAAACTCCGCCAGGAGTTATTGAAATAATGAATATTAAAGGTTTAGGTCCCAAAAAAGTGTTAACCATTTGGAAAGAGCTTGAAATTGAAGATACAGGCGAACTCTTATATGCTTGTAACGAAAACCGCTTAATAGACGCAAAAGGGTTCGGCGAAAAAACTCAAGCAGAAATCAAAAAAGCTATAGAGTTTAAAATGGCCAGCAATGGACGTTTTTTATATGCTCAGGTAGAAGAATACGCCCAATATTTAATTGAAAGACTTCAGAAAAAACTCCCTGAACTACAGGTTTCCTTTACAGGAGATTATCGCAGAAAGTGCGAAATTATAGACGGCCTCGATATCTTAATAGGCTCTTTACTATCAACCGAAGTAGAAGATGCCATCAAAACAATAGCAACACTTGAAGTAATAGAGCTAAAAAACCAGAGTATTGAAGCTGAGAACACTAACGGCATTAAAGTTTATTTTAATTTTTGTAAAAGTGATGATTTTGCCCTGCAATTAGCGTTTCAAACCGGAAATAATACACATACGGAAGAACTTAAGACCCGTTTAGGAGATATCTCCATAAAATTTCCGACAGAGGAAAAAGTATATGAAAAAGCTGGTTTACCCTTTATCGAACCAGAGCTACGCGAAGGAAGAAATGAATTTATATCAGCTGATGCCGGAAACCTTCCCAAACTCATTCAATGGGAAAACTTAAAAGGCACACTTCATAATCATAGTACCTGGAGCGATGGAGTGCATACACTTGAAGAAATGGCTTTATTCTGCCGCGATGAACTAAAACTCCAATATCTTGGAATAAGCGATCATTCTAAATCTGCTTTTTATGCAAAAGGATTATATGAAGAGCGGGTTCTGGCTCAGCATAAAGAAATCGATGCTTTAAATTTAAAACTGAATGGGTTTAAGATTTTTAAAGGCATTGAATCTGATATTCTTTTTGATGGTTCATTGGATTACTCTACCGAAATATTAGCCACTTTCGATTTTGTAGTCGCTTCCATTCATTCGGTGTTTAAAATGACCGAAGAGAAAGCAACAAGCCGCTTAATTACTGCAATAGAAAATCCATTTACAACTATTTTAGGGCATCCAAGCGGAAGGTTATTACTGAGCCGTAGCGGTTATCCCGTAGATTTCAAGAAAATAATTGATGCCTGTGCTGCAAATGGTGTAGTGATAGAAATCAATTCTAATCCCTTACGTTTAGATATGGATTGGCGCTGGCACCAATATGCCTTAGAAAAAGGAGTAATGCTTTCGATTAACCCCGATGCACATAGCAATAACGGTTTTTACGACATGCGTTACGGACTTCTTGCAGCAAGAAAAGGAGGCGTTTCTTCTACAAACTGCTTAAATGCCTTGAATCTGGAAGAGATAACACAATTTTTTGAAACGAAAAAATAATCCGTATGAGCAAGGAAGCCTTAAAAATATTGATTATTCGATTCAGTTCTATTGGAGATATTATTTATACAACTCCGGTTATTCGTTGTTTAAAGCTTCAAACCAAGGCTGAAATACATTATCTCACTAAAAAGAGTTTTAACTTTCTTTTAGAAAACAACCCTTATATTGATCGTCTGCATTTGTTAAAAGATAAATTATCGGAAACCATCGATAATTTAAAAGCTGAAAAGTTTGATTATGTAATTGATTTACACAACAGCCTGCGTTCCGGCATTGTTAAAATGCGATTAGGTGTACAATCGTCTACTTATAAAAAGGAGCGCTTCAAAAAATGGCTTGCTATTAAATTTAAAATTAACCTGGTAAAGCCAACACATTTAGTAGACCGGTACCTTGAAACGGTTAAATTTTTAAATGTACAAAATGATAATAAGCCCATAGATTATTTTCTTAAAGGCGATTTTTCGCTGGAAAAACTATTACCGGAAAGTCACCGGGCTGGTTATATTGCATTTATTATTGGCGCTACGCATAATACAAAGCGTATGCCTAATGAAAAGGTAATTTCTTTGTGCAAGTCTTTAAATATGCCTGTTGTATTAATGGGTGGAAAAGATGTAGAGACAAACGGAGAATTGATAGCTTCAGCTTGCGGGGCAAAGGTTTATAATTCCTGTGGAAAGTTTAGTTTTAACGAATCTGTTTTCCTGGTAAAAAACGCAGCAATAATAATTGGTTTTGATACGGGCTTAACACATATTGCAGAAGCTTTTAATAAAAAAATAGTTTCTATCTGGGGTAGCACCGTACCGGAATTATTGGGCGTTCAACCCTATCATGTAGATAACTTTTTAGAGGCAGGAGTAGATTTAAGTTGCCGCCCTTGTTCTAAATTCGGATTAGAAAAGTGCCCATTAGGTCATTTCAAATGTATGTATGATATCGATGAATCTATTATCACAGAATTTGTGAAATTAAATGAAATCTAATAGACAATTAAACTAATCCTCCTATTAGTTGGAACAATAAAAACAGTTACTACCTCCCCGGGTTACTTCAATGTATTTAAATATCTTATCATGAAACAACTCCTTCTCGTTCGTCATGCAAAATCTGATTGGAACAATTCAGAACTGTCAGATTTCGACCGCCCTCTTAATAAACGGGGAGCAAAAGATGCGCCCGAGATGGCTGAGCGTCTGCTGAACAAACATATTATTCCTCAGGCGATTATAAGCAGTCCTGCACTTCGTGCAATAACAACAGCAAAATCTTTTGCTGATACTTTTAATATCGATAAAAGTTTAATCATAACAGAACAACAGATTTACGAGGCTTCATTAAATACGCTTCTAAATATTGTGAATTCGATAGATAATAAATATGATTTCGTAGCATTATTCGGGCACAATCCTGGCTTAACTAATCTTGCAATAAGCCTTTGCGACACCCGGGTTTACGACATTCCAACGTGCGGAGTAATGCTTATAGAATTTCCTTTTGATGATTGGAAGATGATTAGCAAAGATACCGGAATACAAAAACTATACGATTTTCCTAAAAGTGAGGATGATTAAGCCAGTTTATAGATTTTCCCCGGAAGTGTAATTAATATCCCCTGCATCTCTAAACCAAGAATTGTAATGGCTAATTTGCTCTGAGGTAACTTTGTCTCTATAGAAATTTCATCAATACCGGCTTGCTTTTTTACCAACAGAACATCTACTACGTGTTTTTCATCAGAAGACAGATTTATTCTCAGGCTCAGTTGTTTCTGTTCTTCTTTCGGAGCTTCACTTGACCATCCTAAAATATATTCCAAATCCTTTGCGCTGGTAATGAGGTTGGCACGATTCGTTTTTATCAGGAAATTACAACCGGCAGAAAATTCCTGTTTAATATTCCCTGGGAAAGAAAACACATCTCTGTTATAAGAATTTGCCAGTTCTGCTGTAATCAGGGCGCCGCCCCGCAAACTTGCTTCCACAATAATAGTAGCATCAGCTAAACCGGCAACAATTCGGTTTCGCTTTGGGAAATTTTCTCTATCCGGCTTTGTTTGAGACGGAAACTCGGTAAGGATTCCACCATTTGTTATCATCTTTTCAGCCAATTCCCGATGTTGGGCAGGATAAATCCTGTCCAGCCCATGTCCAACTACACCAACAGTTGGAATATTATACTTTAAACTGACTTTATGAGCCATGGCATCTATACCATAAGCCAAACCGCTTACGATTAATACATTATTCTTTTTAAGTTCGGCTATTAAGGCATCAGTAAGCTCTTTTCCGTAGGGTGTGGCATTTCTGGTTCCTACAATACTAACAATCCGGGTGCTGTTTAATTCAGCATTTCCTTTATAATAGAGCAGAATCGGGGCATCATAACAATTTTTTAAGCGTTTAGGATAATCCTCGCTGTTGTAAAAAAAAGTTTTAAGTTTATACTTCTCAACAAATTCCAGTTCTTTTTCTGCGCGGACAAAAAAATCATGCTGCAAAATGCATTGGGCCGTCTTTTCTCCTATTCCGGGGATAGATAAAAGCTGGGACTTTTTTGCTTTAAATACATCTTCGGCATTGCCAAAATGGTTTAAAAGCAGACGGGAATTTACAGAACCGACCCCGGGTATCAAAGTTAATGCGATTTGATGTAAAAGAGACATAGGTAAAATAGGTTATTAAAGAGTACCAATAATAGCCTTTTTACATCAAAAATAAAACGTCCAGAATTTTTATTGAGCAGGAAAATACACCACATACTTAGTTTCAAAGTATTCTTCTTCAAAATAAGCAGCAAGTGGATAGAGCGTAACCTCCTTAAGCTTAGACTCTTTTAACTCTTGTGCCAGATCGCCGCCTTTGAGATAGAGTACTCCATTAGGCAATTTATTCAATGGGTTTTTATCAAACTTACCCCGAATCCACGGATAGAAATCTTTTAGCTGAGTTACTGCCCTGGAAATAATAAAATTAAATTTATCATTGATTTGTTCGGCGCGAGCATGTGTTGCAATGAGGTTTTTCAATCCTATTGCAGTAGAAATTTCCTGTACCACTTTTATTTTCTTGCCGATAGAATCTACCAGATGAAAACGTGTTTCAGGGAACAGAATAGCTAAAGGAACACCAGGAAAACCGCCTCCGGTACCTACATCCAGCACATTTTCACCGGGCAAAAATGGCATAACCTTAGCAATAGCTAAAGAATGCAAAATATGATGCAGATATAAGCTATCAATATCCTTACGGGAAATTACATTTATCTGAGCGTTCCAAAACCGATACAATTCTTCTAATCTATCGAATTGTTCTTTTTGCTCCGCACTTAAACCGGGGAAATATTTATAAATGATATCAGAAGTCACTACCTGGATTTTTCTTTCTTCTGCTAAGGACATTATGCAATAAATCTCTTGCTCTGAATAATTGAGCCTTAACAGTGCCCAAAGGTAAGTCTAATTGCTGAGCTATTTCCTCATAAGATTGTTCTTCAAAATACCTTAATATAATAAGTGTTTTGTATCGTTGAGGAAGCTTATCAACAATAATCTTTAGTTGTTCCTGTTGTTGCTTTTTAATTGAAAACTCTTCCGGGTTCAGCGTATCAGATTTTATTTGCAAGGGCCTTTCATCGCCTTCATCATCTACCAGAGAATTAATAGAAACCATTTTCAGCCGCTTTTTGCGGATAAAATCGATGCAGTTATTAGTAGCAATGCGAAAAAGCCAGGTACTAAATGCAAAATCGGGTTTATACTTATCAATATTTTCAAAAGCCTTTCCAAAGGTTTCAACAGTAAGATCCATCGAATCATCTTTATTATTAACCATTTTAAGGGCCATAAAATAAATTGAATCTTTGTATCGTTGCATCAATTCAGCATACGCTTTCTGATCGCCGTTTTTTGCTCTGACAACCAGATTGAAATCATTTACAGCATTTGCTGAAAAATTCGGATTTACTTCCATTTAACTTTTTTCTTGAATAAAGAAACTATGCTGAGCACTAGTATATAAAAATTAAAAATCAAATCCAACACCGGAATCCACCAAATTAAATCTTTATAATTAAGCTTTTTCAGAACAGGGTAAAAAACAATGAGTTGCACTATTAATCTTATCAAATAAAAAGAAAGCAGCATCCACCATTGCGCTTTTAAAAACATTAAAGCAATTAAGGCAATATAGAATAATAATGCGGAACCGGTTTGAATGGAGAGCATTTTCTGATGCTCTTTCTTATACGCTTTTCCGGCACCCATGTGCCTTATTTTTTGAGTAAAATAAGAAGAATAAGTTTGTTTAGCGTCAGACCATATGTGCGTATCCGGATGAAGCTCTATTGCAACATTGTATGGCGTTGCATTTTGATTCACAAATAAATCGTCATCTCCGGAAGGAATATGCATGTGGGCGGCAAAGCCTTTCCCCCTAAAAAATAGCGACTTGGAGTAGGCCATATTCCGGCCCACGCCCATATATGGTTTTCCCGCAAGAGCAAAGGAAAAATAATTCAGGGCCGTAATGAATGTTTCATACCGTATTAATTTATTAAGAAAGCCTTTTTGCTTCTTATAAGGGGAATAACCCAGAACTATTTCCGTTTTATTAAGAAAATGGCGCTGCATTTTTTCAATCCACGCTGAAGAGGAAGGCTCGCAATCGGCATCGGTAAACAATAAATATTCGTTACTGGCTGCTTTGATTCCTAAAGTAACAGCAAACTTTTTACCATGCTTAAATCGCTCATGTTCATTGATAGTTACCACTTTAAGGCGCGGATAAAGCGATGAATAGCCCCGCAATACCATGTGTGAATCATCGCCGGAACAATCGTTTACTACAACAACTTCAAAGTCGGGATAATCTTGCTCCAGTATGGAACGAAGATTCTTTTCAAGATTCTTTTCCTCGTTACGGGCACATATTATTACAGAAACAGGGCGTTTAATTAATACTTGCTCCTCCTCAGCGACCTTAACTTTGCTGAGTTTGGAGTTAATAATTGTAGTATAATATAATTGAACTAAAAAGGCTACCTGCAGCAATAAGAAAGCTGCTATATATAAATTATCTACCAATACTTTACTTTAAAAAACAGATTTACAAATCTCTAAATTTTAACCGGAGTTTTTAATGCTTTTTTGCAATTCTTAAACTTATATTCAAGGTTAAATAATATAGTTTTTATATGTACCTGATTAATGCTCAATAAATCAACAATTTTTAATTGCACTATTTTAATCCCACAGGGCATCTTTATTTTAGTATTTTTGCACGTTTAAAATGAGATTTAAATTAGAAGCATCAGATAAATTTTCGAAAGCACGCGCAGGGGAAATTACAACAGACCACGGGACGATTAAAACTCCCATTTTTATGCCCGTTGGCACCGCCGGAACGGTTAAGGCAGTTCATCAGCGCGAACTTGATGAAGATATAAAGGCACAAATTATTCTTGGTAATACGTATCATTTATATTTACGTCCGGGTTTAGATATTATTGAAAAGGCCGGAGGATTACATAAATTTAATGGCTGGAAGAAGCCAATATTAACTGATAGCGGTGGTTATCAGGTTTATTCTCTAAGCGAAGTCCGCAAAATAAAAGAAGAAGGAGTTACGTTCCGTTCGCATATAGATGGTTCAAAACACTTGTTTACACCCGAAAATGTAATGGACATTCAGCGTACCATCGGAGCCGACATTATTATGGCTTTTGATGAATGTACACCATATCCATGTGAATATAATTACGCCAGAAAATCTATAGACATGACTCATCGCTGGCTGAAACGCTGCTGCGACAGGTTTGATAGCACAGAAGCTAAATATGGGTACTCACAAACCTTATTTCCTATTGTTCAAGGTTCTGTTTATAAAGATTTGAGGAAAAAATCGGCTGAAGTTATTGCTTCTTATAACCGGGAAGGCAATGCAATTGGTGGTTTATCAGTAGGCGAACCCGCAGAAGAAATGTATGCAATGACAGAAATTGTATGCGATATTTTACCTTATGAAAAACCTCGATATCTGATGGGCGTAGGCACTCCGGTAAATATTCTGGAAAATATTGCCTTAGGTATCGATATGTTTGACTGTGTTATGCCTACGCGAAATGCCCGGAATGGGATGCTTTTTACCAAAAACGGCTTTATTAATATTCGTAATGAAAAATGGAAAGACGACTTTAGTCCCATTGAAGAAGATAGCGATTTGTACTCCGATTTAATGTATTCCAAAGCATACTTAAGGCATCTTATCACTTCAAAAGAAATCCTTGGCGCACAAATTGCCACCCTTCATAACCTGCACTTTTATATCTGGCTGGTTGGAGAAGCGCGGGAAAAAATTATATCAGGTGAGTTTTACGACTGGAAATCAAAAATGATAAAACAACTTTCTCAGCGTTTATAAAGCATGTTAAAAATCAAAATACTCGATTGGTACATTATTAAAAAATACCTGGGAACCTTCGTTTTCACTATGGTAATTTTTTCTGCAATAATTGTAGTATTTGATATATCTGAGAAGCTGGACGACTTTATTAAGTATAATGCGCCGGTATCAAAAATTATCTTTGAATATTATGCTGGCTTTATTCCCTTCTACCTCAACTTTTTATCGCCATTAATAAATTTCATCGCTGTTATTTTCTTTACGGCAAAAATGGCCGACCAAACGGAAATTGTACCTATATTAAGCGGAGGCGTAAGTTTTAACAGGTTCCTATTACCTTATTTCATTTCATCGTTTATTATTTTTCTGATTACGCTCATATTCAACCTTTTCATTATACCTGCAACCAACAAGTTGATGGTAGAGTTTGAAAACATTTACATCAATCCTAAATCGGATAATACTAAGATGTATACGCATTTACAACTTAATAAAAACACGTATGTATTCATCGAAAACTTTGATAATAATCAAAAAGTGGGATATAAATTTTCGCTTGAAAAGTTCAATGGCGATGAATTAATTGAGAAAACATTGGCAGAAAGAATCCTATGGGACTCTGTAAAGGTTAAATGGAAACTGGAAAATTACTCAACCAGGAAGGTTAATGGATTAAAAGAAAAGATGACTTCAGGCGCTACAAAAGATACCACCCTGGACATGAAACCTGCCGATTTTGAAATCTTTGATAACCTTACAAAAGCGATGAATATGCGCGAACTCGATACCCGTATTGAGAAGGAAAAGATACGCGGCGCAGGTATAATGAATGAGCTTCTTTTAGAAAAATACCGCCGTTTTATTTACCCTTTTTCGGCATTTATACTGACTTTAATGGGTGTTGCTTTATCGTCCAGAAAGGTACGGGGAGGTATAGGATTGCCTTTGGGATTAGGAATTTTATTGAGTTTTGTCTACATATTATTTATACAATTTGCTAATATGTTCTCTCTAAAAGGAGGCTTGCCCCCTATTATTGCAACCCTGATTCCGAACATAATTTTCGGAGTACTTAGCCTTTATCTGTTGATAAAAGCACCAAAATAACATCCATGCCAGACTCAGATTCTGCACTCAGACGCAATCTTTTAATCCTGCATTTAACCGTTTTTGTCTGGGGATTTACAGGAATTTTAGGCCAGTTAATCTCAATATCTGCAACACATTTGGTGTGGTATCGGGTATTAATTGCGTTTATAACCCTTTATATTTACTTCAAAAAAACCAGAACAAACCTTAAAATAAGCAGAAATATCTTCCTTAAATTGTTCTTTACCGGCGCTGTTGTTGGGGCACATTGGATACTATTTTTTCAATCCATTAAGTCGTCAACCGTATCAGTTACCCTGGTTTGCCTGTCTTCAATTACCCTGTTTACAGCCATTCTTGAACCTCTTTTCAGTCGGAAAAAAGTATCCAAACTGGAAATATTTACCGGATTAGCGATTATAAGCGGCATATACTTGATTTTTAAGTTTGAGAGCCAATACACCCTCGGAATTATTTTGGGCTTATTCAGCGCGCTCTGTGCAAGTATTTTTTCGATAATAAACTCAAAACAGATCAAAAACAGGGAAGCTTCTATCATCAGTTTCTACGAATTGATTGGAGCATGGGTATGGATTTCCATTTATCTTTTAGCTTCAAATGGCTTTAACAGCCATATGATATTAAACAATTCAGACCTTATTTATCTCCTGATTTTAGGAACACTTTGCACCTCTGTTGCCTATGTTGCAGGAGTGGCTGTGATGAAATCTTTATCAGCCTTTCGGGTAGCTTTGATTACTAATCTTGAGCCTGTTTACGGTATCATTTTAGCATTCCTTTTCTTTGGAAAAAAAGAACAAATGACAACAGGGTTTTATGCAGGAGCAGTTATAATTCTGACAGCAATCTTTTTATATCCTTTCATAAAAAATCGTTTAGAGAAACGTAGCCTCAATAAGAATCAACCTCTGGTATGAGATGAAAATTCAGACAATAAATACACTAAGCTATTTTTGATATTCGCATTTACTGACAAAACCAAAGCAAGAATCCAATTATATTTTTTCCGCCGGAAAAACCGAAAAGATCGGGTGCGTAAAAAAATCGTTATATCTCAAAACCGAAGAGCGAAACTATTTCCAGGACTCTAAAATCTTAAGTGCACTAACACCCTTTACGAGCCTGTACCCGGCACTTAAAATCTTTAGATATCTCAAGCCTTATATCCTGTTGAAATTCCTGTAAAATAAAATTTTCAAAAGATCAGCTGCGCTCAATTTTCCAGGAAACAAAATCCAGAAGCTATACTCTGAAGAGAGGAATATTATGAAACAAATTTGCAGATCGGAATTGGCCGGTAAGAAGAAGAGACTAAACAAGAAAAACAAGTTCACGAACAACACCTGTATTTAATCACCGGATTTTTACTCTATATTTAAGAAATAATCTTGGCATCCATTTTAATAAAGCAAACTTAGCAGTAAGCCCGGTTGCGAGGAAAATCGCACTGATTTAAACAAAGATTATTCATAATTAATCAAATTAATTTTATCATATATGCCAAAAAATCAAGTAAATAAAAATAACATACAAATAAAAACTTTAATTAGGATATTTTAAAAAAATCACAACAAACTAACATTTTTAGCAAATGCGTTTTTTCACTCACTTTAACAATAATATATTGCTAATTTTCAGATATTTAATAGTATTAATATTAACAATAACTTTTTATAGTGCAAAATGCCAGATTTTTTCAGGCGAACAGAACCCGCCTTCAATTAAATGGGAGCAAATCAACACCCAGCATTTCCAATTGATCTACCCTTCCGCCTTCGAAGATCAGGCTCAAAAAATGGCCAATACGTTGGAGGCAATCATTGGACGAGTGAGCAAAACGCTGGGAAATCAGCCACGGAAAATCTCTGTCATTCTCCAAAACCAAGGCACCACTTCTAACGGCTTTGTTCAGCTTGCTCCCCGCCGATCCGAATTTTCAGCGACACCGTCTCAGGCTTTCGATTTCCAAAACTGGCTCAATAGTCTGGCAGTACATGAGCTAAGACATGTGGTGCAATTCGATAAGCTAACAGGTAAATTCAACAGACCACCATTCGAGAGTTTAGCACTTGCAATTTTTGGAATCACCCTTCCTTCCTGGTTCTACGAAGGAGATGCAGTTACTATCGAAACAGCACTTACTCCAGGCGGCCGGGGAAGGATACCAGAGTGGCACCTTGCATTACGAACAAATACACTAAGTTCTAAAAACTACAGCTACTCAAAAAACTACTTTGGCTCGGTCAACGATTTTACGCCCGGCTATTATCAGCTTGGCTTTTTTATGAATACAAAGCTGAGGCGGGATTTTGGAAGCAGCATAAATGACAGTTTACTTAGCCGGATTTCGAGACAACCTTTCCGTCCATACAGCTTCAGTAACTCGGTTAAAAAATTCACAGGACTCAGCACAAAAAAGCTTCATGATTCTACCATTTCAGAGCTTCGGAATCTATGGGCGGAACAGCAAAAAATTATTCAGCCGGAGGAGTATACTTCGTTAACTATCCGAAAAAATATGACTCCGGAAAATTACCTGCTTCCGGCAAAAACGATTTCGGGAACCACGCTATTTTTAAATCAAAGTAAAGCGGAAACCCAGGGAATTTATGAGATGCTTGAAAATGGGAAAAAACATAAAATCCTGAACATCGGATCGCAGGAAATTCCATGGTTCAGTTACGCGGCAGAAAAAATTGTTTGGGATGAATTTCGGTTCGATTTGCGCTTTCATCAACGCTCATTTAACGTCATCAATATTTTCGATATGCGAAGCAAATCTAAACGGCAACTCACTCACCGAAGCCGACTCTTTGCTCCCGCCCTTTCTCCCGACGGAAAAATTATTGCAGCCGTGGAAGTTTCAATTTCACATCAAATTTCTCTCGTAGAAATTAGTGCGGAAACAGGAGAAGAATTGAGGCGTTATTCTGCTCCGGAAAATTACATGTTGCAAATGCCGTCTTTCAATCAAAGCGGCGAAAAGATTACAATCGTCGCAGTAGCAAAAACAGGGAAAACAATTTTGGAATTAGACAGAAGCTCGGGAGAGTTTTCTGAGCTGATGCCTTTTCAATTGCAGGAAATTCTCAGACCAGTTTATGCGAACGATGAAATAATTTTCAAAGCTCATTTTAATGGGATTGATAATATTTACAAATTGAATCCCGAGAGCAAAAAAATCTATCAACTAACATCATCCAGGTTTGGAGCACACAACCCATTTTTTGATCCTAAAACTGAAGAAGTACTTTTCAATAATTATTCGGTAAGAGGATATGATATTTCTTCCATCAATCTGAAAACCATAAAAGACATTTCTATTGATTCAATAAAAAAGCAAATTGTAAATTATGCCGATCCACTTATAACCGAAGAAGGCGACACGCCTGTGTTTGAAAATATTCCACAAAAAAATTACACCAGCCAGTCTTACAAAGACTGGAAAAATCTTTTTTATTTCCACAGCATTTTACCCGTCCAAAAAGAAAATCCTTTTTTTGACGATATTAATCTGGGCCTGCGACTGCAGTCTGATAACAAATTAAACACCTTAAGCTTTTACACCGAATACCAATACAACAATGCCTTACGAAAAAGTGAGTACAAAACCGGATTTACCTATAGCAAGTTTTTTCCGATAGTTAATTTCTCGTATCTCAACCGGCCAAGATTGATAAATAGAAAAGTACTTATTGAAAAGCAAACCGTATTTATTCCTGTGTCCTGGAGAGAAAACCAGTATAGTGTGGATGTTACTGTCCCGTTGGTGGCAAATCGTTTTAATAATTCTTACAACCTGCAATTAAAAGCAGGCACCAGCTATACAAGCCGCTATTCCATCGAGAATAATTATAGCGGATTAGTTCAAAAACTAAGCTTTCCGATGGACTACGAATTAGTATTGTCGAAAAACTCAAGACGCAGCGCCAGAGATTTAGCACCTAAATGGGGACAAAACATTTCAGTGGGTTACCATCACTTTCCTTTTGAGCCGAAAGTCAATGGCGAATTATTTACGTTTGAAAGCGCTTTCTTTTTTCCAGGGCTTGCACAAAACCATTCATTTCAGGCTTCTTTTAATTTCCAAAGCAATAATGGCGCGTATAGTTCCTCGATCGATATTCCAAGGGTAAGCGGATACGCGTTCATGCAACACGAGAGCAGTACGCAAAATACGCTGCTTTTAGACTACAGGCTGCCTCTTTTTTACCCGGACCGGGAACTAGGTCCACTTGCATACATCAAGCGCTTTAAAGGGGGTTTATTCGCCGATTTCGAAAATATTCATTCAGGAAAATTCTTGCCACGCTCATTTGGCGCCGAACTACGATCAGATATGAACCTTCTGCGGTTCCCATTACCTAATTTTGACTTAGGCGGAAAAATAATTTTTTTAAACGATAAATCAGGACAAAATCCGATATTCGAAGCTATAGCGGTTTATAATTTTTAATAAATGAGCGGAAAAACCATTTTCATCATCGTTACATCAGTACTGGTAACAATTGTTTTGATGAACAATACCGAAGAAATAGATTTCTGGCTTTTTGGAGTAACCAGAATTCCTAAACTGATAATACTGGGAACAATGTTTGGATTAGGATTTATAATCGGTGCAATAGCAGCCAGGCCTAAACCGAAGAAGAATGAATCACCCTATCATGAGCCTGACTTTGAAACAGCAGAGCAGGAAGACAGAATTAAGCACTTAAGCGACGAGGATAGAGATTATATATCGTAAAAAACAAGATTTCTGGTTTCCAATTCAGTTAAATCAACCTTCTCTTTAAAAATCCCATAAACAGAAGCACCGCTGCCGCTCATAGATGAATATAAAGCGCCGGCTTGATACAACTCCGCCTTTACTCCGCGTATCGACGAGTGATTTTTAAATACCGATTCCTCAAAACTATTTTTAATGGAAGATTGCCATTCTTCTACGGGTAGCTTAATTAATTTCTTTAAAGATATTTCCGGTTCATGAAGTTTAACTCCCCGATAAGCTTCGCCGGTAGAAACATGAACAGGTGGCATTACAAGAACCAGGTAATAGCCGGATAAATCCAGTTCAATAGCTTCAAACTCATCTCCCTTACCTTTGGCAAATACGGGTTCATTGCGAATAAAAAAAGCACAATCTGCTCCAAGCTGGCGCGCATAAGCTTCCATATCCGCGGCATTTAACGTTAAACTAAACTTCTCATTCATTAAACGGATAAAAAAAGCAGCATCTGCAGAGCCACCACCGAGTCCGGCACCAATGGGTATTTGTTTGTGTAAATGAATTTTTACGGGCGGAATATCAAAATCCTGTTTTAGCAAATCATAAGCCTTCAAACACAGATTTTCATTGGCATATCCGGGTATTTCAATTCCCGAAGTTTCAAAACTTAATTCATCAGCCTCGATAATCTCCAATGCATCCTTTATCTTTACAGGATAAAATATCGTTTCAAGGTTATGATAACCATCGCTTCTTCTTGATAACACATTTAGTCCGATATTAATTTTAGCGTTTGGGAAAGTCAGCATGTTTTAAACAACCTGTTATTTTGTTCACAATTGTAGGACGGTAAAAATACATTTATTTCTTTTGCAGAAGATGAGACAATATCTTGATTTGATGAAACACGTGCTGGACAAAGGCACACAAAAGCATGACCGCACAGGAACTGGCACTATCAGCGTTTTTGGATACCAGATGCGATTTGATCTGGAAGAAGGGTTTCCGCTGGTTACTACTAAGAAGCTTCATCTTCGTTCTATTCTTCATGAACTGATATGGTTCCTGAAGGGCGATACGAATATCCGATACCTGAAAGAAAACGGTGTAAGCATTTGGGATGAGTGGGCAGATGAGAACGGAGATTTAGGTCCGGTTTACGGCTCGCAATGGCGCTCATGGCCAACTCCGGACGGAAGGCACATCGATCAAATCACTCAGGTAATTAATCAGATAAAGAGTAATCCTGATTCCCGTCGTTTAATTGTTTCGGCATGGAATGTTGCCGAAATTGAAAACATGGCGCTTCCGCCCTGCCATAGTTTTTTCCAGTTTTATGTAGCTGCTGGAAAATTAAGCTGCCAGTTATACCAACGAAGCGCAGATATCTTTTTAGGTGTACCCTTTAATATTGCATCTTATGCATTGCTTACGCTGATGGTTGCGCAGGTTTGCGGATTAAAGCCAGGCGAATTTATCCATACACTTGGCGATGCCCATCTTTATAACAATCATCTTGAACAAACTAATCTCCAGTTAAGTCGCGAACCACGCGCTTTGCCTCAGGTTAAATTAAATCCTGATGTAAAAGATATATTTGAATTTAAGTTCGAAGATTTTACATTGGAAAATTACGATCCTCATCCGCATATTAAAGCACCCGTAGCTGTTTAACATAAATACTAAATCTCAATGAATATATCAGCGGTCGTTGTTGTAGACCAAAACAATGGAATTGGAAAAAACAATCAGCTTCTTGTCCACTTCCCGGCCGATTTAAAACGATTTAAAGCTATTACTACAGGGCATTGCATTATAATGGGGCGCAAAACGTTTGAAAGTATGGGCAGGGCGCTTCCCAACCGCCGGAATATTGTTATTACCCGCCAATCTGATTTGAGCCTGCCCGGAGCAGAGATTATGCATTCGCTGGATGCTGCGATAGATTTATGTACAGATGAAGCCGAGATCTTCGTTATTGGCGGAGCCGAAATTTTCAATCAGGCTTTTAATAAAATCAATAAAATATATTTAACCCAAATTCATAAAAGCTTTGAGGCAGATACCTTTTTTCCTGAGATACCCTCCAATGAATGGCAGTCCATCGAAAAAACCGATTTTGAACCAGATGAGAAAGCGCCATTTTCATATTCTTTTTTAACCTATCAAAAGCGATAAGCTTTAAGCTTTTACTTTAAAAAATTAAAGAATTTCATAATTTAAAAATTTACTTAGATTTGCCCTCTTATCAGAAAAGGCTTAAATAAAAATAACTATACAATTTAAATACAAATGCAAGGTAAAGGACTGATTAAATTCGTCGCTATAGCGCTAACAATTGGGTGTTTATATTCCCTCTCGTTTACGTGGGTGGCCAAACAAGTTGAGAAAGACGCAAGGGAATATGCCAATGGCGATCCTTTAAAAGAAAAAGCCTATCTGGATTCGATAGCCACACAGCCGGTATATAATTTAGGCTTTACTCAATTTAATTACAACTACGTTAAAGAACGCGAAATTCCACTAGGACTGGATCTAAAGGGTGGAATGAACGTTACCATGGAAATTTCGCTTACCGAGCTGATAAGCAACCTTGCTAACCACAATACAGATCAAAGTTTAAATGCAGCTTTAAAAAATGCTGAAGAGCGATCTAAAAGCAGTACATCTGATTTCGTTACTTTATTTGGCGAAGAGTTTCAAAAATTAAATCCAAACGGAAAACTATCTGTTTTTTTTGCAACCAGAGAAAACGCAGCTAAGGTTAAACCCGATGCAAGCAATCCGGCAGTATTAAAATTTCTTCGCGCAGAATCAGAAAGTGCAATCGACAGATCATTTAATGTTCTTCGTACACGTATAGATAAATTTGGGGTTACCGCTCCAAACATTCAAAAGTTACAGGGAAGCAACAGAATATTGATTGAGTTGCCTGGTGTTTCTGATCAGCAACGTGTTCGTAAGCTTTTACAAGGTTCCGCAAAATTAGAGTTTTGGGAAACCCATGAGAATATGGAGATTTTCCCTTTGCTTGAAAATATAAATACAACATTAGCATCACTTCATCAATCTACGGGAGATACATCTAAAATCGAAGGCGCTGAACCGGCTGCACAAACTGGCGGTAAACTGGCAAATCTGAGCACTAAAAAAGATTCAGCAGGTAAAGACACTTCCACATTGGCTCTTAACCAGGTTGAACAAGCTAAAAAGAATCCTTTATTTGCTATTTTAAACCCTGCAACTTATCAGGCACAAGACGGGCAAACAGCTTTAAGACCAGGGCCTGTAGTTGGCTATTCTGCTCAAAAAGATACAGCTAAGGTTAATGCTTACCTTGATTTGCCGGAAGTTAAATCCATAATTCCGCAAAACACTAAATTTTTCTGGGGAGTTAAGCCTGTTAGTGAAGGAAGCGGTATTTTAGAACTTTATGCGTTAAAAGCTACCGGATTTGATGGTTCAGCCGCATTAGCAGGTGATGTAATTACCGATGCCCGTGATGATGTTGGACAAAACGGCGGCCATGAAGTAATAATGGAAATGAATTCTGACGGCGCCCGAAAATGGAAACAAATAACAGCTGCAGCTTCCGCCGATCCGAATGCTAAACGAAGTATTGCCATTGTATTAGATAATTATGTTTATTCTGCGCCTACCGTGCAAGGTGAAATCCCGAACGGTCATTCGAATATCACAGGAAACTTTACAGCCAATGACACTAAAGATTTAGCAAACGTTTTAAAAGCGGGACGATTACCTGCGCCAGCCAAAATTGTTGAAGAAGCTGTCGTTGGTCCTACATTAGGTGAAGCAGCTATCAGCGCCGGCTTAAACTCATCGGTTATTGGTTTAGTTGTAGTATTAATTTTCATGATGCTTTATTACAACCGTGCCGGAACCGTTGCCAATATAGCTGTATTGGTTAATATCTTTTTCCTGATGGGAGTTCTGGCTTCTCTGGGTGCGGTACTAACACTTCCAGGTATTGCAGGTATCGTATTAACTATGGGTATGGCCGTAGATGCAAACGTTCTTATTTACGAAAGGATCCGGGAAGAGCTTGATTTAGGTAAACCTATCAGAATTGCCATAGCAGATGGATTTAAACATGCGATGCCTTCTATATTAGATTCGCAGATTACTACCTTTTTAACCGGTGTTATTTTATATATATTCGGTAAAGGAGCAATTCTTGGATTTGCAACAACCTTAATGATTGGTATTATTACCTCTTTATTTACAGCCATATTTATTTCAAGGCTTGTTTTTGATTGGATGCTGAAAAAAGAGATGACTATTAAATTCTCTAATCCATGGAGTTCGCACACCTTTAAAAATGCAAACTATGCATTCGTTAAAAACCGTAAGATATTCTACATAATTTCAGGCGTATTTATTACACTGGGTGTAGTGTCTATGCTTACCCGCGGCTTTAATTTGGGTGTAGATTTTAAAGGAGGAAGATCTTATGTGGTTAAGTTCGAGAAACCAATTGAATTGGAAAAAGTAAGAGACATTTTAAACACTACGTTTGAAACCAGTACTGAAGTAAAGTCTTTTGGATATAATAACGACCAGATAAAAATCACCACTTCATACTTAATAGATAATACAAATGAAAGTGCTGATGTATTAGCGGAAACTAAACTTAAAACAGGATTAGAACAGCTTGGTATTGCAAATACAATTTTAAGCTCGCAAAAAGTAGGTCCAACGGTAGCTAACGACATTAAAACATCTGCGATTTATGCTGTATTTTTCTCAATTGTAGTAATTGGCCTTTATATTTTAATTCGCTTTAGAAAACTGTCATACAGTGTCGGGGCATCTCTTGCATTGCTGCATGACGTACTACTGGTATTATCATTCTTCTCACTTTTTAACGGAATACTTCCTTTTTCATTAGATATAGATCAGGCCTTTATTGCAGCCATATTAACTGTAATTGGTTATTCCATTAATGATACTGTGGTGGTATTTGATAGAATCCGTGAATATCTTAGCCTCCATCATTCTAAAAAAGATGATATGCGCGTAGTTGTTAATGATGCTATTAACAGCACATTAAGCCGTACAATAATTACAGCCTTAACCGTAATATTTGTTCTTGCCGTATTGTTTGTATTTGGAGGTGAAGTAATCAGAGGTTTCTCTTTCGCATTATTAATAGGAGTTATTTTTGGAACCTATTCTTCTATCTGCGTTGCAACACCGCTTGTTATTGAGTTTGAAAAAAATAAATCCAACGAGGATAAAGAACTTGAACCAGCAATGAAGTAAGTAACGTGCTTTATAAGTTTATTAAAAGGCATTCATCTTTCCAGATGAATGCCTTTTTTGTTTTCTATCCTTAAAAAATCTTATCAGATGCTCATAAAACAGATAGAAACCTGATTATTTATTAAGCACCATTTTATAATGTCTTATTCCTGCTTCTAAAAATTCTTCGCCTTCTTTTACAAAACCAAATTTCTGGTATAATCCACAAGCCTGAATCTGGCTATGCAGATATACATATTCCACTGTTGCGGGAAGATCATCAAGAACCGCTTTAACGAGGGTCTGCCCTATTGCCATATTTCTAAATTCCTTTAAAACCCTCTTGCTAGCGCAGGCGCAATATCGTTAAGTTAAGTCGCGATGACATCCTTCTCTTTCATTTTTTGCGAGTATAAGACTCTTTTTTATAATGAATCCGTAGTTCCTTACTCTCGAGCCCAAGCTACAGACTACAGTTAGTGGACTTGTATCTTAGACTAACTTCTTAATCGCACTCTACTTTATTTGCAGTTACAACTCTTCTACTTCCATCAGTTGTGAAAGTAACTTCAAACTCTGTGGCATCTCCAACAGTCCTATTAGTAAAAATATATTCAGAATTAGCTTTTAAAACAAACATTGTATCACTTGAGTTTGGATAAGCCTTTATGATTGAGTTATTATCTATTACTTCGTTTAGTCTAATTTTATTTTGAGACTTAACATCTTTTTTTATACGGAACTCATAGATCTGGCTATCGGTCTTTAATTCAAATTTAACAATATCATTTTCTGAACATGATATAATTGATTGTTCTTCAATATTAAAAGAAACACTATTTCCTGCACAACCTGATAAACTAATTATGAAAAGCAGTACCAGTGGAGGTTCTGGTGAAATTGACCACCTGATTCTGTTTTAGACTGACCATCCATTCCGGTGTAAATTGACCAGGGTATTCCGGGTCAAACTGACCACCCCGGGCATGCGGCATATGTTGTAGAAGCAACCATACATTTGAAGGAATAAAACCTTCAAAAAGCATGGCCAACACTACGATCAGCATGAGTAAGATAAGACAGATTCTCAGGATGTACCACCAGCAG